>Ga0066903_100003209_pt1 | contig 13243 bp, 14 predicted proteins | sample PanSoiMetaGPlot1_FD_67491 | JGI IMG/M metagenome (GOLD analysis project Ga0066903, IMG submission 67491) | Tropical forest soil microbial communities from Panama analyzed to predict greenhouse gas emissions - Panama Soil - Plot 1 (version 2) | ecosystem: Environmental > Terrestrial > Soil >... | reverse complement strand
GCTGTGGCGTTCATGTTGAGTTCAGATTTCGCGCTTGCACAACGCGCCGAGAGTGGCACGCAAGGCGGCGCCGGCATGCAGGGTGGTGCGGGCATGCAAGGTGGCGCGGGCGCGCGAGGTGGTGCTGAGGTGCAAGGTGGTGCGCGCGTGCAGGGTGGTGAGCGAGGCGGCGCACGCGTTGATTCCGGTCGAAACGGCGGAACGCAGCGAACTCAATCCGGCATGAGCGAGCGAGGCGGAGCGGAAACGCGCGGCTCGAATGCCCGCGGCGCTCAGGGTCCGGAGCGGCGGGACCTCAGACCCGGCGAGCGCGGCTCGAATGCTCGTGAAGCGCAGGGTCCCGAGCGCGGCCGCGGAACGACGGGCCAGGGCAGCGACCGGACGCGGGAGCGCTCTGGAACGATGTCACGCGAGCAGAGCGACCGGGGCCGGTCCGAGGGTTCCACCACCGGCCAGTCGGAGCGCCGTGAGGGAACGACCGGTCAGTCAGACCGCCGGTTCGAGGGTTCCAATGATCGAAGGGAACGCTCGACCACGACCGGTCGAAGTGAGCGCTCGAGTGTCGAGATCAATGAGCAACAACGCTCGCGCATTCGCGACGTGATCGTCGCGCGCCGCGATATTCCGCGGGTGTCGAACATCAATGTTGATCTTCGCGTCGGCGTGGTAGTGCCGCGCAGCGTGCGCTTCGTCTCTGTTCCGGAAGAGATCGTGCGCATCTATCCACGGTTCCGCCGGGACCGCGTCGTCATCATTCGCGATGAGATCGTGATCGTTGACCCGGTGACATACGAGATCGTGGCGGTGTTTCCGGCCTAACTAAGCCTGCAGTAGACAACAGAAAACGGACGGCAGATGAGAGACCCTCATCTGTCGTCCGTCCGCTATCTGCGATTGCCGTTAAGCAAAGCGGCCGTGGCAGTGTTTGTACTTCTTGCCCGACCCGCACGGACAGACTTCATTGCGTCCGACCTTGCCCCAGCTTGTAGGATCGCGCGGGTTGCGTTCGACGCCTCCACCGTTGCCGTTCCCGTTGCCGGCGAAAGCCGGCTGCAGCGGCGCGTTGGCGTAGGCCAGCTCGTCCTCGCCGGTGCTCGGATCGACCTTATGCGCTTCCATGTAAGGCAAGTCTTCGGGCGGCGGCTGGGTCACGATCTCGATCCGCATCAACTGGCCGGTGACGGCCTCGCGCAAATTCTGGCTCATCGCCTCGAACAGATTGTATGATTCCGCCTTGTACTCGTTGAGCGGATCGCGCTGCCCATAGCCGCGCAGCCCAATCACCTGCCGCAGGTGGTCAAGCATCACCAGATGCTCGCGCCAGAGATGGTCAAGCAGCTGCAGCAGCACCTGCTTCTCGACCTGGCGCATGACCTCGGCGCCCCATTGGGCGACCTTGGCGGCCATATGCTCGTCGGCACGCCGCTCGATGCGCGTGATCAGCTCCTCGTCGGCGATCCCCTCCTCTTTCGCCCAGGCATCGACCGGGAGATCGAGGCTGAGGACACGCTGGAGCTCCTCCTTCAATCCCGCCGTGTCCCACTGCTCGGGATAGGCGTTCTCCGGAACGTGCTTGGCAACAAGCTCGTCGATAACCGTATGGCGCATGTCGGTGACGATTTCGGCCGATGCCTCCTCGCGCATCCACTCAATGCGCTGGTCGAAGATGACCTTGCGCTGATCGTTCATCACGTTGTCGAACTTCAGCAGATTCTTGCGGATGTCGAAGTTGCGCGCCTCGACCTTCTGCTGCGCCTTCTCCAGCGCCTTGTTGACCCAGGAATGGACGATCGCCTCGTCCTCCTTCAGTCCGAACCGCTGCAGCATGCTGTCGAGCCGGTCGGAGCCGAAGATGCGCATGAGATCGTCTTCAAGCGACAGGAAGAACTTGGAGTGGCCGGGATCGCCCTGGCGGCCGGAGCGGCCGCGCAGCTGGTTGTCGATACGCCGGCTCTCGTGGCGCTCGGTGCCGAGCACGAACAGCCCGCCGGCCGCGAGCGCCTTTTCCTTGAGGCGGGAAACCTGCGCGCGGATCTCGGCGATGCGCGCATCGCGATCGCCGCCCTCGAGCACGTCTTTGAGCTCCTGCCGCACCCGCATGTCGACGTTGCCGCCGAGCTGGATGTCGGTGCCGCGACCCGCCATGTTGGTCGCAATGGTGATCGCGCCGGGCACCCCGGCCTGTGAGATGATGTAGGCCTCCTGCTCGTGATAGCGCGCGTTCAGGATGGCAAACACCTTGGCTTTGGTGGCGCCCTCGTCGCCGGAGTAGAGCGACGCGAACGCGTTCGGATCCGAGAAGTCGTGCTGCTCCCAGCCCTTCTTGCGCAGCATTTCCGCAAGCTGCTCCGATTTTTCGATCGACGTGGTGCCAACCAGCATCGGTTGGCCCCGCTGCTTGCAGTCGTCGAGCAGCGTCAGGATGGCGCGGTATTTCTCGGCCGCCGTGCGATAGACCTCATCGTCGTCGTCGATGCGGACCATCGTCATGTTGGTCGGGACATCCAGCACTTCGAGATTGTAGATGTCCATGAACTCGTCCGCCTCGGTCAGCGCCGTGCCGGTCATGCCGGCGAGCTTCTCGTACATGCGGAAGTAATTCTGGAACGTGATCGAGGCGAGCGTCTGGTTCTCCGGCTGGATCGGCTGGTGCTCCTTGGCCTCGAGAGCCTGGTGCAGACCTTCCGAATAGCGGCGGCCCGGCATCATGCGGCCGGTGAACTCATCGATGATCACGACCTCGCCATTGCGGACGATGTAGTCCTTGTCGCGCTGGAAAAGCTTGTGGGCGCGCAGCGCCTGGTTGACGTGATGAACGGTGGAGACGTTCTCGACGTCGTAGAGATGCTCGCCCTTGAGCAGACCATCGTTACGCAGCGTTTGCTCCAACTTTTCCATGCCGGCTTCGGTCAGCACGACGGTGCGCTGCTTCTCGTCGACCTCGTAGTCGGCCTTGTCGAGCCTGGGAATGTAGGTGTCGATGGTGTTGTAGAACTCGGAGCGATCGTCGAGCGGACCGGAGATGATCAGCGGCGTGCGCGCCTCGTCGATCAGGATGGAGTCGACCTCGTCCACGATGGCGAAGATGTGCCCGCGCTGGACCATGTCCTCCATGCGGTACTTCATGTTGTCGCGCAGATAGTCGAAGCCGAGCTCGTTGTTGGTACCGTAGGTGACGTCGCAGTCGTAGGCCTGCTTGCGCTGCTCATCGTCGAGGCCGTGGACGATGACGCCGACCGAAAGGCCGAGGAAATTGTAGATCTGGCCCATCCACTCGGCATCGCGCTTGGCCAGATAGTCGTTGACGGTGACGACGTGGACACCCCGCCCGGACAGCGCATTGAGATAGACCGGCAGAGTTGCCACCAGCGTCTTGCCTTCACCGGTCTTCATCTCGGAGATGCGGCCTTCATGCAGGATCATGCCGCCGATCAGCTGGACGTCGAAATGGCGCTGGCCGAGCGTGCGCTTGGCAGCTTCGCGGCAGGTCGCAAAGGCGGGCACGAGAATGTCGTCCAGCGTCTTGCCTTCGGCGAGTTGCTTCTTGAAGTCCTCCGAGCGAGCCCGCAAGGCGTCGTCCGACAGGCCCTCAAGCTCCTTTTCCAGCGCGTTGATTTCAGCAACGCGTGGCATGTAGCTCTTGACACGGCGCTCGTTGGAAGAGCCGAACAGCTTGCGGGCGAGCGCGCCAATCATCCCTCAGATCCTTTTGCTGGAGGCCTCGTGGCCAAGCTAGCAGACTTCAACCGCGCTCGCACGCCAGCGGCGAGATTGTGCCGACCTTCGTTACCGGGCGTGCGTACGGCCGTCTCGTCAATGGGCTTGTTACCGGCGAGCCGCGTCTTGAACTCCTCGGAGCGGGCGAGCAACGCCGCATCGGAGAGGGCTTCATGTTCCTGCTCCGCCGCGTTGATCTCCGCAACGCGCGCCCTATAACTCTCGATGCGGCGCTCGTTGGAACCGCCCAATCGCTTGCGATCGTCGGTCATCCCGAAAACCCTGTTGCTGGAGGCCTCACGGCCAAGCTAGCAGACTTCGACGGCCCTCGCACGCCCGTGGCGCGTTTATGCCAACATTGGTTGTTGTGGCGCGTGCGCACGGTCATTTCGGGGTCGCGATACGAAATACCGCGTCTTATTTGAGTTTCGGTCGTGTAATCAGCCGGCATGCGGCCGGAACGACCAGCCTTTCCGGACAGATAGGAGGGGGTCACATCCTTGTCAATTAGGCCGATCACTCCCACGTTATGGCCGCAGTTGGCCGTTATCACGCCATTGCAAAGGGGGAGCGATTGCGCGACTGTCCGGGCGCCCCGCCGCCGGCGGTCGCCCCCACACCTAAGGACCGCGTTATGACCATCTCGAACCTTCTTTCCTTGCCGCGCAGCAGGCCGGCGCAGCCCCGCCAGCCCCGGACAAGCGTGGCGGCTCTCGCCGCGCTGGCGTTTCTGGTCCTGCCCGCGGTGATCGGATGCACGAAGGAATCGTCCTCCCAGCCGGCGGCCGCCGATCCGACCGATACTGTGATCGCGCGCGTGAACGGCGTTGAGATCCGGCAAAGCGACCTTGCCTTCGCGGAAGAGGATTTCTCGAACGAGCTGCGTGGCGCCCCACCCGACGTCAAGCGCGAGCAGCTGATCGCCTATCTCACCGACGTCATCCTGGTATCGCAAGCAGCCGAAAAGAAGAGCCTGGGCGACACCGCCGAGTTCAAGCGGCGGCAGGCGTTCCTGCGCAACAAGCTCCTGATGGGAGCCCTCCTGCAGCAGCGGTCGAAGGAGGCCGCGACCGAGGAGGAGATGCGCAAGGTCTATGACGAAGCGATCAAGCAGGCGAGCTCCGAGGAGGAAGTGCGGGCGCGCCACATCCTGGTCGAGACCGAGGACGAGGCCAAGGCCATCGTCGATCAGCTCAAGGGCGGCGCCGACTTCGCAACGCTGGCCAAGGAAAAATCCAAGGATCCGGGATCGGCCCAGAACGGCGGCGACCTTGACTTCATGGGCAAGTCCGAGCTGGTGCCGGAATTCGCGGAGGTCGCCTTCAAGATGTATCCGGGCCAGACATCCAACCCGGTCAAGACGCAGTTCGGCTGGCACATCATCAAGCTGGAAGAGAAGCGCAACCGCCAGCCACCAGCCTTCGAGCAGCTCAAGGATCGTATCGAGGCCTTCGTGGCGCGCAAGGCGCAGACCGAGCTGGTGACGCAGCTGCGCGAGACCGCCAAGGTCGAGCGGCTCGACAAGCCCGCGACCCCGGCAACTCCGGCTCCGGCAGCGCCCGGTGCTCCTGGGGCTCCTGGGGCTCCTGCACCAGGGAAGAAGTAGGATCGCAGGCGCGCCGGCGCTTGTCGCGAGGCGCCGGCTCTTCTAAATATCCGCACGCTGAGCCAAATGGCCGGGACCTGCCCGGCCATTGTGCTATGCGCAACTCCATATCCTCCGCACACCGATCGCAGCCATGGCCACCACCGTCTCCCCGCTCGCGCCGAAGTCCGTTCCCGACATGCCCGCCATCGATGGCGTGCGGCTCTCCACCGCCGCCGCCGGCATCCGCTATCGCGATCGTACCGACGTGCTGCTAGTGCAGCTTGAGCCCGATACCGTAGTTGCCGGCGTCTTCACCCGGTCGAAGTGCGCCTCCGCGCCAGTCGACTGGTGCCGGCAGAATCTGAAATCCCGTACCGCCCGCGCGCTGGTGGTCAACTCCGGCAATGCCAACGCCTTTACCGGCAAGACCGGACGTGAGGCCTGCCAATTCACCGCCCGTATCGCTGCCAAAGCCGCAGGCTGTCGGCCGGGCGAGGTGTTCCTTGCCTCGACCGGCGTGATCGGTGAGCCGCTCAACGCCAGCGCGTTCGACGGCGTGATGGAAGGGCTGGTCACGAGCGGCAAGAGCGAAGGCTGGCCCGACGCCGCGAAAGCGATCATGACCACCGACACCTTCCCCAAGATCGCGACCGCGCAGGCGCGCATCGGCAAGACGACCGTCACGGTCAACGGCATCGCCAAGGGCGCCGGCATGATCGCGCCCGACATGGCGACCATGCTGTCCTTCGTGTTCACAGATGCGCCGATCGCAGCAGCAGCACTGCAGCGCCTGCTCAGCGAGGCGGTGGCCGACACCTTCAACGCGGTCACGATCGACGGCGACACCTCGACTTCCGACACCCTGCTCGCATTCGCGACCGGGAAGGCCGCGGCGCGGGGCGCGCCGCGCATCAGCAAGGCCGGCGATCCTCGCCTCAAGGATTTCCGGCGCGCGTTCACGGCAGTGCTCGCCAATCTCGCCGAGCAGGTCGCACGCGACGGCGAAGGCGCGCGCAAGCTGGTTGAGATCGAGGTCGAGGGCGCAGTCTCGAAGGCGTCGGCGCGCCGGATCGCGATGTCGATCGCGAATTCGCCACTGGTCAAGACTGCGATCGCCGGCGAGGATGCCAACTGGGGCCGCGTCGTCATGGCCGTTGGCAAGGCGGGCGAGCCCGCCAATCGCGACAAACTCGCGATCTGGTTCGGCGGCATCCGGGTCGCCCACAAAGGCATGCGCGACCCTGACTATGACGAGGCCAAGGTCTCGGCCGCCATGAAAGAGCAGACAATATCGCTGAAGGTCGCGCTCGGTCTCGGCCGCGGCCGCGATCGCGTGCTGACCTGCGATCTCACCAAAGAATATGTGGCGATCAACGGCGACTATCGCAGCTGAGAGACGCCTACCGCGCCGTGACAGTGACGCTAACGCGCACGGTACGCGTCACCGCATCTCCACCCCTGCTTTCGCCGGTGCGCGCATAGGCGAATGAATCGCCCCCGACATAGCCGGCGCGCGAGCGGTAGACGATGCGATTGCTGCCGTCGACGCTGACCGTGCCGTTTGAAGCACGTTGGACAATGTGGGCGCCGTAAGTCGGCCCGCGCGAGTGCTTGAGCTTGATCGCGCAGGGCGACCCACTCGAGACGGTCATGTGCCCGTCAACAGTCTGATTCTCGAACGTGGCAATACGCGGCACCGAGCAGCGTGCGGACGCTTCAGCGCCGCAGGCGATGAGCACAAGACAAATCAAAGCGATCAATTTCGTCATCGACGCCACCCTCCCCAATGCAAATGAGCACACTCTCGTCACGCATTGACGCCGCTACGGTGTAACGTTCACTGAGACTTCAATAGTCCGGACGGTTGGGCGCCGATCTTGGTGAGCCCGCGACGCGCAAACACGAACGCATCCCGGCCCACGAAACCGGGGCGTGATGTGTAGATGATGCGCTGCATCCCGGCGAAAAGAACGGTAAGCCCCAAGCTCCTCGCAATCATTTCACATCCCGCAATTGTATAGACTTGAGGCGCAATTTTGCATTGTGAGTATCATGAGATTCATGAAATCAGCAAGACATCCATCAGGCGGCTGACGAGTGGGACAAACTCATTGCCTCGCATTTCGAGACTTGGCATTTGATAATGTTAGCCTTTCACGAAGTCTCCTTCCCTAACCCGGGTACCAGATCGTGAGCGTCAAACTCGTGCTGGTTGCTGCGTGCGCCCTCATCGATGCAGATGGGCGCGTCCTCATCGCTGAGCGACCGGCCGGGCGATCAATGGCCGGTCTGTGGGAATTTCCCGGTGGCAAGGTCGAAGCAGGCGAGACACCGGAAGCAACATTGATCCGTGAGCTGAAGGAGGAGCTTGGTATCGACGTCAAGGAAGCATGTCTGGCCCCGCTCACTTTCGCGAGCCATACCTATGACGATTTCCATCTGCTGATGCCGCTCTATGTGTGCCGACGCTGGGAGGGAACAGTGGCGCCGCAGGAAAACCAGCGGTTCGCCTGGGTCCGGCCGAACAAGTTGCGCGATTATCCGATGCCGCCAGCCGATCTGCCCCTGATCCCGCATTTGACGTCATTGCTGTGACGCGAGAGCAGAGAGACGACGAAGGTCAAATCGAACTATTTGCGCCTATCATTCACGCTTGGGACCAGCCTTGTCTCCCGCCGAAAGCTCCTGGGTGCCGAGCGCCTCGGCGAGCCGCGTCTTCGCGGAGCCCGGCTTGAGCGGTTGCTGCTGGCTCTCATGCGGCGCCCAGCCGGACAGCCACATGATCTCGAACGTCGCCCGGATGCGGCCATCCGCGTCCGCAAAGCGCGCGCCATAATCTTCCATCATTCGCGCCAACACCGCTCGTTTGAGCGGCCGGCGGCTGCGTTCGACCAACGCATTGGCGGCGCCCATGCGGCGCAGGTCATGCATCAGCGCAAGCGGCGAGGCATAACGCACGGTAAAACGGTCCACGTCAGTGACCGGCAGCGCAAAACCCGCGCGCTGCAGCAGCGAACCGAGATCGCGCACATCGGCAAATGGCGCGACCCGCGGCGAGACGCCATTCTCGATCTCGGCCTCGGCCGTGGCGAAGGCCTGCCGCAGTTCGCTGAGCGTGTCGCCGCCGATCAGCGCCGCCAGGAACAAGCCATCCGGCTTGAGCGCGCGCCTGATCTGCACCAACGTTCCAGGGAGATCGTTGACGAACTGCAATGACAGCCCTGACACGACAAGGTCGAGCGAGGAGTCGCGAAACGGCAGCGCCTCCTCATCGCACACGACCGTGAGCGTCGACTCGTCGTCATGGAAAGCACGATCGATCAGCGCATCGGCCGCGATCACGGTCCCGACCTTGCCGCTTGCAATCAGCGCGCGCCGAAGGCCATCACCCGGTGTTCCGAGATCGAGCGCCAGTTCGAACCGCCGCAGCACCGTGGCGATCCGATCGGTCGCGTCCTCCGCCACCCGTTCCAGCAGGAAGCCGGATGCCGCAAGCGCGCCCGCCCGCCGCCTTCGGCTGCGCAGGAGCGCGCGATCGAACAGAATGGGGCCGTGAGCCATCGCCACTTATCTATCCTTCCTCGCCCGATTAGTTGAGTGCCCTGCAGGAGCGCGATACGGTTCCGATATGCAAGATGCAGCGCTCGCAACCGAACCACCGAGCAGGCTTGGTCGGCTGGCCAGCGGCGTGCGCGCCATCTTCCGCGTCGCGGTCGACGTGGGGCTGCCGCAGCTCTGCGCCTCCTGCCGCGAGCCGGTGGGCAGCGACGGTCTTTGCCCCGCGTGCTGGTCGAACCTCTCGTTCATTGCGCCGCCCTATTGCGAGCGGCTTGGCATCCCGTTCGCCTACGATCCTGGTCCCGGCGTCCTCTCGATGGAGGCGATCACTGATCCCCCCGCATATCGCCGCGCCCGCGCCGCTGTGCGCTTTGACGACGTGGCGCGCGCCCTGGTGCACGCGCTCAAATATGGCGATCGCCTCGACCTCGCGCCGATGATGGGCCGCTGGATGGCGACAGCCGGCCGCTCGCTCACCGCCGAGGCCGACGCCATCATCCCGGTCCCGCTGCACTGGCGCCGTTATTGGGCGCGCCGCTTCAATCAGTCGGCGCTGCTGGCCGAGACGATCGCCAAGGCGTCGCAAGTGCCGCTGGTCCTTGGCGCGCTCAGGCGGGTGAAAGCGACGCCCCAGCAGGTCGGCCTCTCCCAGTCGGCGCGCGCGCTTAATGTGCAGGGCGCCTTCCGGGTGAGCCCGTCCGGCAAGGCCGCCGTCACAGGCCGCCGCCTGATCCTGGTCGACGATGTGATCACCACCGGCGCAACTATCGATTCCTGCGCGCGAGCGCTCCTGCGCGCCGGGGCCGCCGAAGTTAACGTGCTGACCTTTGCCCGGGTTGTGGCCGCGGCTCGCCCTCCCATATAAATAGACTCTGAACATACCGGGGCCAAAACGCCCTCCAACAGACCGGATTTGACGACGCGCACCGCAATGGCACAGGTCGAAATCTATACCACCCGCTTTTGCGGCTTTTGCCATTCCGCCAAGGCACTCCTGACCTGCAAGGGGATCAAGTTCTTGGAGATCGACGTGAGCGGCGATCCGCAGGAGCGCGGCAAGATGATCGAGCGCGCCAGTGGCCGCAGCACCGTGCCACAGATTTTCGTCGGCTCGACCCATATTGGTGGCTGCGACGATCTATATGCGCTGCATCGGGCCGGCGGGCTCGATCCGTTGCTCGCCGCAGAAGGCATAACGCAAGGGGGACCCACATGAGTACACCCGCGACCTTCACCGTCGGCCTCGTCCAGATGCGCTCGGGCTTGACGCCAGCGGCCAACCTCGAGACCGCCGTCAAGCTGATTGGCGACGCCAAGTCGGCCGGCGCCGACTATGTGCAGACGCCGGAGATGACCAACATCATGGACATCCGGCGCGAGCGCATGCTTGCCAGTGTCGTGCCGGAAGATGACGATGCCAGCCTGGCGCGGCTGCGCGAGCTCGCGCGTGCGCTGTCGATCTGGCTGCATGTTGGCTCGCTCGCGATCAAGGTCTCGCCCGATCGCGCCGCCAACCGCTCGTTCCTGATCGATCCCACGGGCGAGATCGTCGCGCGTTACGACAAGATTCACATGTTCGATGTCGATCTCGCCGGCGGCGAGAGCTATCGCGAGTCGAACAGCTTCAAACCCGGTGAGTGCGCGGTCGCGGCCGATCTGCCATGGGGCCGGCTGGGCCTGACGATCTGCTATGATCTGCGTTTTCCAGCGCTTTACCGCGCGCTCGCGGAGGCCGGCACCTCTTTCATTGCCATTCCGGCGGCGTTTACCAAGCAGACCGGCGAGGCCCACTGGCACATCCTGATCCGCGCGCGTGCCATCGAGAATGGCTGCTACGTGCTCGCGGCCGCCCAGGGCGGTTTGCATGAGAACGGGCGCTCGACTTTCGGCCATTCACTGGTCGTTGACCCTTGGGGCCGTATCCTGGCCGAAGGTGACACTGAACCGGGGATCGTGATCGCCAAGATCGACCCCGCCGAGGTTGCGGCCGCGCGCGGACGCGTGCCTTCGCTCCGGCATGGCCGCCGCTTCGAGATCGTCGAGCCTTTGGCGGAACCTGTTCCGTTCAAGGCGATCGGAGGAGAGCGATGATCCGCTACGCGCTTACTTGCGCGAAGGGCCATTCCTTCGAAAGCTGGTTTCCGAATTCCGCGGCCTACGACAAACAGGCTAAGCGCGGGCTCGTGGCCTGCCCGGTCTGCGGTGACACCAAGATCGAGAAAGCGATCATGGCGCCCAAGCTGTCGGGCACCAGGAAGCGCGGCAAGGCATCGCCGCCGGTCGCAGCCCCGGCTGCGCCTGCGCCCAACGACGCCAAGGCGCCGGTCGCGATGATGTCGCCGCAGGAGCACGACCTGCGCCAAAAGCTCAAGGAGCTGCGCGAACATCTGACTCAGAACGCGGACTACGTCGGAACTAAATTCCCTGAGGAAGCCCGCAAGATGCACTATGGCGAGACTGACCCGCGCTCGATCTACGGCGAAGCGTCGCTCAAGGACGCCAAGGAGCTGCACGACGAGGGCATCGAGCTGCATCCGCTGCCGACCCTGCCCGACGAGCGGAACTAGCTTTATTAGTTCACGGACATCTCACACTCAGCTTGTAGCCCGCATTGAGCGAAGCGAAATGCGGGACCATCGCTCCCGGATGTCGCTGCGCTCCATCCGGGCTACAGAACGAGGGAGAGTTACTGCACATACTCGAGGACGGGACGACAGCGACGAGAGTCAATACGCCCAGATCAACAGCAGCACGCCGACGACGATCAGCACGATGCCCAGCGTTTCGCGCGGGGTCGTTGCCTGCCTGAACACGAAAGTCGAGATTCCCTGAGCGAACAACACTTCGACGAGCGCGAGCGTGCGAACGCTGGCGGCCGTAGCCAATGCGAACGCCAGGAACCAGAACTGCGAGGCCAGCGCGCCCAGGAAGCCCGCCAGCATCGAAGGCCGCCAGTGCCGCAGAATGGCACGGACCACGCCAGGATCGCGCAGCCAGAGATAGAGCGACAGCAGCACCACCTGAACGATGAGCCCGACCACCATCGTGTAGGTTGCCGCCATCAAATAGTTCGGCAAGCCGAGGCTCAGGATCGCGCCACGATAGCCGACCGCGGACAGCGCGAACATTGATCCCGCCGCGAGCCCGAGCAGCGTCGCGCGCAGCCCCAAGGTCGCGCCGGGCTTGAGCGCCATCACGACAACGCCGACGGTCGCGGTCAAAATCGCAGCGGCCATCGGCAGCGTCACCGTGTCGCCTAGGAACACGAGTCCAAACAAAGCAGCCTGCACCGGCTCGGTCTTGATGTATGCATAGACCACCACGAACGAGCGGTCGTTCATCGCGGCGAGCATCAGCGCGGTCGCGGCGATCTGCGCCAGCGCACCGGCGAACACCCATGGCCAGAAGATGAGCGGCGGCCGCGGCGGCGCCTGCCCGCTCGCGATCACGACACCAACGAGAAACAGCACCGCGAATGGAAGACCGAACAGGAAGCGCACGTGCGTCGCGCCAGCGGTGCCGAGCGTCGTGGTGAGCTCGCGCTGTGTGGCGTTGCGCACGGTCTGGCTTGCCGCCGCGATCACCGTGAACAGCGCCCAAAGCCAACTTGCGTCGAGCATTACGCCGCCTTCTCGGCCGCGACCATGTAATTCACGTCCATATCGGTCGAGAGCTGCCAGCGGTCGGCGAGCAGGTTGTAGATGACGCCAGTTTCCTGCGTCATGGCCATTCCACTTTTTTCGAGCGCGATCTCGAGCTCGTTCGGGGTGACAAACTTGTCCCACTGGTGGGTGCCGCGCGGCAGCCAGCGCAACACGTATTCGGCCCCGACGATCGCGAGCGCAAAGCTCTTGATCGTGCGGTTCAAGGTCGCGACCACCATCAGGCCGCCGGGCTTAACCATTTCGGCACAGCGGTTAACGAATAGCGTGAGATTGGCGACATGCTCGACCACCTCCATGGCCAGCACCACCTCGAAGCGTTCGCCAGCATCTGCCAGCGCCTCTGCCGTGGTGGCGCGGTAGTCGATGGGAAGAGCCTCGCGGTCGGCATGTACTTTGGCAGCCTCGATGTTGGCCCCAGCCGGATCCGCGCCCACCACCGCGGCTCCGAGCCGGGCGATCGGCTCGCTGAGGAGGCCCCCGCCACAGCCGATATCGAGCACACGCAGCCCCGCCAGACTGTCGAGCCGCCTGGGGTCGCGGCCAAACCGCCGGCACGCAGCCTCCTTGATGAAGCCGAGCCGCACCGGGTTGAACTTGTGCAGCATGCCCATTTTGCCGGCCGGGTCCCACCAAGTGTCGGCGAGCGCCGCAAAGCGCGCGACTTCCGCTGCGTCGATCGTCGAGCCGCCAGTTGCCATTGCTCATTCTCCAGGGG
>Ga0066903_100003208_pt1 | contig 13243 bp, 9 predicted proteins | sample PanSoiMetaGPlot1_FD_67491 | JGI IMG/M metagenome (GOLD analysis project Ga0066903, IMG submission 67491) | Tropical forest soil microbial communities from Panama analyzed to predict greenhouse gas emissions - Panama Soil - Plot 1 (version 2) | ecosystem: Environmental > Terrestrial > Soil >... | reverse complement strand
CGTCACCGCGTCGAGCGCTGGGAGCTGATGGCGCGCGAGTGGCTCGGCCGGGCAGGAGGTCGGTTCGCCGGATGGCTCGCCGCGCGGTTGCCGCTCGGCGTGAAGGGTGCGCGGTCGCTCCGCCATCTCGCGCTCTCGCCCGCCGACGCATGCGCCCGAAAGCACGCCTACGGCCTCTTCGAGCCGGACCGGCGCGGCTCGCTGTACTCGTCGGACTTCGCCCGCGAAGTGCGCGACGCCGATCCGTTCGCCGGGTTCCGCTGTGCATATGACGCGTGTGCATCGCGCGATCCGCTCGATCGCGCACTCTACGTCGACGTCAGGACCTACCTCGTCGACGACATCATGACGAAAGTCGACAAGATGAGCATGGCCGTGTCGCTCGAGTCGCGTGAGCCGCTGCTCGATCACACGCTGCTCGAGTTCGCCGCCTCGGTACCCGCCTCGCTGAAGCTGAAGAACCGGCAGGGCAAGTACCTGCTGCGGCGCCTGCTCGAGCGCCGCATGCCGAAGTCGATCGTCGATCGGCCGAAGCAGGGATTCGCGGCGCCGATCGGCGAGTGGCTGCGCGGGCCGCTGGCGCCGATGGTCGACGGCCTGCTCCTCGACGGACGGATGCGCAGCCGCGGCGTGTTCGACGATCGCGCCATCCGCACGCTGTGGCGTGACCATCGTGACGGCCTGCACGACCACCGCCATCGTCTCTGGAGCCTGGTGATGCTCGAGCTGTGGTTCCGGCAGTTCGTCGACGGCGAGGCCGTCGGACGGGGCGCCGCGGCAGCGTGACGCCGGCGACACCAACGAGCGCAACGACCGGAGTGGACCGAGATCATGTGCGGAATTGCTGGCATCGCAGGTTTTGAACGGCTCGCCGACGACGCGCCGGCGCGGGCTCTGCGGATGCGCGACATCATCGCTCACCGTGGACCAGACGAAGCCGGCCTGCACTGGGACGGTGTCGCCGCGCTGGCGCATCGCCGCCTCAGCATCGTCGACCTGAGCACGGGACAACAGCCGCTGTCGAACGAGGACGGCCGCGTCTGGGTCGTCTTCAACGGCGAGATCTACAACCACGCAGAGATCCGGACGGAGCTCGAAGCGCGCGGCCACACCTACCGGACGAAGTCGGACACTGAAACAATCGTGCACGCCTACGAGGAGTGGGGCGATGCCGCGGTCGAGCGGTTTCGCGGCATGTTCGCGTTCGCCGCCTGGGACGCGCCACGACGCCGTCTCCTGCTGGTCCGCGATCGGCTCGGCATCAAGCCGCTGTACTGGTCACGCGTCGGCGACACGCTGCTCTTCGCCTCGGAGATCAAGGCGATCCTCGCGAGCGGTCTGATCGCGCCGGAGCCGAACGAGGCGCTGCTGCCCGAACTGCTCGGGACGCGCTACACGTCAGGTAGTGGGACGCTCTTCAAGGGCATCCACAAGCTGCTGCCCGGGCACCTGCTCGTCTTCGAACGCGGCGGCGTGACGTCGCGCCAGTACTGGGATCTGCCGCGGCGTGCGACCGGCAGCGGCCTGCGCCGATCGGCGGCCGTGGTCGACGAGTTCCGTGCGCTGCTGACCGAATCGGTGAAGCTGCGGCTGATGAGCGACGTGCCGCTCGGGATGTTTCTCTCCGGAGGCATCGACAGCAGCGCCATCGCCGCGATCATGGCGACCCTGATCGATCGACCGCTGCAGACCTTCTCGGTGGCGTTCAAGGAACGCGCGTTCAACGAGCTCGACTACGCGCGCCGCGTCGCGCGCGCCATCAACGCCGACTCCCACGAGGTCGTGATCGACGACCGCGACTTCTTCGGCGCGCTGCCGAAGCTGGTGTGGCACGAGGACGAACCGATCGCGCACCCGTCGAGTGTCCCGCTGTACTTCGTCTCGGCGCTGGCCCGACGGCACGTCACCGTCGTCCTCACCGGTGAAGGCAGCGACGAGCTGCTCGCCGGCTACGGCAAGTATCTGCGGCTGGCGTGGAACTGGCGCGCCGGGACCGTCTACGAGCGCGTCGTGCCGGCCGGCATCCGATCTGCCGTTGCGTCGGCGGTCGTGCCGCAGCTGCCGCGAATAATCGGGCGCTACGCGCAGCGATCGTTTCTGGCGATGGACCGCACGCCGGAGTCGATGTTCTTCGACAACTTTGCATCGATCCGCATCGCCGATCAGCGGGCGCTGCTGGCGCCAGCACTGCGTGCCGCAGCCACCGGTCAGCGCGCCTATCGGTCGGGGCGCGAGTATTTCGATCGCCTCAACGGCGACAGCACGCTGCTCGATCGCGTGTTGTACGCCGACATCAAGACGTATCTGGTGGAGCTGCTGATGAAGCAGGACCAGATGAGCATGGCGACGTCGATCGAGAGCCGCGTGCCGTTCCTCGACCACAAGCTGGTCGAGTTCGCGGCGCAGCTGCCCGACGAGTGGAAGCTGTCCGGTCTCACGACCAAGCGCATCCTGCGCGAATCGATGAAGGGCGTGCTGGCCGACGGCATTCTGAAGCGTCCGAAGATGGGGTTCCCGGTGCCGTTCGCGAGCTGGACGCGCGGACGCTGGAACGCGGTCGCGACCGACGTGCTGCTCGACCGCCGCACTCGCGAACGCGGCATCATCGATCCACGCGCCGTCGAGACGCTGCTCCGCGGGCACGCGGCCGGCACCACCGATGGCGGCGACCGCATCTGGAGCCTTCTCAACCTCGAGCTCTGGTACCGCACGTTCATCGACCGGCAGGGCGTGCAGACACTCCCCGAACCATCCGCGGCGCGCCGGCAGGGCGTGATCACGAAAGGCGAACCATGCGAGTCTCAGTCTTTGGTCTTGGATACGTAGGATGCGTGTCGGCGGCGGCGTTCGCTGCCGATGGTCATACCGTTGTCGGCGTCGACATCAATCCCGACAAGATCGCTGCCGTCAACGCCGGCCACAGTCCGATCGTCGAACCAGGGCTGGACGAACTGCTCGCACGTGGCGCGGCCGAGGGACGGCTCCGCGCGACGACCGATACGGCGGACGCGGTCCGCGATACCGAGGTCTCGCTGCTGTGCGTCGGCACGCCGAGCCGGCGGAATGGCAGCCTCGATCTGACCTACCTCGAGCGCGTCTGTGAGCAGATCGGCGGCGCACTCGCGGCGGCACCGCACTATCACGTCGTCGTCGTGCGCAGCACCATTCTGCCGGGCACCACGCATGACGTCGTCATCCCGACGCTCGAGCGCGCATCGGGACAGACCTATGGCGAGGGATTCGGCGTGTCGGTGAATCCCGAGTTTCTCCGCGAAGGCACCGCGCTCAGGGATTTCCGCAAGCCGCCGCTGACGCTGGTCGGTCACAACCACGCGGCAGATGCGAGCGGCACGATCGCGCTGTACCAGGCGATTGACGCGCCGCTGGTCAGCACCAGCATCCGCGTCGCCGAGATGATGAAGTACACGAGCAACGCCTGGCACGCGCTCAAGGTCTGCTTCGCGAACGAGATCGGCAACCTGTGCAAGCGGCTCGACGTGGACAGCCACGAGGTGATGGACATCTTCTGCCGCGACGAGAAGCTGAATCTGTCCCCGTATTATCTGAAGCCGGGGTTCGCCTTTGGCGGATCCTGTCTGCCGAAGGACGTCCGCGCGCTTCAATATCGGGCGAAGGAGGTCGACCTCGAGATGCCGATGATCTCGCAGATCCTGCCGAGCAACCGCCGGCAGATCGAACTGGCGGTCGAGCAGGTGCTCGAGACCGGCAAGAAGCAGGTCGGCCTGCTCGGGTTCAGCTTCAAAGCCGGCACCGACGACCTGCGCGAGAGCCCGATCGTCATTCTCGCGGAGGCGCTGCTCGGCAAGGGCGTGTCACTGCGCATCTACGACAAGAACGTGTCGCTCGCCAGGCTGGTCGGCGCGAACAAGCAGTACATCGAGACGCAGATTCCGCATCTGTCCTCGCTGCTGTGCAACACGATCGACGAGGTGCTCGAGGCATCCGCGGTCATCGTCGTCGGCAACCAGTCGCCAGAGTTCGCGGACGCGATCACGCGGTGCCGTGCCGACCAGATTGTGATCGATCTCGTGCGCGTGCCGGTGTACGCGTCGCTGCTGCAGGCGGACTACCGCGGAATCTGCTGGTGAACCGGGCGCCAGCGGCGGCAGTCGCCATCGAGCGCCTCGCGCGCCTGCATGCGCCGGAGGCAGTCGCCCTGCTCGAGACGCTTCGCGTGTCGCTGTTCGGGATCCAGTCGACGCGCCTTTACGAAGCGCTCGTCCACGATGCCGTCACCCGGCGGATCGACGGTCGCGTCGCCGTGGCCTCGGGCCACGTGTGTGGCGTGGTGCTGGCGGCGCCACGCGGCTATTGGATGTCGGCTCTGCTGACGCATTGGCGGCTGGCGGTCGAGTGCCTGCGCGCGCGGCTGTTCGCCCACGAGCAGCCGCAGGCGACGGAAACCTCTCCTCCCGTCGCGCGACCGCCGGCGATCGCCTTCGATCGCCGATCACCTCGCCGCACGTGGATCGATCCCGGCGACGCCTGGCGCATCATCATCGTCGGCACGGCGCCGGCGGCGCGCGGTCGCGGCGTCGCGGCCGACCTCTACCGCGCGCTGATGCGGGACCGCTCGCTGGTCGCGCGCGTAGCGCCGGCGAACCACGCGTCGATCCGCCTGCATCGGTCGGCCGGTTGGCGTCTGTATCCGGACGGCGACGTCGTGCTCGCGGTCCACGAACTCGAGCTACCGCAAGGGTCGACGTAGCGCGAAGACTCGACGTCGCGCGACGGCTTCAGCCGAGCGTCAACACGCGTCATCCCGCCGTCGCCGCGCGCGTGTCGACTCGGGACAGGCGGCCGACGAGGCGCTGACTCTTGTAGTACAGCGCCCGCGCCTCGTTGCGTACGGTGGTGAGCAGGCGATACCTGGACTTGTAGAACCACGGCACGACGTACGGCTCGACGCCGTATTTTTCCTTGTAGGTGCCGCCGCCGCCCCAGTCGAAGCGCTTCACGCCGCGCGCCTTCCAGTAGCGCAGCGCGTACCAGTGCAGGTACTCGTTCGGGCGCCAGTGCTGCTCGGTGCGCCAGCTCGCGTTCCCCCAGAAGAAAGCGGTGTCGTTCATGCCGGGATAGAGTCCGGTTGCGATGCATTTGCCGTCCGGATTGCGCGCGCGGACCGCGAGCAGATGTCCCGTCGGCAGCAGGTGTTTCAACAGCAGCCGCACCCGTTCGAGCGGATACGTGGGCAGCTTGCCCTGCTTGGCGAAGACGTCTTTCAACTGCTCGTAGTACTCGTCTGCAAACGCGAGATCGTGCGCCTCCTCGATGACGACGCCGCTCTTCTCGGCTTTGCGGATGCACCGGCGGCACGCGCTGTCCATCCCGTTGAAGAGATCGTTCTCGCTCCGCGTCAGATCCGACTTGTAGGTTTCGTACGACGTCCGATCCAGCCCGCGGCCGTCCTCCGGCTGGAACGAGCGATCGGAGACCTCGACGTGCAGACACTTCAGCCCTCGAAACGCCCACGCCATCAGCGGATCGAGCAGCGGCGCCCGCGACCGCCCAGGTGCGAGGTTGAATCCGATGTACGGCGTCGTCCAGCCGGGAAAGGAGCTGCCCAGGATACGCACGCCGAACTTGCGGACGACCAGGCCGGAGAAATATCCGGCCACTGCTCCGTTGTCGCGAATCTCGGCGACGATCGGAGTGGCGCGCTGGCTCTCGGCGATGAAGTTCAGCCACGCGCGCGTCTGAAAGACGACGCGATCGTCGAACCTGTCCAGCGCCTGCCACTCGATGTCGGCGGCATCCAACGCTCTGAACTCGAACATCTGGCGGCTCCCCGTCCGCTACGACGTGCCACGAAACATCTTCTGCCAGAGCCAGCGCTGCTCGAGCGAGCGGCGCTGCTGATCGGTGATCTCCGTAGCGTCGCGGCGCTGGCGCAGGTAGTCGAGCAGTACGCCGACGGGAACGAACCATCCGTTCTTCCGGCTCAGCCGCTCCATCAACATCCGGAAGCGCGAGTGGATCCGGCCCCCATCCACGTAGCCGTGACCGAAGTGTGTGTACATGATGCAGGCGCCACCCTGCTCTTCAAGCAGGTCCTGACTCCGCTCGGCGATCGTTCGCGTGAACCGCGCGACGTTCGCCCCTTCCGCCGATGCATACCACCCGTTGACGTACGGCCGCAACGGATCGCGATAGGGCATCCACGGGCAAGCGGCGAGCGTGTTGATCTCCGTGAAGACGAAGTTGCGGCAATACCGAACCCGTTCCCGGCAGACATCGCCCCAGAACGAGGGATGCCCTTCGACCTCGCCGAAATGGACGCCGTTGGTGCGGCCGAGCGTCGCGATCGTGTAGACGGCGCGCAGCGGCGGCGTCACGCGGCGCGAACCCCAGTAGATCGCCTCGGCGTTGTAGTGGTTCGCCATCGTCCGAGGGTCGTGATGGAAGTAGGCGCGGAACGCATCGAGGCCGCGAATGATTTCGTCGCGGGTGGACGAATGTTTGGTCGTGTTGTGATAGCCGATCTCGAACCCGAGCGCCTGCAATTCGATCGAGTGGTCGCGGTATGCGGTGTTCTCGCACGTTTCACCGCGAGAGTTCGGCGTGCGGGTGACGGCGCCCGGCCAGACGCCCCGCGTGGTCCTGAAGCCCAGGTCAGCGAGCGCCGAGTAGACAATGCGCCCGTCCTGGTAGGTCTGCGCGTCCGGGTCGTCGAAAATCGTGAACGCGAACGATTTTCCATCGGGCCAGGCGGGACGCGCGCTGTCACTGTGCCGCATGAGGTTCGTTCGCGTTGACCGCCCGGACGTCCGTGGGGACGCCGGCTGTCTCCGCCACGCGCGCGACGCCACGGCGTACAAAGCTGGTCAAGGCGCGTTCGAAGTCATCGCCGACGACTGCCCAGTCGTACCACTGGACGACCAGCGACCGGGCGGCCGCTTCGAGCGAACGGCGCCGCTCGACGTGTCGCAGCAACTCCACGACCGTATCGGCGAATTTCTGCGGAGTGTCGGCGAGCCTCAGATGCGTGCCGTCGGTCACCGGCAGGCCTTCGGCGCCGATCGTCGTCGAGACGACCGCCTTGGCCATCGACATCGCTTCGAAGATCTTCAGGCGTGTGCCGCCGCCGATTCTGAGTGGCACGATGTAAACGGCGGCGTTTGCGATGTGCGGCCGCACGTCGTCTACGCGGCCGGTCACGACGACGCCGTGGCGCTGCGCCAGGCGAGCAACCGCCCGCGTCGGCGCGCGGCCGACGATCGACAGGGTCACGCCGGGCTCCTCGCGTCGGATGAGCGGCAGTACCTCGGCGCAGAAGTACGCCATCGCATCTGCGTTGGGCAGCCAGTCCATCGATCCGGTGAACACCAGCAATCGCGAGTTGGGCTCGCTGACGGTGGGCGCGAAGAACTCGGTGTCGACGCCGGTCGGGATCACCTGCACCGGCGCCTTGATCGCGCCTGGGTACAAGCGCGCGAACGACTCGCGATCGGCGGCCGATACCGCAAGGACGCCGTCGAACCGCGCCAGGGTCCGCGCCTCGAAGCGCAGCATGCGGCGGTGCTGCATCTCGTACAGGAACCGCAGCAGGCGGCCGCGCTTCGTTTCGGCGTGCCGCCGCCAGATTTCGGCTTCGACGTTGTGCGTGAAGATCACCGACGGACACGGAAGCCGCCGCGGCAGATTGACCGCTGGCACGAGGAAGTCGCACACGAGCAGGTCGAACCTGCGCGTGCGGAGCAGTTGGTCGACTGTGTTCGCGTACGCGCGCGACCGGTACTTACCGACCGCGTACGGCAGCCGATCGAGGAGGTGCCGCGCAGCGTCGGCGTAGAACCGCGGCGAACCCTTCGCCGGATCGAAGCGCGGCACGACGTGGACGTCCTGCGCCACCTGACGCATGCCGTCGATGTGCTCGGGACGCTGATGCGGACCGACGAAGCTGACGTAGGTGACCTCGTGCCGGGCGGCGATGTGTCTGAGCAGGTGCCAGGTTCGGAGCTTGCCGCCGGTGTCGAGCGGCAGGAGGATGTCGGACTTGATCCACAATGCGCGCATGCGCGTCACACTTCAGCAAGCCGCGCGCCAGCAGTCGACGGCCCTGCGATCACCGTGGAACCGCGGTCCCGACACCGCCGCAGCCGTCAGCGCCGCGACCATTGGCTTGCGCGGCCGCGATCGCACCTGCATCGGCGCCGACGTCCTTGCCATCGTCGCCGGCGCCGCTGAAGCGGCTCGTCTTCGCCAGCGCCGACGTCCCGCTCTGAAACCCCACGTCGTTCCAGCTCGACACCACCCAGGTATGGCCGGGATACCGCGACTCGAGCGCGCCGTTGTCGATCGCCTGATCGGTCGGCGCCGATGTGTTCACGAGCACGTTGTATCCGTAGGTGAACGGGTTGAAATTGCGGGACAGCGTTCTGGTCCCTTCATCGGACCCCGTGCCGATTCCGTAGTACTTGCGCTCGACGACGTTGTTCTTGAAGACCAGGCCGGGATTCGAATCCTGCGGCGCCTCCGGATCGAGAATGCCGCCAGGATTTCCGCGCGAGGTGATGTGCGTAAACGAAGCCGTATTGACGCCGCCGAAGACGCGCAGCAGCTTGCCGCCGCTGCCCCATTGGGAGCCGCCGATATCTTCGAACACCACGTTGTCGACGCGGATGTGGTGGGCCTTGCGAGGCTGCGGCATGCCGGATCCGCCGGTCTCCGCGGCGTTGATCGCCAACCCATTGGCGGCGCCGCGTACGATGTTGTTGCGAAACGTGACGTACTCCGTAATGCACCAGGTGCAACGCCCCTCCTGATTGGCCGATTTCAGCAGGATTGCGGTCCCGTCCTGCCCCGACGCCCAGACATGCTCGAAGGTGTTGCCCTCGACCACGACATGGCTGGCGCTTTTCAGCTCGAACGCATTCTTCACCGGCACGCGCGCCGTCTGCCACGACAGCCGCTTCGTCATGAGGTTGCGCCGCACTTCGATGTCGTGCGGAACCAGATCAGGAATCGATGGATCGGATCCGCCGAACATCACGTTCTCGCTCGCCGCCTCGAGGAAGTTGTTCACGATCTTGAAGGGCCCCGAGCCGTTCGAGCCGCCGATCGCCTGCGAATCGGTGTCCGCGTCGTGAAAGTTGGAGACGTACGAATCGACGATGGCGATTCTGGCGCCGTTCACCATCACGCCACGACGGAAATTCCCGTCGTCGTTGCCATGGACGAAGCAGCGGTCGATGACGATGTCCGACGGCAGCGCGTCGACCGTCTTCTCCGATCCGTTGCCGAGCTCCACGAGGTTCGAGACCTGCCGCACCGACGCCTCCGCGCCGATATCGAGGCCGATCAGCCGGTAGCCGCTGGCGCCGGATTCGGCGCGGATCGCCGGCGCGTTGACGTTGGAGGTCCGGATCCGCGCCATCAGCGCGGCATTCGCGTCGCTGGCACGCGTGTTCGGCGGCAGCTGCCCGCCCGAGTCGAAGGCTGCATTCGCTGACCGGATCACGATCCACTGTCCCTGCGGCAGGTGGCGATTACGCAGGACGAAGCTGCCATCGGCGGGCGAGAAGGTGACGCCGGTCGCGAGAAGAATCGTGTCGCCAGCCGACGCCGTATCGAGCGCACGCTGCAACTCGGCCCCGGTCGACACGGACACACGACGGCCGGTGTTCACCGGCACTGCGGTGCACAAGGTCGTGATCCGATACGGATCGTCTGATGCAGCGCTGTCGGCCGTTGCCGCGGTGATGGGTCGCACTGGTTGACGGCCGCCGAGCGAGACGAGACCGACGACCAGCAATGCAAGAGGTAGTTTCACAGGCCGCTGAGGAGCAAGTCCCAAGCCACTTTTGTGGCCACGGATTCCTCAGCCGGTCATCTTGGACGGAAACGTTTTTCCATTTGGCGGCCGTCCAGCTGCCACAGCTGACCCCATCCGGACCGCCGACTATAATCCGCGCATGTTCCGTCTATCCCTCACTGTCATCCTCGTCGTCGCCTCTATCGCCGCCGCGTCGGCTCAGGACACGCCGACCGAGAAAGACGCCGCGCGGGATGTTCTGAAAAAAATGGCCGCGCTGGAGCAGTCGGTCGACGTCCCAGGCATCGTCGCCCGGCTCACCGGGCCGGATGCCGAGCGCGATCAGGTGGTCGCGCGCACGAAGGAGCTGATGGACAAGGAGCTCCTCGCCCTGGCCGACGACATCGCGACACATCCGGAAATCGGCTTCGAAGAGAAGCGCTCGGTGAGCAAGCTCACCGACTACCTGCGCCAGCACAATTTCAGCGTCGAGACCGGCAGCGGCGGTCTCTCGACGGCCTTCGTCGCGAAGTTCAAGCAGAACAACGGCAGCCCGACGCTGGGCATCATCGTCGAGTACGACGCCCTCCGCGGCACCAAGGGCCCGTTTCACGGCGACCAGCACAGCGCCCAGGGTCCCGTCGGTCTCGCCGCAGCCGTGGCCGTCTCCGAGTATCTGGTGCGATCGAAAACGCCGGGCAGCGTGATCGTCTATGGAACGCCCGGCGAGGAAATGATGCCGCCCAACGCGAAGACGCAGATGCACGAAGCCCGCGTCTTCGACGGCGCGGACATCATCGTGCGCAGCCACGCGTCGAACCAGACCTCACGGCCGGCGCACGGCTTCGGCTCGTGCTGCCTGAACATCGTCGGCGCGAAGTACACGTTCAGCGGCGCGCCGACGCACCAGATGACGCCGTGGAATGGGCGGAACGCGCTGCAGGCGGTGATTCAACTGTTCAACAACATCGACGCGGCGCGGATCAGCATCCGTCCGGAGGCGCGCATCCAGGGTGTGATTCTCGAAGGCGGCGCGGCGCCCAACGTCGTGCCCGATCGCACGGTCGCCGACTTCTACATCCGTTATCCGGACGAGGTCTACCTGCAGCAGGTCGTCGAGTTCGTCGACAACGCTGCGAAGGCGGCTGCGCTCGCAACCGGGACGAAGGTGAAGATCGATCATTACGGCAAGGATCTCGACGGCGTGAGCCTCGCCACGCTCGGAGAGGTGGCCTTCCAGTACATGAAGAACTTCGGTGCGACCGGAGTGAACCCGGAGCCGGGCAAGCCGCAGGGATTCGAGGAAACCGGCAGTGTCTCGCGCGACATCCCCGGCGTCGGCGTCAGCGCGCAGTCGTCCACGTTCTCGAATCACACGTATGAGATGGACGCCGACAATCTCAAGGAGATCGGACACAAAGGCTTCACGGTCGACGCGCAGACGATGTCGGCGGTTCTGTTCGACTTCGCCACGCATGCGGACTACCGCGCGGCGGTGAAGAAGGAGTTCGACGGAATCAAGGCGCTGTTCGGCGAGTATCAGGCGGCGCTGAAGAAGGTGTACACGGTGCCGGCTGTCGCTGATCCGAAATGAGCGGGGCTCGGGGCTAGCCGAGGCAAACGCGATTCTCGGACGTAGCGCGAAGGCTTCAGCCGAGCGTCACCTAGCCCCCAGCCCCCAGCCCCTAGCCCCTAGCCCCTACCGGATCTCTTTCCACGTTTTCCCTGCAGCTATCTGCCTGGCAAAGCATGCGCGGGCGCGCGCGAAGGCATTTGCCAATGCGCCGACCGACACCGGCGCCAACAGCTCACTATCGGTCGGGCACGATGCGCGGGGATCGGGCCTGAACGCGGGACGCTGCGGCTCGCTGGCGACTGGTGGTCCTCCAGCGAAATAGATCGCAGCGCCTTCCTTCACCCACGCAGGCCGCGTGCCCAGCTGACCGTCGATCATCACATGGACCAGCTCGTGCCGGATGGTGCGGTCGAGCAGGTCCCGACTTCGCAGTGTCGCGAGCGGCAGCAGATGCAGCTCGCCATCGACGTAGGCGCCCGAGGTGAACCACGCCCGGCCGGTCGCGCGCTCGTAGTCGTCGGTGGTCGGATGGAACCGGACGGTGACCCGCGGCGGCGGAACGCCGAGCGCCTGCGCCAGCTCGTCACGCGCGCGCACCACCTCGCGCTGAATGACCGCTCGATCTCCCTCGTCTTCGTCCGGCAGCGACAGAGCGACGTCGGGCGCCGGTCGGAGCCGCGGAGCCGCTGCGGCGGGCGGCGCAGGTCGCGTTGCGGCCGCTGTCGTGATCGGCCGATCGAGTTCGCGCGTGACCTCGAGACCCGGAAAGTAGCGCGCGAGGATCTTCGCCGCCGTCATGCCCTGTTCCGCAAGCCGCGCCGATCCGATCACGCACAGGCCGACGCCATGGCCCGACCCATGTCCGCTGAAGCGGTAGAGGTCGTCGTCTTTCTTCAGCTCGAACGCGGTGCTCTTGATGTGCTGCCAGCCGAGCGTGCGGCCAACGGCCATCCGGAGATCCTGTCCCGATATCCGATCGGGTGTGAGCCCGTCGAGACGCAGGATCGCGACTCGGCCGGAGGCGGTGTGCGCGGCGATCTTCATCGCCCGCAGCGAACCGCGATATCCAGACGCCTGCAACGCGCGTGCGAGATCGGTCGAGCGCAGTTCCGCATCCCAGGCCGGCTCTCGCGCGCACGCGTCGTCGGCGTTCGACGGCAGATAGGGCAGATCGTCGTGGCCGGGCCAGACCTCCGACGGCGCCGCGGTGTGGCCGCCGCACGACGCGCTGTAGTACACGGTGGCCGGCTGGCCGGCGCGAACGAGCAGCCGGCCCTCGGTCGCCGACGCGGCGCGCTCGGTGGCGACGGTTGCAGCTCGCACCACCTGACAATGCGTTTGATCACAGAGGTCGAACCCGTCGGCACGATGACGCCCGCGGTTCGCGCGCGCGAACGTGCGGATGGTGATCGCCAGCGCTTCGAGTGCGGCCGGCGGGCTGTCGCGCGCCGCTTCCCCCGCCAGCACCCGCGCCACATAGGTCTCGAGCGGCATCTCGACCATCGTGTAGCCGCCGCCGGGCTTCGCGAGACCGACGCGCACGCCGGGTTCAGCGTTCAGGGTTCTACGTTCAGGGTTCCGGTTCTCGTTCGGGTTCGGGTCCTGGTTGTTCGGGTTCAGGTTTGTGTTCGGGTTCTGGTTCGCCGCCGTGCCGGGACACGAGAGAAGCGCGACCAACCCGAGCCTGAGAAAGAGATCTCTGCGGTCTCTGCGGTTCCGATGTTGCCGCGGACGATTCATGCGTCCAGTTCGAGAAAGCCGCGCATGTCCCCCCACATTCGCGGCAGGCTGGCAATCAACTGGTGGTCATCGTCCAGCAGTGACAGCGTGACGTTCGACCGCGTCTTCGCGAACGCCTCGACGGTCCGATAGTCCACCGATGCGTCGTGCAC
>Ga0066903_100003206_pt1 | contig 13244 bp, 18 predicted proteins | sample PanSoiMetaGPlot1_FD_67491 | JGI IMG/M metagenome (GOLD analysis project Ga0066903, IMG submission 67491) | Tropical forest soil microbial communities from Panama analyzed to predict greenhouse gas emissions - Panama Soil - Plot 1 (version 2) | ecosystem: Environmental > Terrestrial > Soil >... | reverse complement strand
TCGAAGACCATTGGCCTTGAATTTCTGCCGTGGCTCAGCGCCGTGGCAGCGGCTCGTTCAATCCGGCTTCTATGAGGTCGCGCTCACGCTCGTGTTCCGGGCGCGGTCGTGCCACGCGACTCACAGAACCCTCAAGATTTCAATGACTTAGAGGCGAGGTCTGGAATGGTGTCTCAAGCACATTCGTGCCTCGCGATTTGGCTCCGGTCTGGCCTGATCATGCCCGACGCCGAGACAAATTGGATGTGTTTTGGGATCGATAATCACCGGGCAAATACCTGGGTGACTGGCTAAGTAGCACCAAGCCGATCCTGCAGTCCGCGTTGGTCATTCCTGCCGCCAATCAGCCGCGTCCCGCAACGATACCCATTGGAAGCGCATGAATTAACGGCATTGGGGTCGATCGGTGATAAGCTTCGTTGCGTCGGCTCCAGGCTGGTTAAAACGTGCGGGTATTCATTTCGTTCAATTCCAGGGACACAGCCCTCGCCGAGGCTGTGCGCGTTGGCCTGTGCAGGATTGACCCGGCGACACAGGTCTTCTTCTCCCCAGTCTCGCTGGGCGCAGGGTTTTGGCTGCCCAAACTCGCCGAGGAAATCGCGGAAGCCCAGTCGTTCCTGCTGCTGATCGGACCCAATGGGATCGGTCCTTGGCAGGAGGTCGAATATTTCACCGCGTTCGACCGCCATGTGAAAGACAAGAGCTTCGCGGTGGTGCCGGCAATCGTTGGCGCTGAGGCGCTCGGCCTTCCGTTCCTGCGCACTCTTAACTTGGTCGAGGCCCCGGTCATTACCGAGGACAAGGTACTGCATCGGCTTCTCGCCGCGCTCAAGGGCGAGACCGTGGTGAGCGCGACCCCGCTGTGGAAGCTGGTCAATCCCTACCGCGGCCTTGAGGCAATGAACGAGGCCAGCGCCGATTATTTTTATGGCCGCAATGTTGAAATCGCTGCGGTGCTCAACGCGCTGGCGAGTAAACCCGGCCGCTGCCCGATACTCATCGGCGCGTCGGGCGTCGGCAAGTCATCGGTGGCGCAGGCTGGCGTGCTCTCGGCGCTAAAATCCATGCGCTGGCCGGGTACGAACGGGTCTGCAGCGTCCTGGCCAAAAGAGTTACAAAACAGCCGGGGCTGGGTCTTGCTCACCATGCGCCCAGGCGAGGCCCCGCTCGAAGCGCTCGCCGCCGCCATCACCCGCCTGTGGCAACTCGATGCCAAGGACCCCGACCAAGCGGCACTGCCGCGCAAGTGGGCTAAGGGACTGTCCGCCGGTGACAATAATCTCGCTGACCTTGTCGACGCTACGCAGGAGGAGTTGAAGAAGCGGGAGGGGGAGGCCCCCGAGCGCATCCTCATTTACGTCGACCAGGGCGAGGAACTCTACACTAGAGCCGCGCAAACGGACGCTAAGCGATTCTCCGAAGTTCTGGCCAAGGGGCTCGGCGACTACCGTTTGCGCGCCTTTGGTAGCCTGCGCGCTGACTACTTCGACAGGCTGCAGGCGGATGAGCCGCTCTTCAAATGCCATGACCACGTCAACGTGCCGCCGCTTGACCACGCGCAACTCCATGAGGTCGTGACTGCCCCCGCCCACGCCCTCGGCGTTGGTTTCGAGGATGGGGAAATCGCCAACCGCATCACGGCTGCCGCCGCAGCCGAGCCCGGTGCGCTGCCGCTGCTCTCCTATCTTCTGACCGACATGTGGACCGGAATGGTTAGGCGCGGCGACGCCACCCTGCGGCTGCCGGCGCAGGCAATCGACATCGGCGGTGTGCTCGCAAACCGCGCCGAAGAGTTCCTCAAAGCTAATCCCGACGAGGAGAAAGCGCTGCGCCGTCTCCTCACGCTCAGACTCGCTATGGTCCCGCCCGAGGGCGAGCCCGTGCGCCGCCAGACGATGCGAGAGGAATGCACAGAGGCGGAATGGTCGCTCTCCGCTCGCCTCGCTGAGCATCCCTGGCGGCTCGTGGTGATGGGCGAGCGCGAAGCGGACCGGCGTATCGTTGCAGAGGTGGCGCATGAGACCCTCTTGCGCGCGTGGCCTCGTCTTGCGGGTTGGCTACGGGAGGAGCGCGACTTCCTCGTTTTCAAGGGAGACACGGAGCGGGCCCAGCGGCGCTGGTTCGCCATGGGCCAAGTCGAGAAGGCCCTACTGACCGGTTTCGACCTCGCGCGCGCCGAGGAATGGTTGCCCACCCGGTCGGAGGATTTGTCCCGCGAGGTGACCGCCTTCGTGCAAGCCAGCGCGGCCGCCGACCGTGCGGCGAAAGAACGGCAGCTTCGGTTGCAGCGTCGCATGACCTACGGCGCCCTGGCGGCTGCGCTGGTGATGGCCATCATCGGTGGCCTTGCCTGGTTTGAGTGGGATCAGGCGGCATGGGAGCGCGATAATGCGGAACGGGAGCGAGACAACGCGACCAGTGCAGAAATTCGCGTCACAAAAGAGAAGCAGCGTGCTGACCGCGAACTCGTGAAGGCGCAGACAACGCAATCGCTCTTCCTTGCCGACCTTGCGCGCCAGCGCAGCGCCGCTGGCGATGCCGGCACGGCGGCCCTGCTTGCCATTGAGGCGCTTCCCGACACGGAGGGAGGGATTGGTCGGCGGTATTTGCCTGAAGCAGAGTCGCAGCTCGATGAAGCTTGGCACGCGCTGCGCGAGCGGCTCGTCCTCGGGGATCACGGGGGAATAGTATCAAGCGCGGCGTTCAGCCCCGACGGCAAGCGGATTGTCACCGCGTCATGGGACGATACGGCGCGGCTGTGGGATTCCGAGAGCGGCAAGCCAATCGGCCAGCCGCTCAAAGGCCATTCCGATAATGTGCAGAGCGCGGCGTTCAGCCCCGACGGCAAGCGAATTGTCACGGCGTCTTCCGACCAGACAGCGCGGCTATGGGACACCGAGACTGGTACGCAAATTGGCGCGCCACTAGAGGGTCATAACAGTACGGTGTGGAGTGCAGCGTTCAGTCCTGACGGCAAGCGCATCGTCACGGCGTCTTCCGATAAAACAGCGCGGGTGTGGGATGCCGAGACCGGCAAGGAAATCGGCGCGCTGCGCCATGGCGGTGTTGTGTCGAGCGCGGCGTTTAGCCCCGACGGCAACCGGATTGTCACCGCGTCACGTACGGCGCTGCTGTGGGACGCCGCTACGGGCAAGCTAATCGGCGCGCCGCTAAAGGGCCATACGCGTGACGTGAATAGCGCGGCGTTCAGCCCCGACGGCAAGCGCATTGTCACGGCGTCGGACGATACCACCGCTCGGCTGTGGGACGCCGCGACTGGTAACCAAATCGGCGTGCTGCTCGAAGGCAGTGTTGTCACGGGCGCGGCGTTCAGCCCCGACGGCAAGCGCCTCGTCACGGCGTCACGGGACGGTACGGCGCGGCTTTGGGACGCCGAGACCGGCAAGCAAATCGGCGCGCCGCTAAAAGGCCATCAGAATGATGTAACGAGCGCGGCGTTCAGCCCCGACGGGATGCACATCCTCACGGCGTCATGGGACAGTACGGCGCGGCTGTGGGACGCCACCGAGACCGGCAGGCAAATCGGCGCGCCGATCGAGGGGGAGAAGGGCGACGTATCGGACGCGGCGTTCAGCCCCGACGGCAAGCGCATCGTTACGGCGTCTAAGGACCAGACAGCGCGGCTGTGGGACGCCGAGACCGGCAGGCAAATCGGCGCGCCGCTAAAAGGCCATCAGGGTGTCGTCACGAGTGCGGCGTTCAGCCCCGACAGCAAGCGGATCGTCACGGCATCAGAAGATAAGACGGCGCGCCTGTGGGACGCCGAGACCGGTGAGCAAATCGGCATGCCGCTCGAAGGCCACGAGGGTGCTGTGCGGAGCGCGGCATTTAGCCCCGACGGCAGGCGCATCGTCACGGCGTCTAATGACGAGACAGCGCGCCTGTGGGACGCCGAGACAGGCAAGCAAATCGGCGCGGCACTCAAAGGCCATAAGAGTGCGGTGTGGCACGCAGCATTCAGCCCTGACGGCAAGCGGATCATCACCACGTCGTGGGACGAGACAGCGCGGCTGTGGGACGCCGCGACCGGCAAGCAAACCGGAGAGCCGCTCAAACTCGCAGGCCTAGCGGGGCCTGTCACGAGTGCGGCATTCAGCCCCGACGGCAAGCGGATCGTCACCTCCTGGTTGCACGATAATACGGCGCGGCTATGGGACGCCGAGACAGGCAAGCAAATCGGCGCGCCGCTCGAAGGCCACGCGGGTACGGTGCGGAGCGCAACATTCAGCCCCGACGGCAAGCGGATCGTCACGGCATCGGAAGACAAGACGGTGAGGTTGTGGGACGCTGAGACCGGCAGGCAAATCGGCCCTGCACTCAAAGGCCATAGAGGGTATGTGTGGAGCGCGGCGTTCAGCCCCGACGGCAAGAGCATCGTTACGAACTCCGCGGACAAGACGGTGCGGGTGTGGAAAATTTTCCGGAATACCCAGGACTTGGTGTCTCATGCAAAGAGAGCCATCCCCCGCTGCCTGACGGCTGCGCAACGTAAAGAGTTCTTCCTGCCGCCCGAGCCGCCTTTGTGGTGCATCGAGCTGGAGAAATGGCCTTACCACACGGAAGCATGGAAACAGTGGCTCAACGAGACTCGTGCTGGCAAGAACCCACCAATGCCCGCTGCCGACTAACAGGCGCGAGTGCCTGCGGTCCTCATCAGTGAAAGACGACTCACTGTGAAATTCCTGCCAGACCTTAGCAAATCTTAGCATCCAGCTAAGACCCCATGTCGCGCGCGCGAGACGTTCCGCCCCTACGAGCGCATTTGGCGTCTACTTAGATGACCACATCGCCAGGCGTTCCCACCGCCGCCGTTGCGCCTCAGCGATGCGGGCGCGGCCGGCGGCGGTCTTCGGTCCGGTCGACAGCCCGCCGTGGAAACGGCATCTCCGCTTGTCCGGCTCGACCTTGACTGCACACGGCTTGGCCTGCCGATTTTGCGCGCCGCAAGCCGGGCGCTTCTTTCGGGATTGCCACTCATTGAAAACTGGCGAGGGAGCGACGGAGCGCGAACCGCGAACTTCGGCGTGACAGGCCGTACAAAGTTCAATGGAATCAATGATCATTGCAATCTTTCCCGCGGCTAAACCCGCCCGAAAAGGGCGAAAAGTTGCAACTGTATTCCGGGCCTCATCGTAGCTTGATTCGGAGCAACGTCCTTGCCCGACGATGGGGGGTGGGGGCCGGGCGTTCCCCCTTCTGGTTCTTGCTCGAACGTTGGCTTAAAAATTGGCACGTTCACTCGGTGCACACGTCAAGCTCTGGCATGGTGTCGGGATAGAAAGCCAAGCGCATTTCCTCGCGCGTTAGCTTCGTCACCCCGGCTAGGCGCGCGCAGGCCTGGACGAGCAGGCCTTTAACCGACATCGTCTGCGGATGGACGTCCCAGATGCGGGCGGTGTGGTCCGCTGACGCCGTGACGATGCGCGACCCATCCGGGCTGAAGGAGGCCGACAGCACGTTGTGGTTATGGCCGTACAACACAAAGATCTCCTCTCCCGTCGCAGCGTCCCAGACGCGGGCTGTGGCGTCCCATGACGCTGTGACGATGCGCGACCCATCGGGGCTGAAGGCGGCGGACTGCACGGCGTCCGCATGGCCGCGCAAAACCGCGGTCTCCTTTGCGCTCGCGGCGTCCTAGATGCGGGCGCTGTTATCCGCTGACGCCGTGAGGATGCGCGACCCGTCAGGGCTAAAGGCGGCGGAATTCACGGAGTACTCATGGCCGCGCAGGACCGCAATCTCTTTTCCGCTCACGGCATCCCAGATGCGGGCGGTCTTGTCCCCTGACGCCGTGACGATGCGCGATCCGTCGGGGCTGAAGCGGCGGAATTCACAGCGCCGTCATGGCCGCCGAGAGTACGACGCCATCTCCCTCGCGATACGGCAACGGCGAGCGCAACAGCAGCCGGTGAGGTTCCGATTGTATCGGGGCGCAACGAGAGGTCGATGCGCGTGCCGAGCGATGCGAGCCTCAACGCGCTGTCATCATCGGCACGCAATAGATTGTTCTCGGATTGCAAGGCGATAATGTTAGCGTGTGCGTGGTCGAGCTGTTGTTCGCTCTCTGCAAGCGCAGCTTCTTGCTTTGTTAGTTGTCGCGCTTTGTCCCACTGCAGAAGCCCTACGATGCCGCTTGCAATGAGCATTACCGCTCCGACCGCCGCAAAGGCCCAACGGATAATCCGCTGCTGACGCACGCGAGCTGCATCCGCCTCTCTTTGCTTGCGCTCGGCCTCCTCGCGCGCCGATGACAGCAAGATAAATTCCTTGATGTCATCGGTGCCGATGTCGCCGGGATCGGCAAGCAACGCCCGCGCCCGCTCTAGCTGAAAGCCTGACGGCAGCAGCAAATCGTCGCGCCGCTCCTGTTTTTCCCATTCGGCTTTGGCTTGCACGATCGCTGCCCGCGCGCGCAGTTTCTCCCGGTTGGTGTCGATCCATGTACGCAGCCCACACCCGCACTGGTAAAAATAGCTTTTTCTTGCCCACTCAAATCGACAGCCGGCTTCCGATTTGCCGCCGGCATCAAGCTGTAGGGAATCCAAACACTTGTCGTGAACTGATATGGCACCAGTGCCGCCAAGTTGGGAAATGATTGCGTTGCCAGACGCTTAGCGTGTACCATGGAACTTGCGCTATGCTCCCGGGCAGCGTAAGGACAGCAGGTGAACTGATTTGGAGGCCAAATTCGTGGACGGCAACGGCAGCAAAAAATACCCCGAGATAGATGACAGATGCGGGGCAGATACAACCCCGATAGGGGCCGAATACGCCCCAGAGGCACCTGCGGCAGATGTTTGGCCCGCTTTGCCGCCCAAAAACCGGCTGCTGACGCTGGAAGGGCTTGATCGCCGCACCGCGGCCTATCGCGAAACCAAGCAGCTGATTGAAGAGATCTCGGGTGATCTGGGCGGCGCCGATCGCTTGTCGGCTGCCGAGCGCCAAATGGTCCAGCACGGGGCTGTCCTAGGCGCCTATGCAACCGATCTGGAGGCGCAGTACTTGAAGGGCCGGCGAATCGATCTGACGGCTCTCTGCACGATCCTAAACACGCAGCGCCGCTGCTTCGACGCGATCGGATATCAGCGGCGGCAGCGAGACGTAACGCCAACGCTCGACAGCGTGCTGGCGGGCCTTAAGGAGGAGCCGAAATGAGCCGGCTCGATCGAGCAATGAATCCAGCTGAGCGTCAACGTCGACATTGCGCCATGGCACTGCGGAAGGAAAATCAATGACCGTGACGAATGCCGAAGCGAAGCCCGGGAAAACGGCTAATAAGAGGGCCCGGGGTGGTTTTTCATCTGGGCGCGACGGGGGCAGATGGAGCAAGGCGCGTGAACAGGTGCACCACCCTTCTCCCGCTACAGAATCGCCCGACCACCCTTCTTCCCCCGCAATAGTTGCCAGGACCACCCTCAGAAAGGCGCTTTCCTCTCCGCAGCTCCTTGGCGATGCCATCCCTGGTGATTCCTGGCTCAGCTGGCGCGCTCTGTTGTTCAGCATTCTCGGAGAGCCCCTGGAGCCGGCCGAGCTGGAACTCTACCGCCAGTTCACCCAACGCCAGGACCTGCCCGGTGCCCGCGTTGACGAGTTCTATGGCATCGTTGGTCGTCGCGGCGGAAAGTCCAGGGCGATTGCGACGCTGCTTTGCTATCTTGCGGCCCTCGTGACCTATCCCCGGCTCGCCAGCGGTGAGGTTCCTGTGTGTCTCTGCCTGGCGCCCAGCCAGACGCAGGCGAGTATCGTTCTGAACTATGCTCGCGGCATCCTGCAGAACTCACCCGCGCTCAGGCAGCTCATTAAGCGCGAGACGAACGAAACGATCGAACTGACGAACGGTGTTGTCATCGACGTTCGGTCCGCATCGTTTCGCAGGTTGAGAGGCCAGACCTGTGTCGCCGCCGTTTTTGATGAGGTTGCGTTTTTTCATTCCGACGAATCAGCAAATCCTGATGCCGAAATCCTTGCCGCGGTTAAGCCCAGCTTGGGCACAACCAATGGAATTCTGGTCGCGATCAGCTCGCCCCACGCAAGGCGGGGTGTTCTGTACGATGCCTTCCGGAATTTCTTTGGCGTTGACGACAAGTCGGTGTTGGTCGCAAAGGGCACCACGCGGGAATTGAACCCATCGTATCCGCAAAGCAAGGTCGATGCAGAGCTTGCACGGGATCCCGCTTTCGCTGCTGCCGAATATCTTGCCGAGTTTCGAGTCGACATCGAGGGCTTCATCACGAGCGAGGCCATCGAGGCGTGCATGGAGCCCGGTGTTCGTGAGCGGCCGTTTAGTCGCATGCACCGCTACACGGCTTTCGTTGATCCAAGCGGTGGCGCGAGCGATTCTTTCACGCTGGCAGTCAGCCACAAGGAAGGGCAAACCTCGGTGCTTGATGTAATCCGAGAGCGGCGTGCGCCGTTTTCGCCCGAGAGTGCCGTCGAGGAGTTTTGCCAGGTTTTGCGGGAGTATAACATCTATGCCGTTCGTGGTGATCGCTATGCGGGCGAATGGTGTGTCGAGGCGTTTAGAAAGCGTGGCGTGATTTATGAGGCGAGCGAACATTCGAAGAGCCAGCTTTATCAAGACGCGCTGCCACTGATCAACAGTAGAACCGCTGCATTATTGGATGATGCGACCCTGCGCAGGCAACTTGTGATGCTTGAGCGCCGAACGACGCGCGGTGGAAAGGATTCCATCGACCACTCACCGGGCGCAAAAGATGACGTTGCCAACGCTGCTTGTGGCGCACTTGTCTATGCTGGCAAAACGCCTGGCGATCCGAATTTCTGGCGCGCAGAGATGCCAAAGCCGAAGGGGATTGTGTAATGGCGAAGCGCGAGAGCAAACGACAGTTGGTAATCCACAAGCTGGAAGCGCTGGCACAGTCAACGCCGCATGCGCCCGAGGCGGAGGCCTTCAGAGCCAAAGCCGACGAGTTAAAAATCCACACCGAGCATGTGCAAGTCAGCCCGGTTGTCGAAGGGCGCGACCAGGGGACTATCACTATCGGTTACTGGTTTCTCGATGACGGCGCGGTGGTTATCTGCGATGCAAGCGGCGAGCCAAGACGTCATCGCGATTTTGCAACTCGCGTTGTGCCCTTGCCCGATCAAACTGCGCGACAGGTGGCGCGCCGGTTGATTAAGGACATGCACGGTCCGGACCCGGGCGCCGGGTTTTATCGCCCGGTACGCTACTCGAATAAAGGGATCGTGTGATGCAGGGCACGTCGCCGGAATACCGTCAGCGGTGCGTCGCCCTCGCCGAGCGCTTAGAGGACCTTCATGGCCAGTCAATTAACATTGCGGTGCATGCGATCGCGCTCGCGTTGGTGGCCGTAGCCCTGCGCCGTGAGGATTCGGGCGACGTACTGTTTGACGTGCACAGGCTGGCAGTAGGATCTTCTACACACGGCACGCCACGACTTGGGAAGCATATGCCCGCAGGGCCGAGACTGGATTAAAAAGCGCAGGCGCGAGCGCCCTTCAAGCTCGTCGAATTTTGTGAACCCGACCTCGACGAGAAAATGCTCTCGCGGTTCGTCTACTCCGGCAGAGTTCGCCTGGAGAAAAGTCCGGGCGAGCCGTTGACGGTGGACGAGTTAAAGGCGTGGGTTACAAAGCGGGGGCTTCCGCCGGGATACTTGCCGTGGGTGGGGATCAACGTTGAGGACGTGGAGAGAGAGCTGCGCCGGCCGCGGCCTGCTCTCGTCTACACCGACAAACAATAGTGCCGCTCCTCAGCCTCGCAGCCTGTTCCGCAGGCGAGGCGAGTAGCCACCCGCTCTCTTGCCGCGGACGTTGTTGTGAGGATCATTCGGGGCGAAGTCGCGTCGCGTTAGACGGCGGCTAAGGCGTTTCTCTATACAGCCAATGCATAGGTTATGTTTCAGGGGCATTTGGGCATACCGGTCTTTTTGCGAGGTTCCCGGCCAAACCTTTTCCCATGTCGAGTTCTTGAGCATGCACCACTCGCCCGTCATTCCTACATTGGCTTCACAGTCTTTGCAGGTTGCCAGAAACGTGATCGGCATAATGGTGATTATTCCGCTCTCTTCATGCCGGATCATCCATTGCCCGCGCAGCTGAAGGACCTGCGCCGCAACCGACCACAGCGGTTTGAAGCCTCCCGGGTACTTCATCGCGCTTCCCTAGATGCAAAACCGCAGGACGCCAAAGGTCAGTAACGTCGGCAGGCACGGCATGGCCCGCTGCTCGCTTGGGATGAAGATCCAGCCCGGTGGCGGAGGGGGTGGTAGATATTGCGGCGGCCTGCGCCGTGGCGGTGGTGCCGGCTCGTCCAGGTCCTCATCGCGATCTTCCGGTCTTCCGTCAGCAACGGGCACCGGTTCTGCGAGCTGGGCGGCCGTGAGAAAAATGGAAGACGTGCTGCCGGCGGCCTCCTGCATCTCAATCACCGCGGCTGGCGCGCTCATTTCTCTTAAATAGTTCACGATCGCCTGTCTGGCTGGTGCATAGCATTGCAGTTCGCCGGGAAAGGTTGGGCAGTGCATTGCCAGCTGGCCGGCCACCGAGCGTCGCACCCCGCCGGCCCAAATCAACGCGCATGCACTTATGCACGAGCCGGGCACGCTCGTCTCGAGGTGCCGTTTTCGAATGAGCCTCCCGATCGCCATCGCTTCGTTCACGCGGCCGCCATCGCTGCCCAGAACCACCGTTCGTACGGCGCTGTCTACCGCAGCGGCGAACGCAGCATCGTCGCCCGCCTGGATCGGGCCGGTCAGGACGAGGCGGTCTCCGTTACGGACGATTGTGGCGGCCACTGCTGGCGTTAGCGCCGCCGAGGCGCCGAAGATCAGGGCGACAAGACTCACTGCCAGCTTCATGGTGGTCTCCCTTGGTTAGGTGGAGTGGCCTCGCGAAGGTCTTCGGGCGACACCCACACCATGAAAGGCCCGGCGCTCTCGATCAGCCTGATCAGCCCTTCCGGCGCTCGCACCTCCTTTAAGTACTCAATCGCTTCCTTGGTGCCCTCCGCGTCACACTCATTGAAGGGCTCCAGGTGAGCGCAGTGCACCCCAAGTAGTGCGTGCTCGCTGAGCGTGCGCGGCTTGCCTGCCGCCCAAATCAGCACACACGCGCTTGCGCACTTAGTTACAACATGGGTCGAAAGTCCCCAGGTACGGATGCGGTCTGCGATGGCGATTGATACCTCGATGTTGCCGCCCTCAGAGTAGTCTAAAACCACTCGCTTTACGCCAGCGTTATTGCTGATCGTAGCGATGAAGGCCCTGTCGTCGCGAGGCCCGATGCCACCGTTCAGATAAACGTCGTCGCCGTTGACCCCGATTGAAGCGCCCTGCGCCGCGGTCGTGACCAGCAGTGACATCACGATCAGCATGACGGGACAGCCGACGATGACAAGCACCTGTCTCATGGCTCTGCCTCCTGGTTAGTGGCGCTTCCGCCCTTTGGGCCTCGGGCTTACAGGGCAAGAGCGCTCCACATTCCCCACACGGTCAGCCCCCAAAGTCGGCCGAGAGTCATTGGCCATTCTCCGAGAGGTCATCGAGCGCAGCGAGTACACCGTTTTCGATCAGGCTGATTTCATCTACGATCAAGCCGCTGGCGACGTTGATGGCGCGGGCGGACTCGTCGAGGGCGTAGAGCCGCCGGATGGCGGCGGCGAGCAAGCGCCGAGCTTCTTCCAGATCGGTCATCGCCACCTCCGCAGCCAAGAGCAGAGTTCGCAAGCGAAGATGGTGGTGAGCAACATCGCCAGCAGCCCAGCTAGGCTGATGGCTGCGAAGTCGATAACCCAATACGTGATCATTTCGGTGCTCCATTGAAGCACCGGACTAACGGCGGACGAATTTTCTGGTAGAAGGGACATGCTCATTTGCGCCGCTCAACCCGGTGCACTTGGGAAGTCCCGGCGGGCGGTTAGCGCCGTCCGTCGGGGCGCTAGTAAACTACCACTTGACGCCGGCACTGTAAAGCCACATTTTACAGTCCATGATCCAATCGTTCCGGCATCGGGGGCTGTCTGAACTTTGGGCAACCGGAAAAACCTCGAAGATAGATCGCCGAATGTGGGAGCGAATTATGCGGCGGCTGGAGGCGCTCAACGTGGCGGACGTGCCTGCGGACATGGGCCTACCAGGCTTTAAGTTTCATCCCCTCCACGAAACGCCGTTAAGGTATAGCGTTCACGTCAACGGTCCCTGGTGCGTCACGTTCGAGTTCGAGAGGGGTGACGCCTACAGAGTAGACTACGAGCAGTACCATTAGGAGGGAGAGATGATCGAACATCAGGCCCGTCGCGACCCGAAGCGCCCGCCCATGCACCCCGGCGTGCTATTGCGCGAGGATGTTCTGCCCGCGCTTGGGAAGAACAAGACGGCGATTGCCAAGCTCCTGGGCGTCACGCGTCAGACCTTGCACGGCATCCTGCGCGAGGAGCAGCCGGTGACCGTGGACATGGCGCTGCGGCTTGGCAAGCTCTGCGGCAATGGGCCGACTCTGTGGCTCAATCTGCAGCGCGATGTGGACTTATGGAAACAGGGGCGCCGGCTCTCGAAGACAATCGGGCGCATTCCCACGCTACACGCCCATCCATAGATCACCACGGAGCTTAACAGCCCATGGGCGCCCCTCGCGGCGGCTCGACAAACTTGTGGAGGATGGTGAGACCCGGACGGACGTCCTGCGGGAGGCTATCCGGCGTGAGATCGCGCGGCGGGAGGCTGAGAAGAAGGATGAATAGGGAGTGGTGGCTTACTCTCTTGCTAGCCCTCACGCTGGGGTGCCTGCCCTATTGGGTGTGGTTATATCTTTGGCTGACGAGCTAATGCGCCGCGTCGCCTACCTGACCCTCCTGGGCCTGATCTGGTCCATCGCCTTCGCCGCCCTGGTCGACGGGCTGGACCGGCTCATGGGCGGTCGCGCGGAGGGGGTGTGGTTCATCTATCTCGGGGGCTATTGGGCCGGCCTTACCGCCATCGCCTGCTCGAGGAAGCCGAGGCGTAGGCGCGTTTTTAGAGCGAGCTTGGGGGATTGCTGCCCCAGGTGCTGCCCAGCTCACCCACGGCCTTCCTATTGGCTCGAGGAAATCCCCGTCATTGCTGCGTATCCCTGAAATCGGCATTTCTCCCCTATAGTCAGTTCCTCTACAAGAAGCTTTCCTTCGATCCCGCCAAGGATTTCGAGCCGATCGTCAATTTGTTCTTCAACACGCAGGCGCTGGTGGTCAACGCCGCGCTCAAGGT
>Ga0066903_100003205_pt1 | contig 13246 bp, 15 predicted proteins | sample PanSoiMetaGPlot1_FD_67491 | JGI IMG/M metagenome (GOLD analysis project Ga0066903, IMG submission 67491) | Tropical forest soil microbial communities from Panama analyzed to predict greenhouse gas emissions - Panama Soil - Plot 1 (version 2) | ecosystem: Environmental > Terrestrial > Soil >... | reverse complement strand
CGTCGCTGATGTTCTATGATCCCAGGACGGCTGACGGGGTGCTCATCGTCGCCAATGGCCATTGGAAGTCGTCAGAAGTGGATCGCCTGCTTGCTGATTTGATCAGCGAAGCCCGTCAGCCAAATCCGCCCGATTCTCCCACTTCCGTGGTCGGACGCGACAGGGGAGGCTAGTGTTCTGTCGCTGACAGAGGATTCACAAATCGGCGCGAACATGCGAGCCTGCGCCGATGAGAAAAATCGACCGGATTTTGATCAGCGCAACTGATCGTGAACGATTGGATCGGCTGGTCCGTGACCGAAACACGCCACAGAAGGCGGGCAGTAATCCCGGTATGCCAATCAACGATGACCGCTTCGGGTCGATGCTGTCGAAAAAGGGTTTTGCGGGGAGCCTCCGAGCAATATTGATTCAGGATCAAGCACGAATGCGCAATCATGATTCAAGCGACCGGCTCTTCCGATTCGAAAGTTTTAAAATTCAATTCTACAGTTCTGTCGCGGATACTTTTTCGACAGCATCGGTCAATCACGTCGTTTCGCAAATGTGACGGGCACTTCCGCTTTGCCCCCAATCGCCGACATGAGAACGGACATCGATTTGTGTCGCGAAGGGGCCAGAAGGCGACGTCATCCAAGTGTCCGGGCAATGTCCGCTAAGGGCGCTACCCAGAGATGGAACAGGTCGGCTGCGCTCTGCTCACCGGCGATAGTCGTGTTTGACCACCAGCCCCTGCCCAGTCGGTAGCTCCAGGATCACGTGGCCGCGCTCGGCCATGAATGCGTCTTCGGCTTCGCGCTGGCGACTGAAGACCTGCCAGCCGTAGTCGTCGAAGACGATGATCCCGCTGGTCACGACCCGGTCGAAAAGGACCTTGAGTACACCGACCTCCGCCGCCGGGGAATTGAGGTCAATGTGCAGGAAGGCGATGCGCTCGGGCATGACGATATCCAGCGCCTCCGGCAGAAATCCACGGGTCACGCGAACGTGCGGCATACCAGCGAATTTCGCGAGCACCATCTCATGCAGGCCGGGCTCGCGATAGACGCGATTGGCGAAGTCGAGAAACCCGGGATTTTCCGGATAGTCCTCCGGGCGCGACCACTTCGGCGAGAAGCCCTCGAAGCTGTCGTAGAGGTAGAAGGTGCGATCGCGCAGTGCATCCCCCAGCACGGTCGCGACCACCCAAGCCATGTCGCCCTTGAACACGCCGCATTCAACGAAGTCGCCCTGGTGCGCGAGGGCGCAGCGCGCCGCCCATACCAGCGTGTTGAGGCGCCACGCGACGGTGTGTGGCGCGTCATAGGCGTCATAGATATGCGAGCCGCGGATGGTCTCGTAGCTCTGCCGAAAGACCGGATCCGACATGAAGGCACAGGCCTTGTCGATCGTCAGCATCCGGTCACCCCAGGAGACAGTGAGGTGAACAGGACGCACGAGCTGATCGATCGCTGCCGTGAATGTTGCCGCGCGCTCGGATTCCGACGGTGAGCCGGCGGCGAAGGCGGCAAGGGCCTTGAGCGGATCCGAGGGCATGGCATTGATTTTGGACGCCCCGGCGAACGGCAAGCAAGTAGCATTTTTGAAATTGCCCCACCCGCAGATCACCGCTGTGGGTCATGACCGACAAAACTCAATGCGAGCATAACGAGTCCGCTTATTCCCCGTTAGCAGACATCGGAGCGGACATCAATTTGCGACGCGATGGGCCAGGAACGGAAGTGGACACCTATTCGATCAGGTCGTCGGCGCGGCCGCGCAGCGGCAAGGGCACGTTGATGCCCAAGAGATCGGCGGCCTTCATGTTGATGATCAGCTCGACTTTGGTTGCCTGCAGCACCGGCAGGTCAGCGGGTTTCTCCCCCTTGAGGACGCGCCCGGCATAGATGCCGGTCAGCCGCGCTTGGTCGATGCGGTCGCTTCCGTAGCTCATCAATCCTCCGCCCGTCGGGAATTCCCGGAAGGCGAAGATTCCCGGTAGGGCATGGCGCGACGCGAGCGCGCCCAGCTCGTCCGAATAGGTGACGAAGATGCCATCGAGTCCGATCACGAGTCCCTCGATGCCCATTTGAGCCATGCTGGCAAATACAGGCTCGAATTCGGCTTTGCTACGCGCATGCAGCACGTGCAGTTCGAACCCAAGCAGGCGCGCCGCGGCCTCGCCGTCGCGGACGTAAGTCGGCGTGTCGGCGTTGCCGGGGTTCACCAGCAAAGCAAACCTCTTCGCCATCGGGATCATCTCCCGCAGCAATTGCGGCCGCTTTGCCCCGATCTCGCTGTTCAAGTTGGTCGTGCCGGTCATATTGCCGCCAGGGCGACGCAAACTGGCGACGAGGCCCTGCTGGACCGGATCGACCCCGACACTGAAGACGATCGGAAGGGTCGAGGTCGCGTTTTTTGCTGCTAACGTGGTCTGAATGGTGCCGACGGAAACGAGCACCGCCACCTGCCGACGCACGAGATCCGCGGCAAGCTCCGGCAGCCGCTCGTATTGGTCCTCCGCGCCTCGAAATTCGAGGACAAAGTCGCGGCCTTCGATGAGGCCTGTTTCCCCCAAGCCTTTGAGGAATGGGACGACGTTCGTCCTTTCCCGCGCGCCGCCCGCGAGATAACCGATTACTGGCCGCGCCCCCTGCTGCGCGCGGGCCGCCATTGGCCAAGTCGCCGCCGCGCCGCCGAGCAGCGTGATGAATGCGCGTCGTTTCATCTGGCCACCTCCCAGGCTGAACCAGAATGATCGATTGGGAACCTACCACATCGAGCTTGAGCCATGTGTGAGGTGTTTCACGAACCTATCGGAGTTCAGTGCCTCGCATGTGAGGTCCGGTATGGGTCCATTCGCGTCGTTACGCAAATGTGGCGAACACGTCGGCTTCACCCCCGAAAGCCGACATGGGAGTCGAGATCGATTGCGTCGCAAAGGACCAAAACCGGCGGTGAGCAATCGCAGCAAGACAGGCGCTTATTCGATCACTTCGTCAGCGTTGGCGAGCAGCGTCAGTGGCACGGTGAGGCCGAGCGCCTTCGCGGTCCTGAGGTTGATCACGAGATCGAAAGCGGTCGGAAGCTCGACAGGTAGATCGGCCGGCTCGGCGCCTTTGAGAATCTTTCCGACATGCACGCCGGCCTGGCGATAAACGCCGGGAATGTTCGCTCCGTAGCACATCAGGCTACCCGCCTCGACCTCGCTGCGGGTGGTGGATATCGTGGGTAGCGAATGACGAGCGGCACGCTCGGCGATTTGAATTCGCAGGCTGGCGAAAAGGGTGTCCGCGCCGACGATCAACGCACGCGCACTCCGCTCCACCACCATCTCAAAGGCGCCATTGAGGTCACCTTCCTTCCCCACACTTACCACGATAATTTGCACGCCGAGGTCACGTGCGGCATCCCGAATGTCCCTGGCCTCATCCTCAGTATCGGGATTATTCGGGTTGACCAGGAGTGCGATCAGCGAGGCGGAGGGCACCATCTCGTGCATGAGCCCGAGGCGCTTGGGGCCCAGCCTGGACGTGAATACGCTAATGCCGCTGAGATTACCGCCCGGTCGATTGAGGCTGGCGACGAGGCCGGCTTTCACCGGGTCGTCGCCAGTCGTGAAGACGATCGGAACCGTCGTGGTCGCCGCCTTGGCGGCCTGTGCCGCGACGGTGCCTCCTGTCGCGGCAAGTACCGCCACGCGCCGGCTGACGAGTTCCGCGAAGAGGGCTGGCAATCGATCAAGTTGGTTGAGAGCGTAGCGATATTCGATCGCGACGTTTTGGCCCTCGGCAAACCCCAATTCACTGAGACCACGACGAAACGCCGCCACGAGCTGGGCGGAGTCTTCGGGTGTTGTGATCCGGACAAAACCTACCACAGGCATCGCCTGCTGTTGCGCGCGTGCTGCGAGCGGCCACCCAGCCAGCGCGCCGCCGATCAGCGTGACGAACTCGCGCCGCCTCATCAGCCCTCCGCGGTCAAACCAAGCGAGACTACGGTAGCCTACCACGTCGATTGCCGGCCGTGTGTGAGCTAGATCACGGTGGGCAAGACACCCCCACGTCGGCCCATGGGCTGGACCGAGATCGCCTTTGGGGTCATCGGCCAAGTTTCGGATAAGCCCACAGCGCCAGCTCTGTCGTCCTGTAGATGCGCCCTGGATGGCCCACAAACGCCCGCCGGATTCGTTTCTGCACGCGGCCGCGCCCGAACGTCACAGCCGCTCCCGCCAGCCAGCCGTCACCGCAAGAGAGCGGCTGCATCAGCCAGGCCATTACCTACCTCTACGCAAGGCAGCTTCCACCTGATTGATAACGCCGCAGAGTTCATCCCGCTCATGGTTCTTCAGTGCCCCTCCTTCGGAGTCTAGTACCCGTCGCAGGGCCGTAAGGGACACGCGGAGGAACTCCGTGTAGGGTCCGCCCGCTTGTCTCGCTGCAAAGCGGATGGGGTGCGCTACCTGCTCCAAATTCCGGTCGGATAAGAGGTCTGCGAGCGAGCGCAGGTAGTTGTAGAGATCCGCGTTGCTAATCAATTCGTCCATTCACGCTCTCCCATTACGGGGCCCGTTCGGTGGTGTGGCCCAGGTCGGGAGCACCGGCATGTTGACGACCGGCTGCTGCGGTGCCTTGCCGCGCCAATATCGTTCAAGGTGCTCGAGTTCGGCGATCACCTCCGACACGGTGGGCTGGGAGAGTCCCAACCGGACTGCCGCGTTGACCATGCTGCCGCTCTCGAATGCAGCCTGCGCAAGCTTGGCTGCAAGCGCGGGCATGGCGCGGAGAGGTCGAGTCCAAACAACTGAAGAAGGCCCTAATCGGCGGGCTTGATTCCGGCGTCCTTGATCAGATTGGCCCATTGCTCGGTCTCGGTCCGGATCACGCCGGCAAACTCGGCCGGCGTATTGGCAACCACGTCCATGCCGAGCTCGCCGAGGTGAGCGCGCACGTCGCCGAGCGCGAGCACGCGCGCCGCCTCGCGATGCAGCCGGTCGATGATCGCCGGCGGCGTCCCGGCCGGCACCATCAGGCCGAACCAGGCGGTCGCCTCGAAGCCGGGAAATCCGGACTCGTGCATGGTGGGCAGGTCGGGCAAGAGGCCGAACCGCTTGAGCGAGGTGACCGCAAGCGCGCGCACCGTGCCCTCGCGCGCGAGCGGCAGCACCACCGAGATATTGGGGAAGATCATCGAGATGTGCCCCGCAAGCAGGTCCGGAACCGCGAGCGGCATGCCGCGATAGGGCACCTGCTGGATGTCGAGGCTCGCCTTCATCTTGAACAGCTCGCCAGCCAGATGCGCCGGCGTGCCGACGCCGGCATGGCCGTACGTGAGCTTGCCCGGCTGTGAGCGAGCCAAGGTGACCAGTTCCTGCACGCTGCGCGCCGGCACGTTGTTGTTGACGACAAGGATGCACGGCATCGACACCGCAAGCGAGATCGGCGCGAGCTCACTCATCTCGTAGGGCAGCTTCTCGTAGAGACTCGGATTGATGACGATGGCGTTGCTCGCCATCACCAGCGTGTAGCCGTCGGGCGCAGCCTTTGCGGCGCGTTCGATCGCCATATTGCCGCCTCGGCCGGTCGTGTTCTCGACCACGACCGGTTTGCCCCAGGTGTCGGCGAACTTGTCCGCGAGCACGCGCGCCGCAATGTCCGGAGGACCGCCGGGCGGAAAGCCGACAAGAATACGGATCGGCTTGTCCGGGTAGCCCGTCTGCGCCGAAGCGGCTGCGGCCGCCAGACTAATGCCGAGCCCGGCAGCAAGTGCGCAGATCGCCTTCATGATCTCTCCTGGTCGGTTCGTGTTCCGACGATATCAGCCAAGTCCTACTCCTTTGCTGAGCCGCCACAACATCAGCCGATGGGTTGCGGCCTTGCCATCGGGTCGGGCAAATTGCGCGCGACTTCTGTGGGTTAATGCTTCATTAACCAAATTCACGAAACCGCCCTTATTCGTCAACCGCTTCGCCAAAGTCCCGACGAACGCGCGCCGGTATCCCGATCAATGTTGTCGATCAGTTGTCGAAACCTGATTCGCGGAGACCGAACATGTCCATCCATAAGGAGACCGCGCACGAGTCGCTGTCGCCTCCTATGGCGGCGCCGAGTTCTCGTCCGGTCGAGTTGTTCGCAACGGTTGCGCTCGCTTTGTCCACGATCATCGCCGTCACCGCGGTGTCGATCGGGATCGCGCGGGCCGATGTGCTGGTGGCGCACGCGGATACCGATGCCGCACCGCTCGCGATCGCGCTGTTCATGGGATTGTTATTCGCCGCGATGGGCGGACTGACCGCCATTATGGCGGAAGATCGCAGCCACTAGTGTCCCGATTCCGACGTTCGCATCATTCTGCGGCACCGCCGTTCGCGAACTTCGGAATCGAGGGACACCAGCACTTATTGAATCGAGTGCGGCTTTGGTTCAGAAGTCCCCGTGTTGGAACTCGCGGCAAGAATGATGCGGACTTCTGAACCGCCACACGAGAGCGAGATGCGTTTTCTTCGAATCAGTATCTCGCTCGAGTTTATTGGCGGCGCATGATCTCTTCCGAAAACCGGTATCCACTTTTCGGGATCATGCGCTAGTAATCCATTGTCTTTGCCTGCGACCGCAGGCACACTCTCGCGGGGCGTTGCTGATCCCGCGTCGGCATCCGAGCGAGAGTTCCATGAAATGGCTTGCGATTGCCGGCGCGATGTCGCTGGCGAGCAGTGTTTCGGCGCTCGCGGCGCCGCAGAATTTCCCGTCGTCCGCCGGCCCGCTCACGGTCGAGACCTTCGCGACCGGGTTCGTGCGCCCGTGGGCGCTTGCGTTTCTGTCCGGCGGACGGCTGCTTGTCACCGAGCGGCCAGGTCGGATGCGGATCGTCGCCAAAGACGGCAGATTGTCACCGCCGATCGCGGGCCTGCCGAAAATCTACGCCTATGATCAGGTGGGATTGGCCGACGTTGTGCTCGACCGCGCGTTCGACACGAATCACACGATCTATTTCTGCTTCACCGAACCAGCGGGACGCGGCGGCGAGGTGGCAATGGCGCGCGCCAGGCTCGACGACGAAGGCGGGCCCAGGCTCGAAGACGTCAAGATCATCTTCCAGCAGCAAGGGCCGGTATCGACCGGCCTCAACCTCGGCTGCCGGATCGCGCAGGCGCAGGACGGCAGCCTGTTCCTGACGCTGGGCGACCATTATTTCCCGCGCAAGGAGGCGCAGAACCTCGCCAACCACATCGGCAAGATCGTGCGGGTGTGGCCGGATGGCGCGGTGCCGCCCGACAATCCATTCGTCGGCCGCGACGGCGCCAAGCCCGAAATCTGGAGCTATGGTCACCGCAACCCGCAGGGCCTCATCTTCCATCCGCAGACCGGCAAGCTGTGGGAGCACGAGCACGGCCCGCAGGGCGGTGACGAGGTCAACCTGATCGAGAAAGGCTTGAACTACGGCTGGCCGGTGATCGGCTACGGCATCGACTACAACGGCACCAAGATCCACGAGAGCACGCACAAAGACGGCATGGAGCAGCCGCTGCGCCACTGGACGCCGTCGATCGCGCCATCCGGCATGGCCTTCTATGAGGGCGACCTGTTTCCGGCCTGGCGCGGCAACCTGTTCATCGGCTCGCTCGAGCGCAAGATGCTGCTGCGCATCGAGGTCAGCGGCGAGACGCTCGGCAGCGAGGAGCGGTTGCTGCGCGGGTTTCCCGACCGCATCCGCGACGTACGCCAGGGCCCCGACGGCGCGCTCTGGCTGGTGACCGACAGTTCGGCCGGGCGGGTGCTGCGCGTGGTGCCGGGGAAGTGACTTCCGCGTCTGTTTCTCTCGCCGCGGCGGCACAAACAACGACCGTCATCCTGAGGTGCGAGCACGCAGCCACTTGGCTGTGTGCGAACCTCGAAGGATGAACAGCCCCCGCCGCGACGAGATATGGGCCGTCGCCCTTCGAGGCTCGGGCGCGGACAATTGCCCGCGCCACTCGCACCTCAGGGTGACGGTCAGAGAGAGTCGCTGGCAGCTAGATTAGACGTCAATACACGCCGAGATGCTGGCTCAGATCGGCGCCGCGCCGCTCGGCTGCGGCCGCGAGCTACGGCGACGCGGCCGCTGTTGAGGACGCGGCAGCGAAATGACGCGACAAGCCATAAGCCGACACGAGGAACCCCAAATCACGGTTTGGTGTTGACTTGGGCCCCCCACGCGTTGCCGCAAGCGACTGGAGAGAAAATTGGAGCTCGCGACTCACAAGAAGTTCAAAGGCGGCCGTCTGATGCCATGGGGCAAAGGTACCGTCGTCACAGGAGCGAAGGGATTTGTCTTTCTGTCCGGCAATACCGCCACTCCCGACGACTACGAGCCATTCGCGACGGGAGGAGGTGCCGCCGTAGGAGACGCGGCCGCGCAATGGCGAAACATCCTCGCGAACATAAAGTCGGATCTGGAGGAGCTCGGCACTTCGCTGGAACATTTGATCAAGCTCACATTCTTCGTGAAGGGGCCGTTCCCCAGCGGAGGCGTGTTGAGTTCTCCCAATTTCCGTCAGGACGTGCTGGACGAATTCTTTGCCCGGCATTGCCCAAAACACTGCAGCACCAACAATCCCCCACCCTCAGAGGTCATCGGTGTCGCCGCACTCGCGCATCCCGACCTGGTCATCGAAATCGTGGCGGTTGCGGCAGTGCCCGATAACAGCGTTGTGGCCTAGGCGGCTCCTGTCGAAGCGGATTTGCCGCGAAGGCCCCAAAGGATCAGCGCGAATGCAACGATGCCGGTTGGGGCCGCCGGATAAATCACGGCCTGGATCACCGCCTCCTGAAAGTCGCTGCCGCGCGCTCCCTGCGCTGCGATCGGCATGATCGAGCCGCCCGCACCCCAAAGCGCCGCAAGAACAAATGCGGCGATGGTCGCAAACGCCGAATAGACAAGGAACCAGAATGCGAATCTTGCCGCCGTCGATCCGAACTTGAGCATCGGCCACATCAGTCCCACGGTCAGGAACAAGACGCCGGTAAAGGCGCTTAGCGTATGGACCGATCGGCCGAGATTAGGCACCGCCAGCGCAGTAATGACGGAGCCCTCGAATGAGGTGAAGAGAAACAGGGCAATACCGAGTTGCAGCAGATAACGCCCTTGCCGTGACAGCATTTCTGACGGGTTCATGATGCGCTCCTTGCTTGCACGCCACTTAATGATTGGGAGAACCGGAGCAAGCCCGGCGCATTAATTCAGAGCGTCGGCGGTGACGATCATGAACGTTCTCGTCGGCGGCACTGAACTTTCTTCGATGGCTCAGACGCAGGCAACCGCCAGCGCCACTCGCACCTCAGGGTGACGGTCGTAGGGAGTCGCTGGCCGTTAGATTGGAAACGTCAATACACGCCGAGATGCTGGCTGAGATCGGCGCTGCGCAACTCGGCCGCGGTCGCGACCACGGCGACGCGCCCGCTGTTGAGGATCACGATATCGTCGGCGATGTCGAACACGAGCTTGGGAGACTGCTCGACCAGCACGATCGACAGGCCGCTCTCCTTGAGCTTGCGGATCGTCGCCATCACCTCGGCGACGATCTGTGGCGCCAGGCCTTCCGACGGCTCGTCCATCAGCAGCACGCGCGGATTGGACATCAGGGCGCGGCCGATCGCGAGCATCTGCTGCTCGCCGCCGGAGAGATGCGCCGCGATCTGGTGCTTGCGTTCGGCTAATCGTGGGAACATGGCGAAGACGGTATCCGCGGTCCACGGCGCGTGGCGGCTTGCGGCATCGGGCCGGCGCGCCGCGACCGCGAGGTTCTCGCGCACGGTGAGGCTCTTGAAGATGCGGCGCCCCTGCGGGACGAGCGCAATGCCGCGGGCGGCGATCAGCTCCGGCGGCAGGCGGGTGATCTCGGCGCCGAACACCTCCACCACGCCGCCGCGGGCCGGGAGGAGCCCGACTGCGACGTTCATGCAGGTCGACTTGCCGGCACCGTTGCGCCCGAGCAGCCCGAGCAGCCGGCCCTCGTGCAGCGCAAAGGATACGTCTTGCAGGATGTGGCTGTTCCCGTAGAACGCTTCGATGTTGCGCAGGCTGAGCGCATTACTCGCCAAGATAGACCTCCCGGGTGCGCGGGTTGGCGACCACCTCGGCACGCGTGCCTTCGACGATCACCTCGCCGAAATGCAGCAGCGTCACGCGTTCGGCGAATTCGAGCGCCACGTCCATGTTGTGTTCGATCATCACGACCGTCACGTCGCGCGGGATTCCCTGCAGCAGGCGGCGCACGTCCTGGCGCTCGTCGATCGACAGGCCGGCGAATGGTTCGTCGAGCAGCAAGAGTTTCGGGCATTGCGCCAGCGCCATGGCGATCTCGACCCGCCGCTGCTCGCCGTAGGAGGTCTGCGACAGCGGGCGATCGGCGATGTGTCCGAGGCCGACCCGGTCGAGCGCGGCGCGAGCGTGCGCGACGAGTTCGTGCTGATGGTCGAGATCGCGCAACGGATTCCAGCGCAGCGGCGAGAGGCCGAGCAGAGCCAGCATGACGTTGCGCAGGATCGTGTCCTTGGGAAACAGCGTGATGATCTGATACGTGCGCGCCATGCCGAGATGCGGCCGCCGGTCGCTTGGCATGCGGGTGATGTCGCGATCAAACAGCCGGATCGAGCCACTGTCGGGCGCGAGCTCGCCGGTGATCAGGTTGAACAGCGTGGTCTTGCCGGCGCCGTTCGGACCGATGATCAGGCGCCGCTCGCCGGGCTCGACCGCAAGCGTGATATCGCGCGTGACGCTCAGGCCGCCGAACGACTTGCACAGGTGATCGAGGGCAAGCGCGGTCATGGGCCGCGCTCCTCGACGGGGCGCGCCGCGTCGGCGCCGTTGAATCGCGCGCGCAGGCCTTGCCAGGCCCAGCGCGCGAGCCGCGCCGAGCCGGGCACCAGACCTTCCGGCATGAAGCTGATGATGAGCACGAAGATGATGCCGAGCACCAGGTTCCAGCGCTCGATGTAGGCGCTGACCACGTTCTTCATGATGACGACGATCGCCGCGCCGGCAATCGGGCCGAACAGCGTGGCGGTGCCGCCGGCGATCACCATCAGCAGCACCTCGGCGGAGGTGGTGAGCGCAGCGACCTGCGGACTGATGAACTGATTGTAGTAGATGAACAGCAGGCCAGCGACGCCGGTCCAGAAACCAGAGACCATCATCGCCAGGAAGCGGATCAGCCACACGTTGTAGCCGAGCGCGTTCATTCGCCGCGCCTGGTCACGCGTGCCGGCGAGGCTCGCGCCGAACGGCGAGCGCACGAACATCGCCATGCTGGCAAGCGCGAGCAGGAACACGACGAGCGTGAAGAAGTAGAACGAAGGTGCGTTCGACAGACTGATGCCGAACGGCGCGGGCCGCGTGGCGACGTTCACGCCATTGTCGCCATTGGTCAGACTCGCCCAGCGGTAGGCGATGCCCCATATGATCTGCCCGAGCGCCAGCGTGATCATCAGGAAGCCAATGCCGGTCGCGCGCAATGCGAGCACGGCGAAGATCGCGGAGGCGGCGAGCGTGACCACGATGGCGCCGCTGTCGGCGAGGAAGTGGCCGTATCCGGCCTGCAGTAGCAGCGCCGCGGTATAGCCGGCGACCGCCAACAGCCCGGCGTGTCCGAGCGAGACGAGGCCGGCATAGCCGACCAGTATATTGAGCGCGAGCGCGAACACCGCGAACAAAAGGACCTGGCTCGCGATGTTGATGTAATACGGATTGCCGATCCAGGACGGCAGCGTGACGAGCAGGAGCAGCGCAACCGCGGCCGCCCCGTATCGCACCCACCGGCTCATGCAACGACCCGGCCGAACAGACCCTGCGGGCGAAGCACCAGCACCAGGACCATGGGCAGGAACAGGATGAAATAGGCGAGATTCGGGAACATCGCCTGCCCGAAATTGTAGAGAAAGCCGATGAGGAAGCTGCCGACCAGCGCGCCGAGCAGGCTGCCCGTCCCGCCCAGGATCACCACGATCAGCGCCAGCGGCAGCATATCGAAATCGAGGCCGGGATAGACCGCCAGATAGGGCGCGCCCATCACTCCGGCGAAGGCGGCGAGCGCCGCACCGAGGCAGAAAATCAGCGTGAACAGCCGCGACACCTTGATGCCGACCACGCGCGCGATCGGCGGATCATCGACGCCGGCGCGGATCATGGCGCCGAGCCTCGTCCAGTCGACCATGATCCAGAGCGCAATCGCGATCGCCACCGCGACCGCGAGAATGACCAGGCGATAGAATGGGAAGAAGATGCCGAGCACCTGCACCGCGCCGCCCAAATAGGACGGCGTTGCCGGCTGCCAAGGATCGCCGGTCCAGATCATCAGACAGATGTCGGCGATGATGAAGGCAAAGCCGAGCGTCAGCAGGACCTGGGGCAGGACCTGCCCTTCCAGTCGGCGCAGCAGGAAGCGCTCGATCACGCCGCCGATGACGGCGACGATCACGCCGCTGATCAGCGCCGCCGCGAAGATTTCCGGAACGCGAGGAACCAGGGTAATGCGCGGAATCGTGATGGCGTGCTCAAGGATGGTGAGACCGAAGAGCGAAAGGCCGTTCGGAAACAGAGTGCCGCCAATGACGAGCCCGGTATCCAACAGGCTCACGCCGAGATAGGCCCCGAGCATGAAGAACGAGCCATGCATCAGGTTGGGGATGCGCATCAGGCCGAAGATCAGGGAAAAGCCGGCCGACAGCAGGAACAACAGACCGCCGAGCGCAAAGCTGTTTGCCGTCAGAGTGGGCCAAGCATTGACGAGAATCTGCCAGGCATCAAGCAAAGACTGCCATAGGCTCATGTTCGGCCACCTTGCGGCAGGTTGCGATCGTTCCGCGACCAGAAAGCCGCACGGTCATGGACATCGAGCAAGAGCGTGCGCTCCATGGCGGTGCGCTATGCACCGAATTCCGGAAAGGGAAGTGTCCCGGCGCTCGCCGGTCCGGGACACACGCCTTTTCTATTCGAGGTATTTCGCCGGCGGGTAGTCGCGCGAATAGACCGGATTGGCCAGGAACTGCTTCTCGTCATAGTTCCAGAACTGGCTGACATTGGGATAGGTCTTGATGACAGTGTTGACGAGTTCGCGGCCCTTGCGCTCGCATTTGCGGATGAAGACGTCGCCGACCACGTTGCCGTACTGGTCGAACTTGACCGCTCCGCGCGGCGTGTCGACGAGCGAGATCTCGTGCAGCACCTGGGCGAACATCTTGTGGTCATCGGCCTGCCCGCCGGATTTCTGAATCGCGGCCTCGACACATTG
>Ga0066903_100003204_pt1 | contig 13247 bp, 8 predicted proteins | sample PanSoiMetaGPlot1_FD_67491 | JGI IMG/M metagenome (GOLD analysis project Ga0066903, IMG submission 67491) | Tropical forest soil microbial communities from Panama analyzed to predict greenhouse gas emissions - Panama Soil - Plot 1 (version 2) | ecosystem: Environmental > Terrestrial > Soil >... | reverse complement strand
TCGCGTGGCTCACTCGCCGCGCTCGTTCGCGGCGCTGAGCCCCGCCACCGGGCGGCGAGGGCCGTTCTGGCCTTAGAACGATCGAGTCCGGGTTTCTTGCAGACGGGAGGGCCGGGGCCGGTTCGCGCTGTAGACTAGGCCCCGAACGGACATGAAACTGGGCATCAACACGCTCTTGTGGGGTGCGCACTTTGGTCCCGCGGACTTCCATCGGCTGCCGGCGATCAAGGAGGCCGGATTCGACGGCATCGAATACCCACTCTTCGATCCGGCGAACTTCGCGGCGTCCGCCGTCCGCCGCGAGCTAGAGGGCCTCGGGCTCGAGGGGACCGCGGTCAGCGTCGTGCCGGGCGGCACGCATCTCGGTTCGTCAGACGCGGCGGTGCGGACGGGCGCGCAGGAGCACATCAGGACGTGCATCCAGCAGACCGCGGACGCCGGCGGGACGCTGCTGTCCGGACCGCTCTACTCGCCGGTCGGCCATCTCACAGGCGTCCGCCGGACCGCCGACGAATGGAAATGGGCGGTGGACAGCTGGCAGGCGCTCGCCCCGGTCGCCGCCGCGGCTGGCGTCGAGATCGGCATCGAGCCGCTGAACCGCTTCGAGACGTACTTTCTCAACACCGCCGCCGACGGCGCGCGATTCTGCGACGCGGTCGGCCATCCGTCGATCGGCCTGCTGTTCGACACGTTCCACGCGAACATCGAGGAGAAGACCGTCGGCGACGCGCTGCGTTCGGCCGCGCCGCACCTCAAGCATCTGCACACGTGCGAGAACGATCGGGGCACGCCCGGAACGGGGCACGTCGACTGGCGCGGGTTGTTCGCCACACTCGAGGCGATCGGATACGACCGGTGGCTGACGATCGAGAGCTTCGGGTTCTCACTGGGTGAGCTGTCCGCCGCGGTGTGCATCTGGCGCGATCTGGCGCCGACGCCGGATGCGATCGCGGTCGACGGCGTGAAGTTCCTGCGCGCGCAGCTGCGCTGAGCCCGCGGCGATCGCTCGTAGCTTCGCCTTTAGCACGGTGGCCGCCGCCTCGCTCCTCGCGCTCGAGAGCCTCGTGTTCATCTGGGTCCACGTGAAGTACCGCGAGATCCCCCCTATCATCATGAGCGGCGTGCTGGGCCTCGTGATGGCGTTCGTCGCGTACGGCCGGATGTTCCTGAAGCCGATTGTCTGAAGCGCGGCTAGGAACCCGCGCCGTGTCGCTGCGACGTGAACGGCGTGTTCGTCGTGGGATTCGTCGGCACCTTGGACGTGCGCTCCCACACGTCGAGATCGTCGACGACGAGCATCACGCCGTACATGCGGACCCAGTGGCCGGGGAACGTGCAGAGGTAGATGTATTCGCCCGGCTTCGCCGGCGCGGTGAAGGTGAGCCGCGCGGTGTCGCCCGCGCTCACGAGCCGCGTCGACTGCAGGACGAGCGGCGTGTCGGGCACGTAGGCCTTGGCCTCCGGATCGGCGGGCGGCGGCATCGCCCCACCCGCGGCGCCGATGTCCTGCATCGATCCCGGCTGACCGATCACCAGGTTGTGCGGCATCGCGTCCGGATTGGTCAGCAGGATCTGCACGGGCTTGCCCGCCTGCACGACGAACCAGTTGAGATCGAATTGCATCTGCTCGGGAAGGGTCTGAATGCGCACGACCTGGACACCGAGCGCGCGCAGCTCGCGGCGGACGGCGAGTCTGGCCTCCACCGGCAGCGCGGCGCTGAGCATCTCTCCCAGCTGAATCGCATCGAGCGTGGACGGCTCCGTCCGTCGCGCGGCGGGTGTGTCCCCGACGATCGCCACGACGGCGCGCGTGACGGGTTCGATCATGGCGGGCGTCCACGCGGATTCGGGAATCAGCTGAATCGACGTCATGGCCGCGCTGCGTGACCTCGCGTCGGTGCTGTGAATGATTTCCCGCGCGAGCAGGTCGAAGGTCGCGCCGTCACGGCGCGTCCAGGCCAGGGCGCCGATCGCCGCCGCTCGCGTCTCTGAATCCTTCGTCTGCCCGATGAGCGCCATCACCGGCGTCGCCAGCTTCGCGCGGAGAGCGGCGGCGTTGCCGAGATGCGGCACGCTGCGGAGAAGGTCCGCCAAGTGGCCCTCGAGCTTCGCGGCGGCCTGCCACGCCGGCATCGGATCACCGTCGGCGATCATCAGCGCGCCGTACGCGCCGCGCCGCTCCAACGGCGTGGTCGACTCTCGTGCGGCGCTCGCAAGCCGCTCGCGCTGCTGCCGCAGCGTGCCGGCCGGCTGGCTCAGCAACATGCCCAGCAGCGTGTCGACGTTCTGCGCGTCGCTCTCGGTGGCATCGGCGGCCGCCCCTTCGACTCGCTGACGCTCGCTCAGGGCCGGGGGGACCTTGGCCAGCGCCTCGAGCAGGATCCGCGTCGGCGACGTGCCGTCGATCTTGACGAGCGCCGCCAGCGCGTCGGCGCGGACGGAGCGCGCCATCGCTCTGCGCGCCAGGATCGCGAAGTGCACCGGCCGGTATCTGACGTCGCTGTCGGTACGTTCGACGCGCAGCAGCTGGTCGTTATTCAAGCGCGCGAGCTGATACTCGACCGCGCGGGGCGACGTGTCGTAGAGAATACGCGGCGCGCTTTCCTGTGTCTGAAGGACTAACGCGGCGAGAAACAGCGTCAGCATCATTTGATGAAGCGGTCCAGGGTCTTCATCGCCTGGTCGAGCGTGTAGGACAGGAACCGATCCTGCGGGTGGTTGAGCGACTCGAGCGCGACCTTCGCCGCCTCCGCCGACGGGAAGAAGCTCGCTGCGCGCACGGCCTCGAGCCGCACCGCGGGATGCTCGTCGTTGGCCTGCACTTTCAACAGCGCCAGCGGATTGGCGATCCGATCGCGCCAGTAACAGAGCACGCGTGTCGCCGCCGCCCGCGCCAGCGGCTCGCTCGACCGCAGCATGCGCTTCAGCAGCGCCTCGTCGACGCGGTTGTGCCATTGCTGCACCCACAGCGCTTCCATCATGTGGTGCTCGTAATTCGGATCCGTCGGATCGAGACCTGTGATCCAGGACTGGAGGGCACTCATGACCTCGTTCGTGTCGCGGCCGCTCAATTCGATCTTCGCGCGGTACCGGACGCGATCCTCGGGCTCCTTGAGCAGATCGAGCAGCCGCGGTATGGGCTCGCCCGCGATCCGCGCCGGCGTCAGCAACGGACGGTCCGGATACGTCACGCGGTAGATCCGTCCGTGCAGACGATCGCGTGACGTGTCGCGCAGGTTGTGCTGCATGTGGCCGATGATCGGGTTGTGCCAGTCGGCGACGTAGAGCGCGCCGTCTGCGCCGACCTCGGCGTCCACGGGCCGGAAGTTTTCGTCGGACGACGACAGGATCGGTTCCACCTCGGTCCACTTGAGACCGGCTCCATCGGTACTCAGCTTGTAGTTGAGCAGGCCCCTGAAACCGATCACGTTGAGCACGATGACGTTCCCCTGAAGGTTGTCGGGGAAGTGCCGGCTCGACAGGATCTCCGCCCCGGCGACAGGACGCGTCCGAACGGAGCCTGGCCTCGGCGCGCGATTGGTTTCTGCGGCCGGAAAGTATTTCTTCGTCGAGAACGACGGGCCGTAGAACGGCTGCCCGCCCGTCGCGTCGAACAGGATGTCTCGTCCCCAGCTGTCGTAGACGTGTCCGTGCGGGTTGGGGAAGTTGTGCGGGACATAGACCTCGAACTTCCAGGTCCGCGGCTCGAAGCGGAAGACGCCGCCATCCGCCAGCCTCGTCGTCGGCGCCCACGGCGACTCGACCTGGCTGCGATGGAAAATCCCTTCGCCCATGTACAGCGCGCCGCCGGGATCGAACGTGAAGCTGTTGATCGTGTGGTGCGTGTCGGCCGTGTCGAAGCCGTGGAGCAGGATCTCCTTCGTGTCGTAGTGGTCGTCGCCGTCGGTGTCCTTCAGGAACACGAGGTTCGGCGCCTGCGCGACGATCACGCCGCCGTTGTAGAACTCGAAGCCGGTCGGGTTGTTGAGATCGCCGGCGAAGACCGTGCACTTGTCAGCCTTGCCGTCCCCGTTGGTGTCCTCGAGGATCAGGAGCTTGTCGTCCATCGCGGTCTTCGGCTCCCAGTGCGGATAGTTCTTCCACGCCGCGACCCAGAGCCTGCCCCGCGTGTCGAAGGCCATCTGCACCGGATTCACGAGTTCCGGGAATTCCCTCTCCGACGCGAAGAGCTCGACCTTCAGCCCCTCGCCGACGGTCATCTTCCGGATGGCCTCCCTGCCGTCGAGAAAGACGTGCGCGCCGCCCGGTCCGCGTCCGGGTTCGTTGGTCTGCGCGTCGATCCGCGGCGGCGTGTTGGAGTCGTTGACTTTCAGATCCGATCCGCCGGCGACCGCCCAGATGCGGCGATCGCGGTTGCTCGTCATCACGTCGAGCATCGAGATCTCCCGCTGCAGCACTTCGTAGTTCGAAGGCAGCCGCGCATCCGCGCCGGCCTTCGCCGCCGCATCGGCGTCGACATCCCGCGGGTTGCCCTTGATGAACGTCAGGAACGCGCGCTCGCCGTATGTCGCGTAGCCATCCGTCGTGCGATAGCGGTTGAACCAGTAGAAGTCCTTGTCGACGACTGCCTGCCGGACGCGCTCGAGATAGCCCGGCTCGTACGATCGCGGCTCGCCGAAGAGCGCGCGATCGATCACGCCGGCGATTCGGCGGTTCCCTTCGGCGTTCAGGTGAATGCCCTGGATCGTCAGCGGCGCGGCCGCGGACGCATACAGCTGGACGCTCGGGCCGAACAAATCGACGAACGTCACGCCGCGCGCTTTCGCGACGTCTCCCATCGCGCGCGCGTACAGCTCCAGCCGGCGGTTGTTCTCGACGCCGTCGGGCAGATCCGGATTGCGCAGGTTTTCGTGCGCGATCGGCGAAAAGAGGACGATCCGGGGCGCCGACGTGCCGTTGTACTTCTGCGCGAGCGTGTGCGTGATCCACTCGTCCAGCTGCGTCCGGAACGCCGGCAGTCCCGCTTCGCCGGCGTACGACTCGTTGTAGCCGAAGAACGCGAAGACGACGTCCGCCTTCGTGTTGGCGCCGTCGAGCCGATTGTCCTGGTAGCCGCCGACGGGCGCAGCCTTCGCCTGAAGCCATTCGTCGGGCGTCCCGAAGTTGCGCGACCGCAGGCGCGTCGTGATTTCGTCGCCGCTGAACCCGAGGTTGCGCACGACGAGCTCGTGCTTCGGAAACCGCGCCTGCAGCATCGTCTCGAGCCAGCCGTCGTACTGCAGCCGCTCCGCCAGCGTGTTGCCGATGATGCCGATGTGCTCTTTCGCGCGGAGTTCGAACGGCGCCGGCGCCTGACCTGCAGTGGGTGCGGTCCGGAGCGCTGCGCCGAGCGCGAGTGCGACGATCAACGCCCTGCCGGTGTTCGTCATATCGGCTACCGCTTCGGCAGGATCGGCGAGTCCCAGCCGGCGAGGTCCGCCGGCTTCACACCTTTCACGAAGCCGTCGAAGTTGAAGGTCGTCGGCTGAAACGGACCGACGAAGGCAATGTCCGACGTGGGACTGATCGCCGCCTCGAGACCGGCGGCCCACAAGCAGGCGTTGATCGCCATCCGGCGGAACCCGTCGTTCAGCAGATCCTCGGACGCGCCGTGCGTGGTGGTGAAGACACGGCCGGATGTGCCGGACGACGACGTGTAGGTTCGATACCAGGCGACCGGCATCAACTCCTTGCCGGACGCGGCGGGAGCATCCGCCGCCATGCCATCGAGGATCTGTCCGGTCGCGAGGATCTGACTGCCGTCGATCGGCGTCGCGGTGTAGCCGCCCGACTGCACCCAGACGTCTTTCACACCGCGCAGGATCGGATGCGACGCCTGGCTCGCCTGAAGAATCAGCCGCGAGCTCTGCTTGTGGTTCGTGCCGTAGTGCGACACCCAGGTCTCGCCGAGAATCTGCCGCCCGAAACCACCAGGATAGTCTTCCTTGTTGTTCCACGTGTACTTCGCGAACTTCGCGTCGGGCCGACGGATCTGAAACGCGTGCGTCGCGGTGCGGAAGCCCACGACTGGGCCGCCGCGGTCGAGATAGTCCACGATGTGCTGCATCTCACTGTCGGGAAAATCCTGGAATCGCAGAAAGACGACGAGGAGGTCGGCCGTGTTCAGCGCCTCCAGGCCCGACATGTCCGAGCTGCCGGGTTCGATGAAGCCGGTCTTGGGATCCGTCGTGAAGAACACGCTGCATTTGAAACCGTACCGCCGCGCGAGAATGCGTGCCAGCGCCGGCAGCGCTTCTTCCGAGCGGTATTCGTGGTCGCCGGCGAGAAACACGATGTGCTTTCCGGCGCCGGGCCCACTCGTCCCCTGGTAGACGACCAGGTGCGGGTTCTGCGCGAGCGCGGTCCCGGCAAGCCCCAGGCATCCGGCGACCAGCAGAGGGATCAGCGCGAGTCTGGTCATGGCGACAATCTACATTAGAACGACGCAAGGCCGAGCGAGTGAGCGCAGCGAGCGAGCCACGCGTCCGGGGCGAGCCGGCGAAGCGGCGAGCGAGGACGCGTGTAGGGGAGTCCGAGGGGCGACGCCCCTCGGACAAATATGAGACGATGGCCGCGTCATGTCGCTGCTCATCACGAACGGACGCGTGATCACCGCGTCGGACGACTACGTCGCCGACGTTTTCTGTGAAAACGGCACGGTGACGGCGATCGGCCGCAACCTGCCCGCGCACCGGTATCAGGCGGATCGCACGATCGACGCGGCCGGCCAGTACGTCCTCCCCGGCGGCATCGACGTCCATACGCATCTCGACATGCCGTTCGGCGGCACGACGTCGACCGACGACTTCGAGACCGGCACGATCGCGGCGGCCTTCGGCGGCACCACCTGTCTCGTCGACTTCGCGATCCAGTACCGCGGCCAGACGCTGCGTCACGCGCTCGACGAATGGATGAAGAAGGCGTCCGGCAAGGCCGTCGTCGACTACTCGTTCCACATGATCGTCACGGAGCTGCCCGACGCGGGGCTCGGCGACATGGACACGATGGTGCGCGACGAGGGCGTCACGAGCTTCAAGCTGTTCATGGCGTATCCCGGCGTCTTCATGGTGGACGACGCGACGATCTTCCGCGCGCTGCGGCGCACGGGCGCGAACGGCGGCCTCGTCTGCATGCACGCCGAGAACGGCGGGGTCATCGATCTGCTCGTGCAGGAAGCGCTGCGCCGCGGCGAGAAGGCGCCGAAGTATCACGCGCTGACGCGTCCGCCGCGTGCCGAGGGGGAGGCCACCGGCCGCGCGATCGCGCTGTCGGAGATGGCCGGCGTGCCGATCTACATCGTGCACCTCTCGTCGGCCGACGCGCTGCAGAAGGTCCGCGAGGCGCGCGATATGGGGCTGCCCGCCTACGCCGAGACGTGCCCGCAGTATCTCTTCCTCTCGTACGACAACTACGAGGAGCCCGGCTTCGACGGCGCGAAGTACGTGATGTCGCCGCCCCTGCGCGAGAAGTGGCACCAGGACGTCCTGTGGAAGGGGCTGGCGAAGAACGATCTGCAGGTCATCTCCACCGATCACTGCCCGTTCTGCATGGCGGGGCAGAAGGAGCTCGGCCAGGACGACTTCAGCAAGATCCCGAACGGCGCACCCGGCATCGAAACGCGCCTGACGCTCGTCCACAACGGCGGCGTCCGTCCCGGGCGGATCAGCCTCAACCGCTTCGTGGAGCTGTGCTCGACGACGCCCGCGAAGATGTTCGGGCTGTTCCCGCGCAAGGGGACGATCGCGGTCGGCAGCGACGCGGATCTCGTCGTCTTCGATCCCCGGAAGCAACAGACGCTGGGTGTGAAGTCACTCCATATGAGGGTGGACTACAACCCGTACGAAGGCACCGTTGTCGAAGGGTCGCCGTCGTTCGTGGTGTCGCAGGGGAACGTGATCATCGAAGGCGATCGGTTCGTTGGCAGGAAGGGCGCGGGGCGGTTTGTGAAACGCGGGCCCAGCCTGGCGCCTGCTGGGCTGTGACCGCCGGTCAATGACGAATGACGAATGCCGAATGCCGAATGCCGAATGGCGTCAATGACGAATGTTGAATGTCGAATGTTGAATGTTGAAATGACGAATGCTGACAGCGCAAACGGAACTGCCTGACGGCCGGGTCGAGCTGACCGATCGGTCGCGCATCGAGAAGAGCCCGCTGTACAACGAGGACCTCGCGCCGGTGCCGATCGCGCGGCGCACGTGGACGACGTACAACTACGCGGCGCTCTGGATCTCGATGGCGCACTGCATCCCGACGTATTCGCTTGCGTCGGGACTGATCGCCAGCGGCATGAACTGGTGGCAGGCGCTCGTGACCGTCGGGCTTGGCAACACGATCGTCCTGATCCCGATCCTGCTCAACTCGCACCCGGGCACGAAGTACGGCATCCCCTTCCCCGTCTTCGCGCGCGCGGCGTACGGCACGATCGGATCGAATCTGGCCGCGATCCTGCGCGCGCTCGTCGCGTGCGGCTGGTTCGGTATCCAGGCGTGGATTGGAGGCGAGGCGCTCAACACGCTCTTCGCCAGCATCATTCCCGGATGGTCCACCCTCCTCGGCGCCGGGTTCGACGGGCACACGACGACGGAATGGGTCTCGTTCCTGCTGTTCTGGGGCATGAACGTCTACATCATCTATCGCGGCATGGACCTGCTGCGCCACGTCCAGAACTGGGCCGCGCCGTTCGTGCTCGTCATGACGTCGGCGCTCCTCGTGTGGGCGATCTGGCGCGCGAACGGCCTCGGTCCCATCCTGAGCGAGCCGGGCAAGTTCGCAACCGCCGGCGACTTCTTCAAGGTGTTCGTGCCGTCCCTCACGGCGATGATCGGCTTCTGGGCGACGCTCTCGCTCAACATGCCCGATTTCACACGGTTCGGGCACAGCCAGCGGGAGCAGGTCATCGGCCAGACGGTGGCGCTGCCGACGACGATGTTCGTGTTCGCGGCGATGGGCATCCTCATCACGAGCGCGACCTCGATCATCTATCACGAGCTGATCTGGGATCCGATCAAACTGGTCGGCAAATTCCACAGTCCGCTGGTGATTGCCGTGTCGATGTTCACCGCCGTCGTCGCGACGCTCGCGGTGAACATCGCGGCCAACGTGGTCTCGCCGGCCAACGACTTCGCCAACGCGTTTCCCCGACTGATCAGCTTCAGGACGGGTGGATTCATCACGGGGGTTCTCGGCATCGCGATCCAGCCCTGGCGGCTCTACGCGGATCCTTCGGGCTACATCTTCGGGTGGCTGTTGGGGTACTCGGGCGGGCTCGGTTCGATCGCGGGCGTGCTGATCGCCGACTACTGGGTCCTCAGGAAGACACACCTGAAGCTCGAGGATCTCTATCTGACCGACGGCGTGTACCGGTACAACGGCGGCTGGCACCTGCCGGCCGTCGTCGCAACGGCCGCCGGCTGCGCCTTGGCGTGGGGGGGATGGCTGATCCCCGCGATGCGTCCTTTGTACGACTTCGCATGGTTCGTGGGATTTGGCGTGTCGTTTCTGCTGTATCTGGCGCTCGCGCGCAGGGGTGCTTAGGTGCGCGGGGTGCGCAGGGGTGCTTGGGGTGCGCGGGGTGCTTGGGGTGCGAGGGGTGCGAGGGGTGCGCGGGGTGCGCGGGGTGCGCGGGGTGCTAGAGGTGCTAAGGGTGCTAGGGGTGCTAGGGGTGCTAGGGGTGCTAGGGGTGCTCGAGTGCGAGGTGCTTGGTGCTGAGAGTGTTCGCCGTACTCGCCATCGTGACCGTGGCAGCAGTTAGCGCCGCGCCCTTTGCACCTCCAGCACCCGGTGCACCTTCAGCACCCGGTGCACCTTCAGCACCCGGTGCACCTTCAGCACCCGGTGCACCTCGCGCACCCCAAGCACCTCCCGCACCCCGAGCACCCCTCGCACCCCGCGCACCCCTCGCACCCCGCGCACCCAACGCACCCCAGTCGTCGCTGCTCCGCGAGCTGCAGGCGATCAAAGCGATCGACAACCACGCCCACGTCACGCGCCCGGTCGCCGGCGACACCGACTACGACGCGCTACCGTTCGCGCTGCTCGATCCGCCGCCTCCGGGCGCGGTCTCGTCGCCGTGGCCGCTGCGAAACGAGTATCCGTGGTTCGTGAAGGCGTGGAGCGCGATCTACGGCTACGCTCACGCGGACGCCGCGCCGGATCACCTCAAGGACGCCGTCGCGGCGAAACGCCGCGCCATCGCGGCGCGGGGGGCGGCGTATCCCGCGTGGATTCTGGACAAGCAGGGCGTCGAGATCGCCCTGGCCAACCGCATCGCCATGGCGCCGGATCTGCCAGCCGCGCGGTTCAAGTGGGTTCCGTACGCCGACGCGCTGCTGTTTCCGCTCGACAACTCGGCGCAAAAGGCGATGAACCGCGACTACGCCGCGTTCTATCCGGCGGAGGAACGGCTCCTGCAACGATACCTGCAGGACTCGGGCGTCCGGGCGCTGCCGGCCACGCTCGACGAGTACTGCCGGACCGTCGTCACGCCAACCCTCGAACGACACAAGGCCGGCGGCGCGGTGGCGGAAAAACTGGAAGCGGCGTACCTCAGGTGGCTCGACTTCGGACCGGCGCCTGAAGGGGAGGCGGCGCGCATCTACGCGCAGTACGCGCGCGGCGGCGTGCCGCCGGCGGCCGACTACAAGATCCTCCAGGACTACCTGTTCGGCTACGTCGCGCGCGAGGCCGGACGCCTCGGACTCGCCGTCCACATCCACGTCGCCAACGGCGGCGGCGCCAACTACGACCAGCGCGGATCGAATCCGCTGCTGCTGACGTGGGCCTTCAACGAACCGTCGCTGCGCAAGACGAACTTCGTGGTCGTTCACGGCGGCTATCCGTTCTACGACGCAACGATCGGCCTCATCAGCAAGCCGAACGTGTATGCCGACTTCTCCGCGCTCGCCTATTTCGAGGGCGTGAACGGCCAGGCGCAGATCCTTCGCCGCTGGCTGGCACAGTGGCCCGAGAAGGTGCTGTACGGCAGCGATGCCTCCCCGACGACCGACGAAGTGAGCTGGGAAGAGACGGGCTGGGTCGCCTCGCACACCGCTCGCGAAGCGATCGCGTCGGCGCTCGCCGACCTCGTTCACGACGGCACGATCACGCGCGGCCGCGCATCCGAGATCGGCCGCATGGTGCTGCACGACAACGCGGCGACGCTGTACGGCCTCGGCACGCAGAGCGCGCAATGGCCGGTGCACGGCGGCGAAGGGAACATCCGCTACTCGCCGCTGACACAGATCGATCGCACCAACGTCACGAAACTCCAGGTCGCGTGGCGGTACGACGCGGGCGACGCGTTCACCGGATCCGAGATGCAGAGCAACCCGATCGTCGTCGGCGGCGTGCTGTACGCGACGACGCCCAGCCTGAAGGTCGTCGCGATCGACGCGGCGTCGGGACGCGAGATCTGGAAGTTCGATCCGAGCGGCGGCGCGACGCCCGGCACGCGCTTCCGGCATCGCGGCGTGGCGGTCCGCGGCGACCGCGTGTTCGTCACGTATCGCAACTGGCTCTACGCGCTGAGCACGGCGACGGGCCAGCCGATCCCGTCGTTCGGCACGAACGGACGGGTGGATCTGCGCGAGGGACTCGGACGTCCCGCCGAGCGGCTCACCGTCACGGCGAGCACGCCCGGCGTCGTGTTCGAAGATCTATTGATCATGGGCAGCACGGTGCCCGAAACGCTGCCGTCGGCGCCCGGCGACATCCGCGCCTTCGACGTCAACACCGGGAAGATCCGCTGGAGCTTCCATACGATTCCGCATCCGGGCGAGCCCGGCTACGAGACCTGGCCTTCGGACGCCTGGCAGATCGCCGGCGGCGCGAACGCGTGGTCGGGTGTCGCGGTCGATCCCGCGCTCGCGATGGTGTTCGCGGCCACCGGCTCGGCGTCGTTCGATTTCTACGGCGCGAACCGGAAGGGGGACAACCTGTACGCCGACTGCGTGCTCGCGCTCAACGCGCGCACGGGCGAACGGATCTGGCACTTCCAGGGACTGCACCACGACGTGTGGGACCTCGACTTTCCCGCCGCCCCGAACCTCGTCACGGTGACGCGCGGCGGCCGGACGATCGACGCGGTCGCGCAGGTCACGAAGACCGGCTACGTCTTCGTGCTCGATCGGCGAACCGGCACGCCGCTCTTCCCGATCGAGAACCGGCCCGTGCCCGCCTCGGCGATCGACGGCGAGCAGCTCTCGCCGACGCAGCCCGTTCCGTCGGCGCCGCCGCCGTTCACGCGCGCCGGGCCGACCGAGGCGATGTTGACGCAGCGCACGCCGGCCGCGCACGCCGCGGTCCTCGAGCAGTTCCGGGCGCTGAAGTCCGGACGCTTTACGCCGCCGTCACTCGAGGGGACGATCATCTTTCCAGGTGTCGACGGAGGCGCGGAGTGGGGCGGCGCCGCGTTCGACCCGGCGTCGGGGCTGCTGTTCGTCAACGCGAACGAGATGCCCTGGATCGTGCGGCTGATCCCGAACGACGACACGTCGCTCTACAGCGCGAAGTGCGCGTCGTGCCACAAGACCGACCGCACCGGCACGGCGGTCGCGCCGGCGCTCGTCGGGATCGGCGACCGCAAGTCGCGCGATCAGATCGCCGACATCATCCGGCACGGCACCGGACGGATGCCCGGCTTCCCCGACTTCGGGGCGAAGAACGTGAACGACATGGTGGAGTTTCTGCTGACGGGCGTGGACAAGGGGCGCGATCCCGCCGTGCTCGCGGAGCCGACCCACGTCAAGTACCGCAGCGACGGCGAGACGCTCTGGCGCGATCCCGACGGCTACCCGCCGCTCACCCCGCCGTGGGGCACGCTGAACGCGATCGACCTCAACGCCGGGACGATTCGCTGGACCATTCCGTTCGGTGAGTATCCCGAGCTCGTCGCGAAAGGACGTCGCCACACCGGCAGCGACAACTACGGCGGCCCGGTCGTCACCGCCAGCGGCCTGCTGTTCATCGGCGCGACCAACTTCGACCGGAAGTTCCACGCCTACGAGGCCCGCACCGGCCGCCTGCTGTGGGAGACGACGCTTCCTGCGGCGGGCAATGCGACGCCGTCGCTGTACGTCGTCAACGAGAAACAATACGTCGTGATCGCGTGCGGCGGCGGCAAAAACGGGGCGCCGAGTGGGGGAACGTACGTGGCGTTCGCACTCCCGTAGGGTCGAGGGTCGAGGGTTGAGGGGCGAGTGTCGCGCGCCGAAATTTGCCTGAGGTAGTTTCCTCGACCCTCGACC
>Ga0066903_100003202_pt1 | contig 13250 bp, 15 predicted proteins | sample PanSoiMetaGPlot1_FD_67491 | JGI IMG/M metagenome (GOLD analysis project Ga0066903, IMG submission 67491) | Tropical forest soil microbial communities from Panama analyzed to predict greenhouse gas emissions - Panama Soil - Plot 1 (version 2) | ecosystem: Environmental > Terrestrial > Soil >... | reverse complement strand
CTCGGCATCTTCTCGCTGCTGATCGCACTCCTGCTGCTGTTCGCCCTCTGACAGCCGGCGATTGATCCAGGCGTGACGGCTGACGCCGTCGCGTCGATTGGAGTTGGCGATGGCCGAGAAGAACGCAAAGCAGATCGAGACAGTCGAGCACGCTCCCAAGGGTGAGGCAGGTCACGGCTTCCCGCCGTTCGAGAAGCAGACCTTCCCGTCCCAGCTGGTCTGGCTCGTGCTGACATTCGTGGTCCTTTACCTGCTGATGTCACGCGTTGCACTCCCGCGCGTCGGCTCGATCCTGGAGGCCCGCCGCCGGCACATCGACAATGATCTCGCCGAGGCGCAGCGTCTCAAGGATGCGTCGGACGCGGCCATTGCAGCGCACGAAAAGGCCCTGGCCGACGCCCGCGGGCGGGCGCAAACGCTCGCCAACGAGACCCGGGAGAAGGCGGCGGTCGCGGCCGAGCAGCGTCGCAAGGAGGTGGACGCGAAGCTGGGCGCCCACATCGCGGAATCCGAGAAGACCATCGCCGCGACCCGCTCGGCAGCCATGGCGAACGTGCGCGGCATCGCGAGCGAGGCCGCGGCTGCGATCGTCGAGCGGCTGACCGGCATCGCGCCGAAGAGCCAAGAGGTCGCCGACGCCGTCGGCGACGCGCTCAAACGTTGAGGGCAAGCCGATGCCTGAGTTCATGAATGCCGAATTCTGGGTCGCCGTCGCCTTCGTCATCTTCGTCGCCGTGCTCGGCTATTTTGGCGCGCACAAGCTCATGCTGAAGGGCGTCGACGATCGCCGCGACCGCGTCAAGGCGGAGCTCGACGAAGCCCGCCGGCTCAAGACCGAGGCCGCGGCCCTGCTCGAGCAATATCAGCGCAAGCAGCATGAAGCCGAGCGTGAGGCGGAGGCAATCGTCACCAGCGCCAAGGCCGAGGCCGAGCGGCTGGCCGCGGAAGCCGCGGCCAAGATCGAGGATTTTGTCGCGCGACGCACCAAGATGGCGGAGAGCAAGATTGCCCAGGCCGAGGCACAGGCGCTTGCCGATGTGCGTTCGGCAGCCGCGGAAGCCGCCGTCGCCGCCGCCGAGACGATCCTCACCCGGACGGTCAAGGACAAGGTCGCCGACGACCTCATCGCCAAGGGCATTGCCGACCTCAAGGGCAAGCTCAACTGATTAGCGCATGATCCCCGAAAAGTGGATACCGGTTTCCCGCCTGCGCGAAGCCCTTGGCACGATCCGTCGTGTGGCTTGATGCTCGGCGGGCGAAGGCAGGTCGGAAAAGATCATGCTCCACCAAAGGGCGCGGACGCCCGCCGCTACTGCTGACGCGGCGCGGGCTTCTTCGCGGTCTTGGGCGGCGGCGCCTTCTCGTTCCTGTCGCCGATCTCGTCAAAGCCCACATAGACGATATACGCATCGAGCTCCGTGCCCGAGGGCAGCGGGAAGGTGAGGCCCTCCTCGATATCGACGAATTGCACGTGGGTCTGATCGGGCGCGACAATGATCGGAATCCGCTTGAACTTGGTCACGATGACCCTGGGCTCCCGACCTTCACGCACCACGGCATAGCGCAACGGCACGTCGACAGGACCCGGTGTTCCCTGCGGTCCCAAGATGATCCGGCCCTGAACACCGACCTTGATGGTCAGATCGCTGCCCTGCACCAGACACTCGCGCGCAGTCTGACCGAAGGAGAGCTGGTACCGCAGGTCGCCGGCCGTGGCCTGCGTAGCCTTCGCTGCAATGTTCAAGGTCGATGCGCCGGCGCGAATATCGACGCCCGGACAATCGATCTCCGGTGCCGACGGCGTCCGTGACGGCGGCTGGGTGACGCCCGGCGTGGCGCTGGAGAAGAAGCTGGTGAAGCGGCTGCCGAACGAGCTGTCGGACGATCCGACCAGCGAATCGGACGTACAGCTGGCCAGCGTCGCGGCACCAATCAGCAGCGCCAACGTTCGGCAGGAGCAGCGCTTAGGCCCGTCGTTAAAGCCCGGACGCATTGAAATTACTCGACTTTTTCGACAATGGCCCCACTCCCCGAGGCCTTATAGCAGCCAAACCATGGCGACCCCAAGGCCAGTCGCCGAGTTGCGTCAAGACGGCACATCGTCCTTGAGCCGGGCATAGAGCAGATGGTCCTGCCATATCCCATCGATGCACAGATATTGCCGTGCAAATCCCTCGCGCTTGAAGCCGGTTTTCTCCAGCAGCCGGACCGATGCCACGTTCGCCGGGATGCAAGCCGCCTCGATGCGGTGAAGCTTGAGCGTGCCAAGGGCGAACGGGATGACCGCATTGACCGCCGCGGTCATGTGACCCTGCCGCGCATACGCCGCTCCCATCCAATAGCCGAGGCTGGCGGCCTGGGCGCAGCCGCGACGAATGTTCGAAAGCGTGAGGCCGCCGACCAGAACGTCGTCAGGCTTGCGGAACACGAAGAAGGCGTAGGCCAGATCGCCGCGCTGGTCCTCGGAATAGCGCTTGATGCGACGGCGAAACGACGCGCGGGTCAGGTCGTCGGCCGGCCAGGTCGGCTCCCATGGCGTCAGGAAATCGCGGCTGGCCTCGCGCAGCGCCACCCACTCCGCGAAGTCGGACATCTGCGGTGCGCGCAGCACCACGCCGGCGCCCGTGATCGCCGGCATCAGGTCGGACAGGCTGACGGTGCGGAAGAAGGCCATGGCGCCGAGGATCGTGAGACTAGAGCGCTTTCCGTTTCGATTGACTTGAGCGTGTACTGTGAGACGCGCTCTAGCTTCTTAGGTGGTCGCATTTTCTGCGGAAAACCGGAAGTCGACTTTTCCCGAAAATGCTCTATGCGGCCCGGCGTGCAAGACTGTCGGCGATCGTGGCGGCGCTTTCAAGCCCGGCGCCCGGACCGAGGGCCGCGATGGCAGGCCGCCCACGCGCGATCAACGCCCGTCCGGCGGCTCGCGCGCTCGCGACGCTCACGGCCTCGATTTTCGCGACCAGCTCGTCGAGCGCAATCGGGCGTCCCCAGTTCAGCATCTGGCGCGCGAGCTGCTCGGCCCGTGCGCTCGAGCTTTCGAGCGCCATCAGCAGCCCGGCTTTCATCTGCGCCTTGGCCCGCGCCACCTCGGCCTCGTTGATGGTCTCGGCAGCGCCGTTGATCTGGTCGACCACGACCTGCATCAGCTCGGCCACGTCGGCTGCGTCGGTTCCGGCATAGAGACCGAACATGCCGGTATCGGAAAAGGCCATGTGGAACGCCGAGATCGCATAGCAAAGGCCGCGCTGCTCCCGCACCTCCTGGAACAGACGCGAGGACATGCCGCCGCCGAGTATGTTGGTGAAGACCTGCAGGCTGAACAGCTCAGGATCGCGTTGCCGCACGCCTTGCATCGCGAGCGCGATATGCACCTGCTCGAGATCACGGGTCTCGATGCGGGAGCCGCCGATGAAGCTCGCCGGCTCGGGCGTCGGCGCAGCAGGACCGTTGAAGCTCGCAAACCTCCGTTCAACCTCGTTCACGATCGCCTTGTGGTCGATCGCGCCGGCGGCCGCGATCACCATGTCCGGAGCGCGGTAGTTGCGGGTGAGGTAGGCGGCGATACGCGTGCGATCGAAAGAGCGCACCGTCGCCGGGGTGCCGAGGATCGAGCGACCGATCGGCTGCCCGGTGAACGCGGTCTCCTGCAGCTTGTCCCAGACAAGATCGTCGGGAGTATCCTCGGCGGCGCCGATCTCTTGGACGATGACGTTCTGCTCGCGCCGCAGTTCCTCGGGATCGAAGGCTGGATCCGCTAGGATGTCGGACAGCACGTCGAGTGCCAACGGCACGTCGGCCCGCAGCACCCGCGCATAATAGGCGGTCATCTCGATCGAGGTCGCCGCGTTGAGGTCGCCGCCGACGGCCTCGATCTCCTCGGCGATCTGGCGGGCGCTGCGGCGCGCGGTGCCCTTGAATGCCATATGCTCGAGCAGATGCGAGATGCCGTGCTCGTCGGGCCGCTCGTCCCGGCTGCCGGAGCCCACCCACACGCCCAGCGACGCGGTCTCCAGGTGCGGCATCGCGTCGGTCACCACGATCAGGCCGGTGGGAAGACGCGTGACTTCGACACTCATGCGGCGGCTCCTTCATGCGCGGCGCGGCTGACGGAAAGAATCTGGCGCTCGACCGCCATCTGGTCGACCGGCAGCGTGATCATGCGCTCCGGCCGCTGACCGAGATCGGCAAGCCATTCGGGTAACGGCGGGCGCTTGCCGCAGGCCGCCTCGACGGCATCCGGAAACTTGGCGGCGTGCGCCGTTCCGAGCACCACCATCGGCACCGCTGGATCACGGCTCTCCTTCTCGGCGACCGCGACGCCCACCGCGGTGTGAGGATCGATGAAATGCCCGGTCTCGCGCAACATCGTGCGAATGGTCGCCGCCGTCTCCTCCTCGTCGGCCCGGTCGGCCGAGAAGCTCGCGCGCACCTCGGCGAGCGCATTGCCCGACAGCGCGAAGCGGCGCGATTGGGCGAGCGAGGCCATCGACGCGCGTACCGTGGCGCAATCGCGGGCACACGCTTCGAACAAGAGCCGCTCGAAGTTCGACGCAACCTGGATATCCATCGACGGCGACGAGGTCGGCACCACGTCGCGCAGGTCGTAGACCCCGGTGGCGACCGTGCGCGCTAGGATGTCATTGACGTTGGTGGCGATCACCAGGCGATCGATCGGAAGGCCCATGCGCAGCGCAACATAGCCGGCATAGACATCGCCGAAATTCCCGGTCGGGACGCTGAAGGCGATCTTGCGATGCGGCGCCCCGAGCGCGACGGCGGCCGTAAAGTAGTAGACCACCTGCGCGACGATGCGCGCCCAGTTGATGGAATTGACACCGGAAAGCCGCGCCCGATCGCGAAAGGCGTGGTGGTTGAACATGCCTTTCACAATTGCCTGGCAATCGTCGAACGTGCCTTCGATCGCGAGCGCATGCACATTCTCATCCGGAACCGTCGTCATCATGCGCTGCTGCACGTCGGATATGCGCCCGCGCGGAAACAGCGCGAACAGGTCGGTGCGTGCGCGACCCCGGAACGCCTCGACCGCCGCGCCGCCAGTATCGCCGGAGGTCGCGACCACGATCGTGGTCCGCTCGCCGCAGACCGCGAGCGCATGGTCCATGAGCCGGCCCAGCAGCTGCATCGCCAGATCCTTGAACGCGAGCGTCGGCCCGTGAAACAGCTCCAGCACGAAGTCGTTCACGCCGTATTGCATCAGGGGAACAACCGCGGGATGGCGGAAGGTGCCATAGGCCTCGCGCGCCATCCGGGCGAGGTCGCCATCCGAGATGGCGTCACCGACGAACGGACGGATCACCTCGACGGCAACCTCCGCATAGGGCCGGCCGGCGAAGCCCATGATGGTCTGCGGGTCGAGCCGCGGCCAAGCCGCGGGCACGTAAAGGCCGCCGTCGCGGGCGAGCCCCGCGAGCGTCGCCTCGACAAAGCCGAGCGGCGGGGCCTCGCCCCTGGTGGAAACGTAGCGCAAGTGACCTTTGGGCTCCCATCGAGGCTGCGCCGCCTTGCGTCGGGCTTCGCATCCCCAACGGCAGACCGCATAACCCATTGAATTAGTTCACGTTCCCAGAAACCGCGAAGCCCCGGGATGCAACCGCTGAAACATAGTGGGACCACGGCTTTTCCACAAGGAAGACCGTGCCCATGGTCACATCGGGTCGGCGCGGCGCCATCGGGAACCGAGCCAGGCCAGGAACATCACCACCACCACAACGGCCAGCCCAAACCAGGTGATGGCGTATTGCAGATGCTCATTGCGCAGGTTCGGCTTGAGCGCGCCAGCCTGCGGAAGCCCACCGGGCGGCTGCGGGCTTTCAAGCTCGACGAAGAACGGCGCCACCTCGCCCCACTCCTTGGCGGCGGCAATGGCCACGGGGTCGCGGACGAACCACAGGTTATGCGCGGGGTCATTCTTCGGCGCGAACAGACCTGCCGCCTCGGGCCAGCGCATGACGCCGACCAACTCCGTCGTCCCGGCAATCAGGCCGGCCGTGCGTGTTGCCGGATCCTGCCGTCCCTCGGGTACGAAGCCGCGGTTGATCACCAGCGTCGCCCCGCCGGCAAGCCGGGCGGGCGCAAACACCCAATAGCCCGGGCCCGACACGTCGGTGCGCAAGGCCGAGCTGCCGGCATAGACGAGCGCCTCGGCACCGGGAACAAATGCCGCGGAGAATTTCACCCGACGAAACTCGTCGTCGACTGGATCGAGGTGTGCCCAGTGGCCGGGCGCCGGCAGATCAACAGCCGTCGCGGACAGGCGCCGCTCAAGCGTATCGATCAGTCCTTCCTTCCACGCCTTGCGGTGGACCTGCCAGGTGCCGAGGCCGACGAATGTCGCGAGTGCGACGACGACGAGCAGGGTGGGCACGACCAGACCCGTTCGAGCGCGCCGGTCCGGCGCGGAGGTCATGGCGTATCGCTGCCGGAGACACGGCCCTCGGCCGCCTTGTGGTGGTACTGCAGCGCGATGAGCAGCCCTTTGACCGGGCGTAGAGGCAACAGCGTCGTGATCAGTATCAGTGGTCCCCATAGTAGCGCGTGAACCCAATATGGCGGCTCATAGAGGATTTCCACCGCGAGGGCCGAGCCCGCGACGATGAAGCCGGACAGGAACACGACGAAGAATGCCGGTCCGTCGGCGGAATCGACAAAGGAATAGTCGAGGCCGCAGTGCTCGCAACGCGGGGCCAACGCGAGGAATCCCTGGAACAGCTTTCCCTTGCCGCATCGCGGGCAACGGCTCAGGAGCCCTGCCACCAAGGGCTGCGACGACTTGTCGGAGGAAACAGCCACAACACGACCTGTCTGGAGCGCTTGCTCCTGCAGATGGCCCCGCGCCCCACGATTCTCAAGCCTCGAAGCGCTCCGCTCAGACTCCGCGAATGGGGAGCGGCATGTCCGCTCCCTTGCATCGAGTCATTGCGGGCGCCGACGTCAATGGCCGGCGGCGTGAGCCGCGCCTTCCGCGCCCGCCCCCCAGACATAGATGCACGCGAACAGGAACAGCCAGACCACGTCGACGAAATGCCAGTACCAGGCGGCGAACTCGAAACCCAGATGCTGCGTCGGCGTGAAATGGCCGAGGTAGGCCCGGATCAGGCACACGATCAGGAACGTCGAGCCGATGATCACATGGGCGCCGTGGAAGCCGGTCGCCATGAAGAAGGTCGCACCGTAAATGTTGCCGCTGTAGTTGAACGCCGCGTGACTGTACTCGTAGGCCTGGACGCTGGTGAACGCGAGGCCGAGCGCGATCGTCAGGATCAGGCCCCATTTCAGCCCCTCACGGTCGTTCTCGAGCAGCGCATGGTGCGCCCAGGTCACGGTGGTGCCCGACGTGAGCAGGATCAGCGTGTTCAGGAGCGGCAGGTGCCAGGGATCGAAGGTCTCGATGCCCTTCGGCGGCCAGACTCCTCCAAACAGCTGCTCGCGCGTGAACTGATGCATGTCGGCCGGAAACAGCGCGCTGTTGAAGTAGGCCCAGAACCAGGCGACGAAGAACATCACCTCCGAGCCAATGAACAGGATCATCCCGTAGCGATGGGAAATCTGTACGACCGGCGTGTGATACCCATCGTACGTGGCCTCGCGCGCGACATCGCGCCACCAGCCGAGCATGGTGTAGGCCATGCCGATCACGCCGACGCCGAAAATAAAAGGTGCCGCCGCCAGCATGTGATGCATCCAGCTGATGGCGCCGACCGCCATGAGGAAGGCGGAGACCGAGCCGACCGCCGGCCACGGGCTCGGATCGACCAGATGATAGTCGTGGTGCGCTTTGGCGTGGGCATCGGCCATCTTTCAGCTCTCCATCTCTCGGTGCCGCAGCGGCGCCTACCGCGCGCGCTTGTCATTGGTGGAGCATGATCATTTCCGAAAACCGGTGTCCACTTTTCGGGATCATGCTCGAGATCGTCTCAGCTCCGTCCGGGCGCAGACGTTGCGCCGTTCTCCACTCTCGGGGTCTCGGGCAGGCGCGAGGGATACATCGTGTATGAAAGCGTGATGGTATCGAGGCCGTCCTGCTCCGCATCATTCGCCAGCGCGGGATCTACGAAGAACACCACCGTCATATCGCGTGTCTCACCGGCCTTTAGCCGCTGCTCGGTGAAGCAGAAACAGTTGATCTTGGAGAAATAGGCGCCCACGGTCGGTGGCGCGACGTTGTACGACGCGACGCCCGCGGTCTCACGCGCCGATTCATTGATCACTTTGTAGGTCGTGGTCACGACCTCGCCGACCCTGACCTCGATCGAGCTCTGCTCCGGCTCGAACCGCCAAGGCAGCCCGCCGGCCGTATTGGCGTCGAAACGCACCTTGAGCTTGCGATCCATGACCTGCGCGGGCGCCGCCGCCGCCACTTGCGGCGTGCCGCCAAATCCGGTCGTGCGGCAGAACCAATTGTATAATGGCACTGCCGCATAGGCTGCGCCCACCATCACCGCGACGAAAACGCCGCAAGCCGCGGCAACCATGATGTCGCGGCGCCGGTCCGGTGAGTTAGTTGGAGGGCTCATCTTCGCTTGCTCGGTCACAGCGGGCGGTTCAACACGGCCGGTCCCTTCACCAGGGTGACGACGTAGAACAGAATGACCAATGCACCGAGCGCGAGCGCAATTGCGATCGAGCGCGCGCGTCGGCTGCGCTTCTGCTCCTCGGTGAGCACAATGCCGGTCTGCTCGGGCTCATCGGCCATGCCGTCACCTCAGGCCCCCATACCGCGACCGAGGAGCCCGCCCAGTCCATCTTCGATCAGCAGGACGGCGAACAGGACGAAGAGATACAGGATCGAGTAGCCGAACAGCTGCAGCGCGGCGCGATCGGCGCGCTCCGCATGGCGCTCGCTGCGCACCCGCCAGGCGAAGGCAATCATAGCCGCGCCGCCCAGAAGCGCAGTCATCCCGTAGACCATGCCGGCATAGCCGAGCACCCATGGCGCGGCACCGATTGGTGCCAGCACGGCCGAATAAAGCAGGATCTGCCGCCGCGTTTCCTCGGCACCGGCAACGACCGGCAACATCGGCACGCGTGCGCGCGCGTAGTCGCCAGCGCGGACGAGGGACAGCGACCAGAAGTGCGGCGGCGTCCAGAAAAACACGATGAGAAACAGCAGGCAGGGCTCGACGCCGATGCTGCCGGTCGCCGCCGCCCAGCCGATGACCGGCGGGAAGGCACCAGCCGCCCCGCCGATGACGATGTTCAGGGGCGTCCAGCGCTTGAGCCACATTGTGTAGATCACGACGTAGAAGAAGATGGTGAAGGCAAGCAACGCTGCCGCGAGCCAGCTCACCAGCAAACCGAGCACGCATATCGAAAACGCGGCGAGCGTAACGCCGAACCCGAGTGCCTCGCCGGGAGCGATGCGGCCTTGCGGAATAGGGCGGCTCGACGTGCGCGTCATCACCGCATCGATGTCGGCGTCGTACCACATGTTGAGCACGCCGGCCGCCCCGGCACCAACCGCGATGCACAAGAGCGCGGTAAAGCCGATCACTGGATGGACGTGTGCCGGCGCGATCATCAAGCCGACGAGTGCCGTGAAGACGACGAGCGACATGACCCGTGGCTTCATCAGCGCCACATAGTCGCCGACACTCGCAATGCTGGGCTCGTACGGCGCCGAGCTCGCACGCACGCGAACCGCAAGCTCCGCACCTTCGCTGACCAGTGACATCGATCGCGTGCCTTTAGTGTGACCCGGCTTCCGCGGTCAGTCCCGCGAAAGCGTACCGCTCTCCATCACTTGATGAGCGGGAGCTCGTTGTATTGATGGAACGGAGGCGGCGACGGCAGCGTCCATTCCAGCGTCGTTGCGCCCGGGCCCCACGGATTGTCGGCAGCCTTCTCCTTGCGGAGGAACGCGTAGGCGACCCCGAAGAAGAATACCAGCGCGCCGAAGCCCGACAGATAAGAGCCGAGCGACGAGACGAAATTCCACCCGGCAAAGGCATCGGGATAGTCGGCGATGCGCCGCGGCATGCCGGCGAGCCCGAGGAAATGCTGCGGGAAGAACACGATGTTGACGCCGATGAAGGTCAGCCAGAAGTGCAGCTTGCCGATCGCCTCGGAGTACATGTAGCCGCTGATCTTCGGGAACCAGTAATACCAGCCGGCGAAGATGGTGAAGACCGCGCCGAGCGAGAGCACATAGTGGAAATGCGCCACCACGTAGTAGGTATCCTGCAGCGAGCGGTCGACGCCGGCGTTGGCGAGCACCACGCCGGTCACGCCGCCCACCGTGAACAGAAAGATGAAGCCGATCGCCCACAACATCGGCGTCTTGAACTCGATCGAGCCACCCCACATGGTGGCGATCCAGGAGAAGATCTTCACGCCGGTAGGCACCGCGATCACCATCGTCGCGACCACGAAGTAGGCCTGTGCCGCGGTCGCCATGCCGACCGTGTACATGTGGTGCGCCCACACGACGAAGCCGATGCCGCCGATCGCCACCATCGCGTAGGCCATGCCGAGATAGCCGAACACCGGCTTGCGCGAGAAGGTGGCGACGATCTGGCTGATCATGCCGAAGCCCGGCACGATCAGGATGTAGACCTCGGGATGGCCGAAGAACCAGAACAGATGCTGGAACAGCACCGGATCGCCGCCGCCGTCGGGCGTGAAGAATGTGGTGCCGAAGTTGCGATCGGTGAGCAGCATCGTGATGGCGCCGGCGAGCACCGGCATCGACAGCAGCAGCAGAAAGACGGTCACCAGCTGCGACCACACGAACAGCGGCATCTTGTGCAGCGTCATGCCGGGCGCGCGCATGTTGAAGATGGTGGTGATGAAGTTGATGGCGCCGAGGATCGACGACGCGCCGGCGAGGTGCAGCGACAGGATGGCGAAGTCGACAGCAGGCCCCGGATGGCCGGTGGTCGACAGCGGGGCATAGATCGTCCAGCCCGCCGCAACGCCGGGCGCGCCACGCTCGCCTTCGACGAACAGCGAGGTGATCAGCAGCGCAAACGAGGCCGGCAACAGCCAGAACGAGATGTTGTTCATGCGCGGGAACGCCATGTCCGGCGCTCCGATCATCAGCGGCACCATCCAGTTGCCAAATCCGCCGATCATCGCCGGCATCACCATGAAGAAGATCATGATCAGGCCGTGCGCGGTCGTGAACACATTGAACATGTGGGCATCGTGAAAGAACTGCAGACCCGGATGCATCAGCTCGAGCCGCATGCCGATCGACAGCGATCCGCCGATCAGGCCGCCGACCAGCGCAAACACCAGGTACATCGTGCCGATGTCCTTGTGGTTGGTCGAATAGAGGAAGCGGCGCCAGCCGTGCGGGTGATCGTGATGGGCCTCGCCGTGAGCTGCAGCAGCAGTTGCCATGACTCGAATCCTTCGAATTGTCCTTACCCGTCCGCCGTCACGCGACGATACACAGCATCATCGGGCGGGCGATTGCACCGCCGCGACATTGGTCGGCGCCACCGTTTCGTCCCGGGCGTACTTCTTCTTCGACTCCTCGACCCAGGCAGCAAAAGCCTGCTCGCTCACCACGCGGACCGCGATCGGCATGAAGGCGTGATCCTTGCCGCACAGCTCCGAGCACTGGCCGTAATAGACGCCCTCGCGGGAGGCCTTGAACCAGGTCTCGTTGATGCGCCCTGGAATGGCGTCGATCTTGATGCCGAACGACGGCACCGAGAACGAATGGATGACGTCGGCGCCGGTGGTGATCACGTGCACAGTCTTGTTCACCGGCACCACCATCTCGTTGTCGACCGCGAGCAGCCGCGGCTGGTCCTGCTTGAGCTCGCCGGCCTTGAGCATGAGCGAGTCGAACTCGAACTTGCCGTTATCCGGATAGCTGTAGCTCCAGTACCACTGCTTGCCGGTCGCCTTTACGGTGATATCCGCCGGCGGGAGGTTGAGCTGGAAGAACAAAAGCTTGAACGACGGGATCGCGATCAGAATCAGGATGACGATCGGAACGATCGTCCACAGCACCTCGATCAACGTGTTGTGCGTGGTTCGCGACGGCGTCGGATTGGCACGGGCGTTGAAGCGCACCATGACCACGACGAGCAGCAGCAGCACGAAGGCGGTGATCGCCGCGATGAAGTAGAGCAGATAATCGTGGAACCAGACGATGTTCTCCATCACCGGGGTCGCCGCGTGCTGCAATCCGAGCTGCCACGGCGCGGGCTGCCCGAGCTGGGCCAGTGCCGCACCCGTGCCCGCCCCAATGGCGAAGACCGTCACGGCCAATGCGGTCAACCGCTTGAACACCAGCATTGTCGCCATCGCTCCTTCAAATGAGGCTCTGAACCGCCCACCACCACGCTGCGTTTCGCCGGACACGGCGTCCTGCAGCGTCCACCCCGGGACACAGCCCTCGGCGGGTTCGTCGGCAACGCGTGCGGGCGGAACCTGAGGGGAATCCACGCTCCTCAAACCATAATTCCCGCCCCATCGCAATGCACCCGTTTCATAACTTCTGTGCGACCGGGGCGCGCCGGATCAGGCGCTTGCCGGGAGGCCGCCAGTGTGCTGCTCGGCACCCCGTTTCGACCCTTTCTCGGCCACAATCGCCTTGTTTTACTAATCCTTGACACGCCCGTCCGACCATGGTCCCAGGGACTTGATCGGTTGAGTCGGGACGGTGGGGCACGCACGACAATTCGAGGCATGGGGATTTCGAGCGATGGGGACAATGGCGCCATTCAGCCCGGGAATGCTCTTCCACGCCGTGCGACCGCTGCTTGCGGTTGCCGCCGTCGCACTCATTGCCGGGACGGTCGACCGCGCCGCCGCCCAAGGTGCCGTCAAATCGGTCCACGCCGATTGGCAGGTCCGCTGCGACACCCCGCCCGGCGCCCAGGGCGAGCAGTGCGCGCTGATCCAGAGCGTCACCGCCGAGGACCGCGCCAATGTCGGTCTCACCGTGATCGTGCTGAAAACCGCCGATCAGAAGAGCCGGCTGATGCGCGTGGTCGCGCCGGTCGGCGTGCTGCTGCCGTCAGGTCTCGGGCTCAAGATCGATTCGGTCGACGTCGGCCGCGCCGGATTCGTGCGCTGCCTGCCGAACGGCTGCGTGGCCGAGGTGGTCATGGACGACAACCTGGTCAAGCAGTTGCGCACGGGACAGACTGCGACCTTCATCATTTTCCAGACCCCCGAGGAAGGCATCGGGTTCCCGATGAGCCTCAAGGGCTTCGGCGAAGGCTTCGACAAGCTGCCCTGAACGCCGCCGGGTCACAGGATTTCCGGCC
>Ga0066903_100003201_pt1 | contig 13251 bp, 12 predicted proteins | sample PanSoiMetaGPlot1_FD_67491 | JGI IMG/M metagenome (GOLD analysis project Ga0066903, IMG submission 67491) | Tropical forest soil microbial communities from Panama analyzed to predict greenhouse gas emissions - Panama Soil - Plot 1 (version 2) | ecosystem: Environmental > Terrestrial > Soil >... | reverse complement strand
GCTCTGATCGAGATTAGCGTCAATGCGTTCGAGTACCGCCGGAAGTGCTTCGGAGGGAGTCATTGCTGTGTCCATGTTGGGTGAGCTGCATTCGACCTGAAACTACCGCCGCAGCATTCCACCGAGCGTGCCGCGGACGATGGCACGGCCGACGGAACTTCCAGCGGAGCCCGCGAGCTTCTTGCCGAGATCGGCGGCGATCTGACCGGCCACGCGATTCCCCACGGTGCGCGTGATATCGCGGGCCATTGCCTGCCCGGTGGACAGACGCTGGCCCCGTTTGACATTGGTGCCGAAGATGGTCGCAACGATAGCGGAGAGTTGTCCGAGTACCCCGCCAGGCTGGCTTTGTTGTGGCGCGGGCGCCCCTTCCGATGCGGGGGCGGTCTCCGATGCGGGCGCGGTTTTCGATTGCCCGCTCTTCTGTAACGTTTCGAATGCGGACTCACGCTCGACAGTCTTGTCGTACTTCCCCTTGATCGGGGAGACATCCATGACCGCTTTGCGCTCCTCCGGCGTCAGCGGTCCGATCCGCGTCGCGGGCGGCCTCACCATGGCGCGGTCCACCGGCGTCGGCGTGCCATTTCCTTCCAGGAAGGACATCAGCGCCTCGCCCTTGCCAAGCTCCATGATAACTTGCGCCGTGTTGAGTTCAGGATTGGGTCGAAAGGTTTCGGCGGCAGCTTTTACCGCCTTCTGGTCCCGCGGCGTAAATGCGCGTAGTGCGTGCTGCACCCGGTTGCCCAACTGGGCTAGTACCTTGTCCGGCACATCGAGCGGATTCTGGGTGACGAAATAGACCCCCACGCCCTTGGACCGAATGAGACGCACCACCTGTTCGATCTTCTCGAGCAGCGCCTTCGGAGCATCAGTGAACAAAAGATGCGCCTCATCGAAAAAGAAGACGAGTTTGGGCTTTTCCGGATCGCCAACTTCGGGAAGTACGTGAAATAATTCCGACAGCAGCCAGAGCAGAAAGGTCGCGTACAACCGGGGGTTCTGCATAAGCTTGTCGGCAGCCAGAATATTGATCCGGCCGCGTCCATCCTTGTCGGTGTGCATGAAATCGTCGAGATTAAGTGTCGGCAGAGCGAAGAATTTGTCGCCGGCCTGGTTCTCCAACACGAGAATCTGACGTTGGATGGTTCCGATTGTCGGCTTGGAGACGTGACCGTATTGGGTGGTCAGTTCGGCGCCATGCTCGGCCAGGAAGGTCAGAAACGAACGCAAATCTTTGAGGTCATCGAGTAACAGGCCACGCTCATCGGCTACTCGAAAGGCAATATTGAGCACCCCGTCCTGCACGTCGTTGAGATCCATGAGGCGGGACAGCAGCAACGGTCCGACTTCCGAAATGGTTGCGCGTATCGGATGGCCCTGTTCGCCGAATAAATCCCAGAACACGACCGGAAACTGATCCGGTTCGTAGTCGAAGCCCATGTCCTTGGCGCGCTTGACGAGGGCATCCTTGACTTGACCGGACGCCGCTATGCCCGAGAGATCGCCTTTGACATCGGCGGCGAAGACCGACACGCCGGCGCGTGAAAGGCCCTCAGCGAGCACCTGCAATGTCACGGTCTTACCGGTACCGGTTGCGCCCGCAACAAGTCCGTGCCGATTGGCCAGCGCAAGCGTGAGATATTCCGGCTTGGTGCCCTTGCCGACAAAGAGCTTGCCGTTCTGATCCGGGTCCATCGCCGCACCTCCATCATCAAGCGGCGCGGTTGAGCCACCGCCGCCCTTGCAGCATTACTCATTTATAGTATTTGACCACCGCGTTCGCCACCGTTACGGGACCACCGGCGGCGCTTGATCACACGACCGGCCGAGGCGCGCGCGTCGTTTGGATCGATGGTACGCAAATCTGTTGACCTGTTGCCCGCGTACACTTGTCTGCCTGTGCAATGAGGATAATGATAGACAAGGTGTCTCGTCGACGACAGGCGGAGCGTGAGGGGGAGCGATGACCGAGTTGGTCGACCGGGTCGCGGCGGGCACTGGTCTCGATCGCGCGGTTGCCGAGAAGGCTGTTGGAATCATTCTCGACTTTCTCTCCAAAGAAGGCCCTGCGGACAAGGTAGGCGCGTTGATCGCGCGGTTGCCTGGCGCTGAGCCACTGCTGCAGACTGCCCGCGCCGACGATAGCGGTGATGCTCTCAGCGGCATGGGCGGCATTATGGGAGTTGGTTCCCGGTTGATGGGAGCGGGCCTCGACATGAGTCAAATCCAGGCCACCACCCGCGAACTGATGGCCTTTAGCCGCGAACACGGTGCAGGAGACATCCTTGCCGACATTGCCGCGGCCATCCCAGGTCTCAGTCAATTCGTCTAACTCTACCGGCGCCGGTGTACGGAGAATTTGATGCCCTATCCGATTTGCGTGGTTGACGGCATCAGTCCCGGCATCGCTAAGAAGCTGCTTGATGCGCGGGTTAAGACGACCCGCAAGCTGCTGCAGGCGGCGAGCACGCCGCAAGGTCGCAAACTGCTGGCCAAGCAGACCGGGCTCGATGCAGCAACGATCCTGCGCTGCGCGAATATGGCGGACCGCATGCGCATCAAAGGCGTCGGCCGCGAGAGCGCCGAGCTGTTGGAAGCCGCGGGCGTCGATACTGTGCGCGAACTTCGCTACCGTAACCCCGCCAATCTGGCGAGCAGAATGAAAAGCGCCATGAAGAACGCTAAGCTGATCAGGCCATTGCCGTCGGAGAGAGTGTTGTCCCGCTGGATCGAAGACGCCCGAAAGCTGAAGCTCGAAATCAGATATAAATAGTGCACGCCCGTGCGATGCATTCCCCTGGCCCATCCGACTTGCGATGACCGGACGGGCTGCTAGGCAATCGGTATTTCCTGCCTGACGCTTGACAGCATGGCGGCTACCGCGCAAAGCGGGCCATGAGCGGCACCAATGCATCAGCCATCACAGGGACCCCGACCCTCGCCAGGTTACTCGGCCTGGGTCGACCCTTGGTGATGGGAATCTTGAACGTCACACCGGATTCATTTTCCGATGGAGGGCAGTTTCTCGATCCAGCGACCGCTTTGGCGCGCGCGCGCCTCATGATGGAGAGTGGCGCTGACATCATCGATGTCGGCGCGGAGTCCACACGGCCTTACGGCAACGCTGTTGCGGTCCCGTTGGCGGACGAGCTGCGGCGGCTCGAACCGGTGTTGCCGGTGGTTGCCGGGTTCGGCGTTCCCGTCTCCATCGACACAATGAAGCCGCAAGTCGCACGCTGGGCGCTCGGCGCCGGCGCAACGATTGCCAATGACGTGTGGGGTTTGCAGCGCGATCCCGGCCTGGCGGGCGTCGTCGCCGAGTACCGCGTACCCGTGATTGTGATGCATAACCGCGAACGCGCTGATCCGTCACTCGACATCATGGGCGACATCAGGGCGTTCTTCGCCCGCTCCCTTGATATCGCGGATCGGGCCGGCATCGGACACGATAACATCGTTCTCGATCCCGGGGTCGGCTTCGGCAAGACACCTGAGCAGAGCATGACCGCAATCGCACGATTGGCGGAGCTGAAGTCCTTCGGCCTACCACTGCTGGTCGGCGCATCCCGCAAGCGGTTCATCGACACCGCCTCTCCGTCGCCGCCGGACCGCAGGCTCGGCGGCTCGATCGCCGCGCATGTCCTTGCTGTACTCAATGGCGCAGCCATCATCCGGGTCCACGATGTGGCCGAAGCGGTGCAAGCCATGCGAGTTCTGACCGCTATCCGAGCCAAGAGATGAGCGGCACTATCTTTATCTCCGGTCTCCTGATCCATGCGCATCACGGCGTGATGGCGCATGAAGGAACGGTCGGCCAGCGTTTTGTGATCGATCTTGAGCTCTCAATCGACCTCGAGACAGCATCGCGCTCGGACAAGCTTGCCGACACGGTAGACTATGGCGCGATTGTAAACACCGCCACCGAAGTGTTCACGAGGCGTAGCTACCGCTTGATCGAGGCAGCCGGCAGCGCCGTTGCCGACGCGCTCCTCGTCAAGTTTGCCAAGGTCAGTGCGGTCCGAATCACGGTTCGCAAGCCGCACGCACCGATTGCCGCGATTTTTGGGGATGCGGGCGTGACCCTCACCCGCCAGCGTCATGGTTGAGGCGCTGCTCGCCCTCGGCGCCAACATCGGCGACGTGCGCGCGACCCTGGAACGCGCCGTCGAAATGCTGTGCGATGGTGACCTGGTGCGCATGCGAGCGCGCTCGTCCGACTATCAAACACCGCCGTGGGGGGTCGAACAGCAGCCCGAGTTCGTGAATCTGTGCGTTGCGGTCGATACCGAGCTCTCGCCCCAGGCCCTGCTCGAACGGGCGCAACAAATCGAACGCACGCTCGGCCGCGACCGCGCTCATGAGCTCCGGTGGGGCCCTCGGCCGATCGACATCGACCTCCTGGCCTATGACGATATCGCGGTCGATGAGCCCGGCTTGAAATTGCCCCACCCGCAGATGTTTGAACGTGCTTTTGTGCTCGTACCACTCGCCGAGATTGGACCAGACCGCAGCATCGCCGGCACCACGGTGCGTGACGCGCTCGCGCGCTTGGATACGACGGGGATCAAGAGGCTGCCGCCGCGACTTAACGCGCTTGTCTGAAGCAGCAACGGGTTGGTCATGTCTGCGTCCCATGGCATCTTCGTTGCATGAGTGAACCCATGGCCGACATCCCGCTCGCCTCCGAATTCGCTCCGGCGTCGCTTGAACAATGGCGCAAGCTTGTGGAGAGCGTGCTTAAAGGCGCCCCGTTCGAGCGCAAACTCGTCGCCAAGACCTACGACGGCCTGCGGATTGAGCCGCTATATCCGCGCAACGCGCATGCGCAGCCGGTCTTCGGCCGCACGCCAGGGTCACCGTGGCAAGTACTCCAGCGGGTGGATCATCGCGACCCCGCTACCGCCAACCAGCAGACATTGCAGGACCTCGAAGGCGGCACTACCGGTCTGACTCTGGTGTTAGCGGGTTCGCCAGGCGCGCATGGGTTCGGACTTGAACCCTCGGAAGCGACGCTGTCACGCGTCCTCGATGGCGTCCACCTCGACGCCGGCATTGCGCTTGAGGTCGATGGCTGTTCCCCATCCGCGGCTTTGAGCCTGACGAAGGTGATCGGCAAGCGCGCCGCCAAAGATTCCGCGCAGATTCGCTTTGGACTTGATCCGCTTGGCATGTTGGTGCGACAAGACACCGCTCAAGTCCGATGGACCGACTTGATCGGGAGCGTCACCCAGCTCATCGCCGATCTGGCGCATCAGGGTTTCAAAGGCCCGTTCGCGGTCGCCGACGCACGCATCATTCACGAAGCGGGCGCCGCAGAAGCACAGGAACTGGCTTACGCGCTTGCGTCGGCAACCACCTATCTGCGCGGCCTGGAAGCCGGCGGCGTTTCACTCGACCGGGCGCGGCGTTGGATCTTTTTCCGACTGGCCGCCGACGCCGACCAGTTTCTGACCATGGCCAAGTTTCGGGCGTTGCGAAAGCTTTTTGCGCGCGTCGAGGAGGCATGCGGGCTGGCGCCCGAGCCCATTTTTATTTCCTGCGAGACCGCTTGGCGGATGATGACAAGGCGCGATCCCTGGGTGAACGTTTTGCGCGCCACCGTGGCGACGTTCGCGGCCGGGCTGGGAGGTGCCGACAGTATCAGCGTGCTGCCATTCACTGCGGCACTTGGCCTGCCCGACGCCTTTGCGCGCCGCCTTGCCCGCAACACGCAACTCATTTTGTTGGAGGAGTCAAACCTAGCAAAAGTCGCCGACCCGGCTGCGGGATCCGGCGGCCTCGAGGCTCTGACCGAGCAACTCTGCCTCGCCGCCTGGGCCATGTTCCAGGAGATTGAAGCTGCCGGAGGCGCGCCCGCGGCGCTCGCACAAGGTCTCATTCAGAGCAAGGTTGGCGTCGTCCGCGCTCAACGCGAAGCCGCGGTGGCGCATGGACGTGAGCCGCTTACCGGCACAAGCGAATTTCCAGACATTCACGAACTGCCGGTGTCGGTGCTTGAAACGGCATCGAATGACACAACTTCCGGCGCGACCAAGCGAGCAGGCATCGAGCCCCTGCCCAGCATCCGCTTGGCGGAACCGTTCGAGCAGCTACGGGATGCATCCGATCGCGCTTTCACAGCTACCGGCACCAGGCCACGGATATTTCTCGCCAATCTCGGTACGCCGTCGGATTTCAGCGCGCGCGCAACTTTTGCCAAGAATTTCTTCGAGGCTGGTGGGATTGAAGCCATTACCAATGATGGGTTCTCGAACCTGCAGGACTTGGCGGCGGCATTCAAGGGTTCGGACGCGCAGGTCGCCTGCCTGTGTTCTTCGAATACGATCTACGCCAAGGAGGCGGTCGCGGCGGGGCGGGAACTCGCGCGCGCCGGAGCAACCCACATTTATCTCGCAGGTCGTCCGGGCGACCTGGAGGCTGCCCTCCAGGACGCGGGTGTGCGCACGTTCATCTATGCTGGTTGCGACATGCTGGCGACACTCAAGGCGGCGCAGGCACTCCTAGTTCTTTGACATCCTGTGACCTGTGAGCAGCCGAAACCATCAGCCGAGCTTGCCGACCCTCGACCATCCCGCCAGCTGATGCGGTAAGAGCCAAGTCTTCGTGACCGTACCGACGTTTTCCGCGATCCAAACAAACAGCGCGATGAAGCAGGCCAGCAACAGCGGCGTGGCCGACAGACGCCCAGGTCCGGCAAGAGATCCATGCCCTGCCGCACAGCACGGGGCGCGCGAACAGCACGTCGCAAAATCAATGGCCGCACGATGTGAATTGCTGCAATGCATGATATATCGTGACGAGCGCCGGCAAGGACGAAGTCGATGACGCATGTCCCTGATTTCACGAAACTTGAGTTCTCCGAGACCAGGCGTTCAGGCGACTCCCCGGAGGGTTCATGGCTGACCCCGGAGGGCATTCCGGTAAAGCCGCTCTATGGTCCGGACGACCTCGCCGGCATTGACTTCCTCGACACCTATCCGGGAATTCCGCCCTATCTGCGCGGCCCCTACCCCACCATGTACGTGACGCAACCGTGGACGGTTCGGCAATACGCCGGGTTCTCGACGGCGGAAGATTCCAACGCCTTCTATCGACGCAATCTCGCGGCCGGCCAGAAGGGGCTCTCGGTCGCCTTCGATCTCGCCACCCACCGGGGCTACGATTCCGACCACCCGCGCGTCGGCGGCGATGTCGGCATGGCCGGCGTCGCCATCGATTCGATCTATGACATGCGGACGCTGTTCTCGGGGATTCCGCTCGACCACATGTCGGTGTCGATGACCATGAACGGCGCCGTACTGCCAGTAATGGCGCTCTATATCGTTGCGGCTGAGGAACAGGGCGTTCCGCCGGCGAAACTCTCCGGGACGATCCAGAACGACATCCTCAAAGAGTTCATGGTGCGCAACACCTACATCTACCCGCCCGCGCCTTCGATGCGCATTATTTCCGACATCTTCGCCTACACCTCGGCCCACATGCCGAAGTTCAATTCGATCTCGATTTCCGGCTACCACATGCAGGAGGCGGGCGCGACCCAGGATCTTGAGCTTGCCTACACGCTGGCCGACGGGGTTGAGTACGTGCGCGCCGGCCTCAAGGCGGGCCTCGATATTGATCGGTTTGCGCCGCGCCTCTCGTTCTTCTGGGCGATCGGCATGAACTTCTTCATGGAGGTCGCCAAGATGCGCGCTGCCCGCGCGATCTGGGCGAAGCTGATGAAGCCGTTCGATCCCAAGGACGCACGCTCGCTGTCTTTGCGGACCCATTGTCAGACGTCAGGCTGGTCCCTCGCAGCACAGGACGTGTTCAACAACGTGGTGCGCACATGCGTCGAGGCGATGGCGGCAACCCAGGGACATACCCAATCGCTGCACACCAACGCGCTCGACGAGGCCCTAGCGCTGCCGACGGATTTTTCCGCTCGCATCGCCCGCAATACCCAGCTGTTCTTGCAGCAGGAGAGCGGCACCACTCGAATCGCCGACCCATGGGGCGGCTCGTATTATGTTGAGCGCCTGACCCAAGACCTCGCGAACAAGGCCTGGGGACACATTCGGGAGGTCGAAGACCTGGGCGGCATGGCCAAGGCGATCGAAGCGGGGATCCCCAAGCTTCGTATCGAAGAAGCGGCGGCGCGAGCCCAGGCGCGCATTGATGCCGGCCAGCAGTCGGTAATCGGGGTCAACAAATATCGACCCGATGATGATCGACAGATCGAGGTCCTGAAAGTCGACAACTCGGCGGTGCGGCAGTTGCAGATCGATAAGCTCGCCCGGCTCAAGCGCGAGCGTGATCCGGCTGCGGTCACCGAGGCGCTGGCGGCGCTCACCCGCGCTGCCGATCGCGGCAACGGCAACCTGCTCGAGCTTGCCATTGATGCAGCGCGCGCCAAAGCCACGGTTGGTGAGATCTCGCTCGCGTTGGAAAAGGTCTTTGGCAGGCACCGCGCGGAGATCAGGGCGATTTCGGGTGTCTACAAGCGAGAGGTCGGTCACATGTCCGACAGCATCGAACGGCTGCAGAAGCTGGTGAGCGAGTTCGAGGACAACGAAGGTCGCCGCCCGCGTATCCTGGTCGCCAAGATCGGCCAAGATGGCCATGACCGCGGCCAGAAGGTGATCGCATCCGCGTTTGCAGACCTTGGCTTTGATGTCGACATCGGGCCCCTATTCGCGACGCCGGCGGAGGCCGCTCGCCAGGCGGTCGAGAACGATGTGCACATCGTCGGCGTCTCGACCCTGGCCGCGAGCCACCTCACGCTGGTGCCGGAGCTCAAGGCCGCACTTGCCAAGGAAGGGCGCGGCGACATCATGATCGTCGTCGGCGGCGTGATCCCGCCACAGGATTACGACGCCCTTACCAAAGCCGGCGCGGAAGCTATCTTCCCGCCTGGGACGGTGATTGCCAACGCCGCCGAAGAACTGATCAAGAAGCTCAACGCGCGGCTGGGGCACGGCAAACAAGCAGCCGAGTAGCTTCCCCTTGCCGTTCGTGATCGGTAGCGGCCAACGCTCTCGTGGCCGTCGTCAGCGTGTCCTGCGCAGAGCCCTGAACTTTTTCTCAGTGATGTCATAGCATCGGTCTCCGGCGCATGAGGGACCTGGTCGAGTGCGCCAAGGAGGGATTCGATGAACAGCCTCAGCATCTTCGTTCGAAACGCGATCGTGTTCGCGCTTGCGAGCGCCTGCGCCATGACGGCGATTGCCCTGCCGGCGCGCGCACAGAGCGACCTCGCGCGTGCATATCGAATCATCGCCAACAAGCAGCTGGTCGATCTGACGCACAGTTTTTCACCGACGACGCCGGTGTGGTCCGGCTTCGGCCAAGCGAAATTCTTGCCGGCCGCGGACCCGCAGACCAAGGTGCCCTATACGATTCCAAAGGACGGGTTCCGCGCCACCTACTACGAAATGGTCGGGCAATACGGCACTCACGTCGACCCCCCGGCGCATTTTGCGGAAAACGGCATCACAATGGACCTGATCCCGCTCAAGCAGATGATCCTGCCACTCGTCGTGCTCGACAACACGCGCTATCAGACAAAGGATCCCAACCACGCCTTTTCGGTTGATGACCTGCGCGCCTGGGAGAAGCAGCACGGCCGTGTTCCCAAGGGCTCGTTCGTGGCCTTGCGCACCGACATGTACAAGGATTGGGACAACCCCGAACGGTTCAAGCGTACGCCGTTCCCCGCATGGGCATTCGAGACGATCAAGTTCATCTATGAGCAACGTGGTGTGACGGCGAGCGGCCACGAGTCACTCGACACCGACACGACCGACAAAATGGATTCGGAAACTTACATTCTCCAGAAGGGCCACTACCAGATCGAGGTCATGGCCAATCTCGACAAAGTGCCGGCGACCGGTGCAGTCATCGTAGTGACCTGGCCGAAGGTCAAGGACGGGCTCGGCTTTCCGGCACGGGCGTTTGCGATTCTGCCATGACCGAAGCAACCATGCGGCACGCCACCGATCTCTCCGTGGGCGGCGCGAAGAGGGAAGCGTTGCGCAATTCCAAAATTGCCGTCGCGGCCATAGGCGCCGTCTTGGTGTCGTGTCTGCCAGTGCAAGCCGACGTTACAACGTCGATCAAGAGCAAGGCGGCAGACATTACAATCAATGTCGACGACGCGCTGAAGCCGTATCCGCGGTTGGTCGAAAATCTGGCTGCCGAGGGAAAGGTCTGGGCAACCCAAGCGCAGCGCGAGGCCGAACAGGAACTTCGCGGGCTTCCCAAGACTGCGCCAACATTGGGACCATGGACCTACGAACGCAACTACAGCCTGCGATCCGCGATCGGACGCTACATCAGTGTGCTGCGGGACGATTATACAAACACCGGGGGCGTTCACCCCAACCGCTATACGGACACGATCCTATGGGACAGCGATGGCGCAAAACGGATCAGCATTCGTCCGTTCTTCAACGAGACTGAAGACGCTGGGCCAACGATGACGGCACTCGCCAGGCTGGTGCGAGCCGCGCTGGCAAAGCAGAAGAACGCGCGCGACGCACCGATCAAGGGCGACCCGGGGAAGGATTACTGGCTGCAGAACGTCAAGCCATGGCTGCTCAAGCTCGGCCCGGTTTCGCTCGCCCCGTCGACAGAGCCGGGCAGGAGCTCGGGTCTCAGCTTTCACTTTTCGCCCTACATGGTCGGTCCCTATGCGGAGGGTGATTACGTGGTTTTCGTGCCGTGGGTCGATTTGAAACCCTATCTCTCGGCGGAAGGTGCGGCGCTGTTCGGTGGCACCCGCCCCGCGAGCGACAAGGATCGACAGCCCTGACGAAGGTCTTCTCCAAAAGCCGGGATGACGGCGCAGATGAGGTCCTTTAAGAAGGCCTCATGACGACCACTCGTGCATCGAAGCAATCACCCGATGTGAGCGAGCTGGCACGTTCTGTTCAGGCCGGCGAGCGCGCCGTGCTGGCTCGCGCCATCACGCTGATCGAAAGCAAACGGGCTGATCATCAGCAAGCCGCGCGCGCGCTCGTACAGGAGCTCCTTCCGCTAACCGGCCGCGCGACGCGCGTCGGCATCACCGGCGCGCCCGGGGTCGGCAAGTCGATGTCAATCGACACCCTTGGCGGCTATCTCACGGATAAGGGACACAAGGTTGCTGTGCTTGCGGTCGATCCCTCCTCCGCTCGAACCGGTGGGTCGATCCTTGGCGACAAGACCCGCATGGCGCGGCTCGCAGCCGATCCGCACGCATTTATTCGGCCCTCACCGGCTGCCGGCACGCTTGGCGGGGTTGCGGCAAAGACGCGCGAGACCATGCTGCTCTGTGAAGCGGCCGGCTATGATGTCGTACTGGTCGAGACTGTCGGTATTGGGCAGTCGGAAACCAAGGTTGCCGAGATGACGGACTTTTTTCTGGCGCTCATGCTGCCGGGCGCTGGCGATGAGCTGCAGGGTATCAAGAAGGGCCTTGTCGAGCTCGCCGACATGATCGCGGTCAACAAGGCGGACGGCGACAATATCGCCCGCGCGAAAGCTGCCGCTGCCGAATATCGGGCCGCGCTGCACATCCTGTCCCCCCGCTCGCCCAATTGGATTCCGCCGGTCATCACCTACTCGGCGCTTACGGGAGACGGTATCGAGCAGCTGTGGGAGAACGTGCTCGAGCACAAGACCAAGCTGACGAAGACCGGCGAGATTGCCGCATGGCGCCGGGAGCAACAGGTCAAATGGATGTGGTCGATCTTCGATGACCGCCTGCGCGGCCGATTGCGATCCGATCGGGTCCTGAAGGCAAGGCTGCCGCAACTCGAGGCGGCGGTGTCGAGCGGGCAATTGTCTCCTGCGGTCGCAGCCGATGAAATCGAGCGCGCGCTCGGGTTCACCACCGGGTAAGCTTCGAGCCATGCGCAATCGTGCAACCACTGTTCTGATCACCGGCTTCGGCCGCTTTCCGGGAGCCCCGATCAATCCGACCGAGCAGCTTGTCCATCACCTCGCGCGCATGCGACGCCCTGCTCTCAATGACACCCGCGTCTTCACCCATGTGTTTCCGACCAGCTACGCCGCGTTGGACGCGCAATTGCCGGCACTCGTGGCTCAGCATCGCCCGGATGCGCTGGTCATGTTCGGTCTCGCCGGGCGCACCAAAGGCGTGCGCGTGGAGATGTTGGCCCGCAACCGAGCCACTCAGGTGTTTCCCGACGTCACGCACACCGTGCCGACGCGCGGCGCGATCAAGCTTGGCGCAAGCGCGTTGCGCGGCCAGGCGCCGTTCGCACGACTTGTGGCGGCGGCGCGCGCGACCGGCGCGTCCGCGCGGCTCTCGCGTCATGCCGGGACATATTTGTGTAACTACGGCTACTGGCGCGCACTTGAAGCAGCCGCAAAACCGAACGGACCGACCGTAGTCGTGTTCGTGCACGTGCCAAACATCCGCCGGCGGCTACGGCGATCAGCCTCTTCAACCGCACCAACGCTCGGGCAACTGCTGCAAGCCGCGCAAGCCATCGTGATTGCTGCGACTGCCGCGTCAAAGTCCCGAATGCTCAATTAGGGTTTTAAGTCCGCAACAGGCCGCATCTCGCCGACTGTCGTTCCACGCCAATTGCGCACCGGCGAACTGGCATATTTTGCGAGCACCGTATCCTCGCCGATGATCTTCGTCAGGATCGACGCCATGAGCACCTCGGCGGCACGGCCAGCACCATCCTCGCACTTGATGGCGATGCCCAGTCCCTGTTCCGGCAGCGCTCCGCAATAAACGCCCTCGGCACCGCCCTTGACGAACACCCGTGCACCGAACCGGCTCATGATCTCGGTGGCAAAAAGACCGGTGCCGGCGGCATACCAGGGCTTGGCCGCGCAGGCAGCTCGCAGGCGACGCGCGGCCGAAGCCCGCTCGGCCTCTAAGCCATGTCCGCTGCCAAACGCCGCGAACGCCCGCGCCAACGCGTCGATCGGGACGGCGAACGTGGGAACTGAGCAGCCGTCGATCCCGATGTCCCGATCATCAATCCTGGCGCCTGAGAGGGATTCGAGCGCTGCGCGCACTTCGCGCTGAACCCCATGGGTCTGCTCCGTGTAGGTCCGCGGCTCCAAACCCATGACGCAGGCGGCACAAAGAAAACCCGCGTGTTTGCCAGAACAATTGTGATGCAGCGGTGATGCGGTCAGCCCGGCACGCACCAGCGCATCTGCGGATGGACGATGGGTCGGCCAGTGCGCACCACACTGTAAAGCACTGGCGTCGAGCCCTGCCGCCGCCAGCATCCGAACAACGCC
>Ga0066903_100003200_pt1 | contig 13251 bp, 12 predicted proteins | sample PanSoiMetaGPlot1_FD_67491 | JGI IMG/M metagenome (GOLD analysis project Ga0066903, IMG submission 67491) | Tropical forest soil microbial communities from Panama analyzed to predict greenhouse gas emissions - Panama Soil - Plot 1 (version 2) | ecosystem: Environmental > Terrestrial > Soil >... | reverse complement strand
CGGGGTGTCCAGTCTCGAACCGCGGCGTCGTGCGAAAGTAATACGTTGCCGGGTCCACGGTCTCGCCGCGTCCGATAGCGGCGATGACGTCCGGCGGCCCGTGACGCAAGCCAAAGGATCGCATCGAGATGAGCGCACCATCGTCGGTCCGAAGGGTTGCCCGAAGGTCCATTTCAAGGACCCCGTCGCCGCGGAGGAGGAGCCAGTCGGCGCTCCCGCCGGGCAACACGGTGCCGCGAAGACGGGGTCCCTCGAAGGTCCCGCCGCCGATCGGGGCGGTCCGGCGCGTGCCGAGCGGCACGGCGCCCACGTTCTGCGCGGGGGCGACCTTCACGCGCAGCATCATGAGGAGACGCGTGTTCATATCTTTAACCGGGACTTCCAGTGATGAGCTGTGCGGGTGACCTCAAATCGGATCAAGTGTAACGCCGAGCCTCACGATGATGAACGAGGCCAGTAGGCTTGCGTCCGACATGTCGCCGTGCCAAGCTTCGGCGCGGTGATCATGCGCTGGCGCCGAAGGCGGAGCCGGCGATGGTCGGAGAGGAGGCGCGATGCTGTACACACGACGTGAGCTCGTCAAACTTGCCGCGGTCGCGATCCCGGCGGTGAGAGGGCTCGTCGATCGGCCGAATTCGAAAGTTGCGGGCGTGCAGATCGGATTGAACGTCCCGTACGACTTCGGCGGCCGCACGATGGACGGTGATGAGATTCTGCGTCGGTGTCTGCAGCTCGGGGTGAGCGCGGTCGAACTCCGATCGCAGCCGGTGGAGGAGTTCGCCGGCGGGCGTCCGGCGTCGATGGACAAGGCGGCGGCGTTTCGGAAGAAATATGAGGACGCCGGTGTCCGGATTGAGATCGTGAAGTTCGATGACGTCTACAAGCAGACCGATCCGACGATCGACTACTTCTTTGAGTTGACACGCGCGCTCGGCGCGCATGCGATGTCGTGCGAGATCTCGCTCGACGACACGAAACGGCTCGGCCGCTTTGCCGACAAGCATCAGATCATGGTGGGCTATCACGGCCACACCGAGACGACGCCCCAGATGTGGGAGGCAGCGTTCAGCTACGCGCGATACAACGGCGCGAACGTCGATCTCGGCCACTTCATCGCCGGCAACAACGCGTCGCCGATTCCGTTCATCACCGAGCATCACGACCGCGTCACGCACGTGCATGTCAAGGATCGGAAGCTGCAGAATGGACCGAACGTGCCGTTCGGTGAGGGCGACACCCCGATTGTCGAGACGCTGCGCCTTATCCGAGACAAGAAGTGGAACATCCAGGCCACGATCGAGTTCGAGTATCCGGTGCCCTCCGGATCCGATCGCATGACCGAGATCGCGAAGTGCGTCGAGTACTGCCGCAAAGCCCTGGCATGATCCGAGCCGTCGGTGTTGTCGCGATCGCCGTGACGCTGGCGGCGCAGGCGGCCTTCGCCCAGCGGGCGCACGTGCAGGTCGGCTACTGCACGTCGCTCAAGAACCTTGCTGCGGCAAAAGCCGGCGGCTTCGACTACGCCGAGCTGGGCACGACGGAGATCGCAGGCCTCGCCGAAGCCGATTTCGAGCAGGCGGCGCGGGACGTTGCGCAGATCGGACTTCCGACGCCGGTCGCGAATCTGTTCCTTCCGGCGACGCTGAAAGTCACCGGACCGGCGATCGACCGAGACCAGCAGATCGCCTATGTCACGAAGGCGTTCGATCGCCTGTCGCGCCTGGGCGTGCGCACGGTGGTGTTCGGCAGCGGCGGCGCTCGACGAGTCCCGGAAGGGTTCCCGCGAGATGACGCGTTTCGCCAGCTCGTCGACTTCGGCAAGCGCTCGGCGGTGAGGGCCCGGGAACACGGCATCACCCTGGCGGTCGAGCCGCTCCGGCGCGAGGAAACAAACATCATTAACTCGGCCGCCGAAGGCCTGCAGCTCGTCGAGGCGATCGGTGATTCGAACTTTCAGCTGATGATCGATTTCTATCACCTCGCCAGCGAGCGCGAGGATCCCGGGATTATCGTTCACGCGCGCGAGCACCTGCGGCATCTGCACATCGCGAATCCGAAAGGCCGGGTGTTTCCGCTGTCGTTCGAGGAGTTCGACTACGAGCCGTTCTTCGCGGCTCTTCGCACGATTGGGTACGATCGAAGGATCAGCGTCGAGGCGTCAACGCGGGATCTGCAATCGGATGCGCCTCGCGCGATCACGCTGCTGCGACGAGCTTTTTGAACTCTCCCGAGGTTGGGCGATTCGCCTCATGACATCCTCAGACGTACAGCCATCGCGCAACGTCGAAATTGTGCTCGAAATAGTACGGCGGCGGGGCGGCCGGCGCGTTACGGACGAATAACGGCACCTCGGTTTCGTACCGAGATCCGTGACTTCGGTAGGTTGGGGGGAGCGTTTCGCTTTCCACATCGAGATCGCCGAAGACCGTCTCGCGATCGCCAAACACCACGAGATCCCCAATGCGATCGGGCATGAGATGGTACTCGCGCGCCGCATCCGCGCGCGTCACAACCTGCTCCACACCTGGCAACCGGGACAGAGCCGCGGCGACGTGATCCGCGTCCCCGGGCCGATTGAGATATACCCAACTGGTACCACCGAATCCTTGATGGTGCTGGAGGTACCGATCGCGCTCGACGGAGATCGCGACGCCCAGGGGCACTCCGCGGTTGCGACACGCCTTGGCCAGATCCCAGCAGCGGCTCTTGTGGTGCATGCCGTGGTCGGCCGTCAACAGGAGCGCCGCGTCGGGAGCGACTGAAACGGCTTCGGCAATCAGGGCATCAAGACGCGCGAGATGGTCCTTCGATTCCGGCGCGTCAGGCGGCCAGGCGTGCATCGGATAATCAGTCGTGTGGATGTAGATGCACGCAAGATCGCGACGCCGATCGAGGAGATCGATTGCCGCTCGCAGCAGCCAATAGTTGATCTCGCGACTGTAAATGTCCGGGGCCGGGCCCAGCCGCGCGATCCATTCAGGCGCCGGGGTTTCCGCCGTGAGGACCACTTCCGCACCGCGCGCCAAGAGCGTTGTCGTTTTTTTCTTGCTCGAGAGCAGCGCCGATTTCACGCCGTGCCGGGCCGCCCGTTCAAACAGGGTCGGTGCCAGAAGGAGGTCTGCGCTCTCCATGTACTCCTCGCGGCCTGCACGTTCGTCCCAGTACGTATTGCCCGTGATGCCGTGGATCGACGGCCATGCGCCGCAGCAGATCGATGCGTTGTTGGCGTTGGTCACTGATGGCATAACGGCGCGTACGGGCTTGTAGATTCCGCCATCCTTCCACCTGGCAAGCGTCGGCATGCTGCTGGCCGCCAAATAGTCCGGCCCCAAGCCGTCGCACATCAGGAGCACGACCCGCTGCGGTCTGGGCGTCGCGACCTGCGCGGCTGCCCCAAGCAGAAAACTGCGCCTGGTCAGAGCGGTCATTGCGAGCCCTCGTAGGGTAGCACCCCCCTTGAAGATGCGGTGCTCCCGCGAGAAGGTCGCGCTTCAGCGCGCTCAAAGGCGCGTGCCGCGGAGGAGTTGGGCATTGACCGCGACAACGATCGTGCTCAGTGACATCAGGACGGCGCCCAGCGCGGCGGGCGGCACGATGCCCCATGGTGCCAACACGCCGGCTGCAAGCGGAATCGCGAAGATGTTGTAGCCGGCCGCCCACCACAGGTTCTGAATCATCTTTCGATACGTCGCCTGACTCAGCGCGACAATCCGCGGCACATCGCGCGGGTCGCTCCGGACCAGGACGACGTCACCCGCCTCCACGGCCACGTCGGTTCCCGCACCGATCGCGATGCCGACGTCAGCGGTGACCAAGGCCGGCGCATCATTGACACCATCGCCGACCATTGCGACGCGTTTGCCCCGACGCTGAACGTCCTTCACCTTCGAGGCCTTCTGGTCCGGCAGCACCTCGGCGAACACGGTGTCGATGCCCAGCTCCGCGGCCACAGATTGTGCGACAACCTGAGCGTCGCCAGTCATCATGATGACTTCGATCCGCTGCTCATGGAGGCGCTGCACCGCCTCGCGCGACTCTTCGCGCACCGCGTCGGCGACGGCGAACACGGTTATCGGCGTGGTGCGTTCAATCATCGTGATCGCCGACTGCCCCCGCGCCGCCGCACGGTCGAGTGCAGCCTGGAGCGTAGGATCGACGCGTGCGTTCAGCTCGCGGAGCAAGGCTGGACCGCCGAGGCGGAGCTGCCGTCCATCGACGACCGCCTGCACGCCGCGCCCAGGAACGGCCAGAAAGCCCTCGGCCTTTTGAAGAGGCAACCCGCGTTCCTCCGCGCTCTTGACGATGCCTCGAGCGATCGTGTGTTCTGAGTCCTGTTCGACAGCCGCCGCAAGCGCGAGTGCGAGGTCCTGTGTCATGCCTTCGGCCGTCGTGACCTCAACCACACGGAACACGCCTCGCGTGAGCGTACCCGTTTTGTCGAAGAACACCGCTGTCACGTTGCGCGCTTCTTCAAGTCCACGCCGGTCGCGTACCAACAGCCCGCTGCGAGCCCCGAGCGTCGTGGAAATCGCGACCACAAGCGGAATCGCGAGACCCAGTGCGTGCGGACACGCGATGACGAGCACGGTCACCACGCGTTCAATGACAAAGGACGCGTCCATCCCCGCCAGCGACCATCCAATGAGCGTGAAGGCCGCCGCAACAATCGCGATGATTGTGAGAAAGAAGGCCGCCCGGTCCGCAAGCGTTTGCGCGTGCGAGCGCGTCCCCTGAGCTTGCGCCACGAGGCGCATGATGCCGGCGAGTGCCGTCTTTTCCCCGGTACGGGTCACTTCGACGCGGAGCGAGCCTGCGCCATTCACCGTCCCAGCGATCACCTTGTCGCCGACGGTCTTCCGAATGGGTCGCGACTCGCCCGTGATCATCGACTCATCCACATCGCTCGAACCGTCGTGCACGTCACCATCTGCGGGGATGCTCGCACCTGGACGAATCAGCACGACATCACCGTCTTGGAGATCGGAAACCGCAACCGTCTCGATCCGGTCGCCGGCGATTCGCACGGCGGTGTCCGGGAGCAGCTTCGCGAGTTCTTTCAATGCGCCCTGCGCCTGAGAGATCGAGCGCATCTCGATCCAATGGCCGAGCACCATGATCGTCACAAGTGTGGTGAGTTCCCACCACAGATCCGAGCCGGGGAACCCGAACGTCACGGCCAGGCTGAACGCGAAGGCGACGCTGATCGCGAGCGAAATCAGCGTCATCATGCCCGGTCGTCGATCCCGGATCTCACTGACGGCGCCCCTCATGAACACCGAGCCGCCGTATGCGAAAACAAGTGTTCCGAAGATCGCCGGGATCCAGCGTGATGCCGCCGGGCCGCCGGGCGCCTCGTAGCCAACCCAGTGTTGGATCATCGGCGCCCAGAGAACGGTGGGGATCGAGAGCAGAAATGTGCCCCAGAACCTCCGCCGGAACATCTCGGCGGAATGACCGGCGTGTTTGTCGTGACCAGGAGCATTGCGGGGACCGACTGCGCGACCTACGGTCTGAACATGCGGGTGCATGTTCGCGCTACTGCCGTCGGAATTGGTACAGGACCCGCCGGGAACCGCGCGTCGCCTCGAACGACGTCGGGTATTGACTGTCAGTCAGGTCGTAGCACACTGTCAACGAGTCGCCGCTGACCTTGTAGATCCCCTTGAGCTTCCCGCCGTAGGTTCCCGACTGGCTCATCGGTTTGCCTCGCGCTTTTGGGTGGGGCAGAACGCGCACGGTTACTTCAGCTCCACGGCGATTCGGTCAGCCGGTTGCTCGGACGCGTTCTCTTCCGCGTGCTTCGCGGCGCCGGCCATGCGGACGTCGTCAGCCTTCGCGCCCGGCTGGTCATTCAGGTAGAGGACCACGCGGTTCAGGAAGTGCTCGTGCGTCTGGCCCTTCTCGTGGGCGCCGTAGTGAATGCGGAGCACACGCACCTGATCGTTCTCGAACACGACCTTGTAATGCTCGGGATCGACCGTCGCCGGATCGAGTGGAGAAACTGGTGCTTTGCCTGCAGGTGGGCCTTTCAGGTCAATCTCCAGCAAGCGGATCGGGTGATCGCTGCTGTTCTCGACGGAGTAGGCGCCGCTCGCTGGCCACCAGCGAACATCTCCGCGGCGGAATTCGAGCCTGGTCGACTGGTCGCCGTCCTTGTGGGTCATCACGCCGTCGTCGAGGTAGATCAGCACGCGGTTCGTGGCATGTCCGTTCTTGGCGACGGCAAGCGTCCGCGATTGGAGCGTCGCCATAACGACGTGCGCCTGCGCTGTGTCGAATCGCGGCGTCATGGACGGCGGCGACACATTTTGAGCCTGCAAGCCAGACACGCAGATGAGCGCGAAGGGACCAATGAGGCGTGTGGAGCGCTTCAGACAGGTCATTCGAGTCCCCCGATTTCGAAATCCAAATCGTGTGGCCCATCCTACACCCAGGGCCGTGGGGACAGTCGAGACCCGAATTCTCGCCGGGGTTCTTGACGTCGTGGGCAGCTTGCGCGACGCTTGCGCGTGTTTCTCTTCCAAACATATTGGAGGTTCCATGCCTCGTCGGGTCTCGCTCCCACGTGCACCACAGGCGCTCGGTATCGCCCTCATCGCCACCTGCGCGTTCGCCGTTGGCGTCCCGGGCGCCATGGCGGCGGGACAGCCTGCCGCCGCTCGCGCAGCCGTTGCCGATGACCCCGACGTGCTCGGCGCCGAGCGGCTGTTTTCCGCGTGGATGGAAGGCCAGATTGCGTACCGCGGGCTCCCCGGAATCGTGGTCGGCGTGGTGAGCGATCAGCAGCTCGTCTGGAGCAAAGGCTTCGGATTCGCCGATATCGCGGCGAAGCTGCCGATGACGCCAACGACGAAGTTCCGCATGGCCTCGCACAGCAAGCTGTTCACCGCGATTGCGATCATGCAGCTGCGGGAGGAGGGGAAGCTGCGCCTCGACGATCCTGTTGCGAAGTACCTCGCCTGGTTCAAAGCCAAACCCGCCGGAGGCGACGACGGCCCGATTACCATCGAGCAGCTCTTGTCACACAGCTCGGGCCTGCAACGCGAGGCCGGAGACCATTGGACCTCGTATGAGTTCCCGACGGCCGACGAGCTCGGTCGCCTTTACGCCGATCGGCAGGCGGCCTTTCCCCCGTCGGTCCGGTGGAAGTACTCCAACCTGGCCTACGCCGTGGCGGGGATGCTCATCGAGCAGGTCAGCGGCGAGCGGTGGGCCGACTACGTCGATCGCAACATCTTCAAGCCCCTTGGCATGCTCGCCTCCAGCGTGGACAAGAACGTGCCGGGGCTCGCCGTGCCGTACGGACGACGCATGCCGGACGGGACCCGGGAGATCCTCCCCTTCGTCGACGCGCGCGGCATGGGGGCAGCTACGGGTGTGACGTCGAACCTGGAGGACATGGCGAAGTTCGTCTCGGCCCAGTTCCGCAACGGCCCGCGCGGGGGGGCGCAGATTGTGAGCACCGGGTCGTTGCGCGAGATGCATCGCGTGCGCTCGGTGGAGGAAAACTGGACCTCGGGGACCGGTCTCGGCTTCGACATCACCCGGATCAAGGACAGGACGTACGTCGGACACGGCGGCGGCTATCCCGGCAACACGACGCAGACGCTCATTCAGCTCGACGATAAAGTGGGTGTCATCGTCCTCACGAACACCAACGATTCCAACCCGTCCGACATCGCGCGCCAGCTGATATCCACGGTCGGACAGGCCGTGGCCAAGGCATCCGTCCAGAAGCCGGCAACCGTGACGTGGGACCCGATGTGGGCGCGCTTCGCGGGACTCTACCGCGGGCGCGGAGGAGATTCGCACGTCGTGCTGCTCAACCAGAAGCTTGTGATCATCACGCCCAATGCCACGAGCGTGGACAACCCGGTCACCCTCGAGCCGCTCGGCGGTGGGCGCTTTCGATTCGTAGCGCCCACGGGCGGCGGCGCGGTGGGCGAGGTCGTGCATTTCGTGGAGGAGACGGGTCGACCGACGCGAATGTACGTCGGTGACGGCTGGATTGATCGCGTGCAGTAGCCGTGAGTACACTCCCGCCTGGATGGAGGCTGCGATGGTTCAGCTGAAGACACGAGTCGGCCTCGCGATCGCGTTCGTCGGGCTGATACTGGCCGCCCTTTCAGTCCGGCCTGCCCCGACGTTCGGCCAGCCGCAGGCCGGCGTCACCGCGTTCGAGGGTGCGCGTGTCATCGTTGGCGACGGGCGGACGATCATCGAGAACGCCGTCTTCCTCGTCAACGGCCCGCGGATCACGCAGGTCGGGCGTGCGGGCCACGTCACGGTTCCCACGGGCGCGACGCGCGTGAATCTCGCCGGCAAGACCGTGATGCCGGCGATCATCGACACGCACACGCATCTGAGCCAGACGCGCGAGATGCTGCTGAACGATCTCAAGCGTCGCGCGTTTTACGGCGTCGGCGCGGCGCTGAGCCTCGGGCAAGACACGACGGACGTGTCGTTCCAGATGCGCGCCGAAACCCGAGCGGGCAGCATCCCGGGAGCGGCACGGTTCTTCACGGCGGGTCGCGGCATCACCGGGCCCGAGCCAGGGCGAACGACGGCACCCCACTGGGTGACCACCGCGGCAGAAGCGCGCCAGGCGGTGGACGAGGAAGCAGCGAAGAACGTCGACATCGTCAAGTTCTGGGTCGACGACCGGCTGGGCACGGTGAAGAAGCTGACGCCCGATATCTACTCCGCCGTCATCGACGAAGCGCACAAGAAGGGACTCCGCGCGATCACGCACATTTACACGCTCGAGGACGCGAAGGGAACGCTCCGCGCCGGGGTCGACGCGTTCGCGCACAGCGTGCGCGACAAGGACTTGGACGACGAGTTCATGGCGCTCGTGAAACAGCATCCGAACCTGGTGCTCGGGCCGAACATGCCTGACCGTGGCGTGAAGGTGGACCTCGGCTGGCTGCGCGACAGCATTCCACCCGCGGACTTCGCGAAGCTCGAGGCGGCGAACAAGGACGATGCAACGGCGCACGCGTTCTGGAGCATCCAGGCGCGCAACTTGGCCAAGATGAACGCCGCCGGCGTGCGCATCGTGGTCGGCACTGACGGCAACACGCCGTATGCCCCCCACGTGAAGATGGAAGACATGGTGGTCGCGGGCATGACGCCGATGCAGGTCCTGACCGCCGCGACGCGCAACGGCGCGCAATTCCTGCGGATGACCGACGTCGGGACGATTGAGGCGAACAAGAGCGCCGACTTCATCGTGCTCGACGCGAACCCGCTGGACGACGTCACCAACACGCGCAAGATCGCGTCAGTGTACTTGCGGGGTGCGATGGTCGATCGCGCGCCGTTCATCGTCACGCATGGGAACTGACGCTGCTGGCATCGAGTGGGGCGAGAGCGAGCTCTGAGTGCGCAGGAGCCGCCGCACGCCAACGACGGCGCGAATCTGACCCACCATTCCGGAGTGCCCCAGCCGTCGTTCGAGCGCCTCGAGAGGTGACAGTTCGTCGGAAAGGATCTGGAGGGCCCATGAGCCGTCGATGCGCGCGTGTGCGCTCGTCGGGTCCTTCAGATCGTCACTTGCCGATCTGGCGGCCACAACGAGGAGGCTTCTCCCCTCCTCGCGGAGTTCGAGAACGTAGCCGCACCGCTCCAGGTCTCGACCTTCTGTGTCGAAGCGATGGACGATGCCGCCAGTGCCTTCCTCTGGGTGGTCAGCGTCAGGCTGGTCCGCCAGATCGAGCCGCTCGATCACCGCTTCGACGGCTTGCATCATGCCAACCCATCGATGTGGCTGATGGGCGCTCTCCTCCGTGTCCTGGCGAAGCCACTTTTCGAGCTCCCCCCAGATCTGAGCGAATGCGAGTGTGGCCGGGTCTCGCGCGGCGAATACCGGAAGGGGCATGCGCCGCACGGTCATCTGTTCGACGATGCTCGCGTACGGGATTTGGGAGGACAGGAAGACATCGGTCAATGCGCCACACCACTCGCTCGCTTGCCGGTGCAATGCCTTGCGGCGGTCCACCATGCTCAGAAACGCGGCGAGCTTTGCTCGGGAGGCGGACCGATCGCCCCATTTGATCAGTTGTGCCAGCGTTCGGAGCGAGAGGACGGTCGGGATGGTCGGCACGAGGACCGCATCGGCCGCAGCGACAATGCCCTCAGTCAACAGCGAAAAGCCTGCTGGGCAGTCAAGGAAGACGACGTCGAAGTCCCGACCGATGGCGTCAAAAAGCCAGGTCAGCAAGCGATCCGTCTTGCCGAGCGAAACGAGGAACCGCTCGAACTTGCGATATGCGAAGTCCGCCGGAAGCAGGTGCAGGTTGTCGTAGTCGGTCTCTTTAATGGCCGCACTAAGGGCTTCGCCGTCCTCGACGCTCTTCCTGCGGAACCCAGACACGTGAGGCCGCACGCGGAAGGCGAAGCTGGCCGCTGCCTGCGGATCGAGATCCCACAACAGGGTCCGCCGTCCGGCTTCCGCCGCGAGATACGACAGGCAGACCGCCGTTGTGGTCTTGCCGACGCCGCCCTTCATGTTGTAGATGGCGATCGTTTTCATCGCGTGTGTTTCCTGGGCCGCGCTCGCTTGAACGCGCGCCGACACGCCGACCGCGTGCGTTCCGTGCAGAATCGCGCCAGTCTCTCGACCGCCTCCGCGCGGAGACCCTCGCGGCGGTGCCGGCTTTGCTCCGCCAGACGACCGAGGGCGAGCGCGACGTTGGGCGGCCCCCCGGCCGCGCACAGCGCCTGCCCGCATTCGAGCAGCCGCTGTTCTTGCACGCGTGCGTCGTTGAGATGACCGAGCGCGCGCTGCAGCTTTTTCAGAGAACCAAGAATGCACTCGAGATCGTCGGTGTTGTAAAACGCCGGCAGGGCATCCACCAGATAGCGCAGCTTTTTGGCGTCGATGCGTACCCTATGCAGTCGCTCTTCAGTTGAGTGATCGTCGATCGTGTCGGCGCTGTCGGCGAGTCGCCGGCTCAAGCGCCAAGCCCGCCACGAGACGACGTCTGAAAAACGGGCCCTGGCGTTTCGAGCCGCCGCTTCGGATGTGATCGGCCGCTCGAGGAAGGCCTTCCAGTCCGACGTCAGCCGCCGGTAGCGAACGCTGTCCAAGGCCGAGACGAGCCGGTCGTGTTCCTGCTGTTGCACCCGGGTCAGAAACCGCGTGAGCGGCTCCAGGTCGGCAACCGAGAACTCTCCTGGTCGCTCTCTCAGTGCGAGGATGAGCACGTCCATGTCGCGCGGCGGACCCGTGAGATGGCCGATCCAAGCGAACTCCGTCGCGAAGTGCTGAACCACGTCGGGCGGGAAGACGTGCTTAATCTGCCCCAGCAGAGAGCGCGTGCGCCGGACTGTGACGCGGAAGTCGTGCAGAAACTCCGTGTCGAGATTGGCGCGGACGCCCGGCTCGGTGATCAGGAGGACATCCAGCAGCGCCGCGTGAATCTGCCGGGCGCCCGCCTCCGCCCGGACCGTCGGGGCGAGATCGATGCTCGGCGACGAAAGGTCGCCGCGGACCGGTGCGCCAACCCGGCGGAGCATCACGCCGACCCGACCCTCGGCGCACGACTCGACGCCCGGGCGGCTCTCGATCACCGGCACGAGCCGCCGGTATGCGTCTTCGTAGCCGCGCAGCCCCGTCAGGGTGACGGTCGCGGGCAGCGTCAGCCAACCGCCGCCCGCCGCCGGCAGCCGGGCCTGCCCCGACGCGATTCTGAGACGTGCGATCGTCTTTCCCAGATCATCGAGAACGTCGAGCTCCGATCCGTACTCCTCCGCGTCGGCCTGCGCCAGCAGCCGCCGAGGCCCAATGATGGATGACAACGCGCGTTGCAGCGGACCGTCCGGAAGATCCCACGCGAAGTCGATCGACTGCGTGAGCCGAAGCGACAGGTTGCCTCCGCCGCGTGGCTGCCACCTGACGGTGGACGAACCGTTGACGGCGCCTCGCGTGAGACATGCGCCGGCTCGCCGTACGCGGCCATCGAACGTGTCCAGCACGGTGAACCGGCGACGGGTTATCGGATGATGGCGAGTCGGGAGGAGCGCCTGGAAGCTCTTCGTGAGCGCGTCCGTCGAAACTTCGTCCCGGACGACGTACACCGATTCGGCTGCGGCCGACCACTTGTTGCCCACAGCTCTCACTAATTTCTGGAGTCTTCGACTGCGCCTTCGAGATCGTGAATGAGCTGCTGCAGCTCTTCGCTCAGGCAGGCCGCAGCGTCGCGGATGCGCATCCAGCGTCGCCGCCGAAATTTATCCTCCAGCCAATGTTCGAGCACTTTCGTGACGCGCATCGGATAGACGTCCACTCGACGAAGACCCTTGCCTTTGACGTGACGATAGCGGCCAAGCGGCTTGCGCGCGACCACGCCTCGCAGCCCGGCCTCCTCCTCGGCTTCGCGCATGGCGGCGTCGCGGGGCCGTTCGCCATCGTCGACCCACCCCTTGGGAACGATCCAACTCCGTCCCTTGAAGGTCGTCACGAGGGCGATTTCGACGCGTTTGTTACGGATCCGATAAGGAATGACCGCCGCCTGCTGGTATTCCCGCGCCATCGATCCTCCTGTCGACCGTTACTCAGGGGTTGAAGGGCGTTTCAGCGTCCAACGCGCTGGGCAGATCCACAGGGATCATGGCTGGGACCGTCGGTCGATTCAGCGCGAGTCTCCGGCGGGGCAGCCGCGTATGGGGAGAGAGTACCAAAGTCGACGGCGAAGTACAAGACGCTCGAAGACCTGTTGCGGCGAAGAAGAACATTTCATGCTTGTACGAAGGACCCCGACTGACATAAAGTCGTCATGAAACCGCTGGCCCACTTCTGGAGGAATCCTGATGGCGAAATCCACGAGACGATCGACAAAGGTCGTGACCATGCCGACGCGAGTCACACCTCACGCGCTGAACGAATCACCGAACCCGGCCGATGCCGATATTGCCAGACGTGCGTTTGAGCTTTATTGCGAGCGAGGCTGCCAACACGGCCGTGACGTGGAGGACTGGCTGCGGGCCGAGCGCGAACTCCGAGAGGTGACGAATTCCCGAGCGGCGTTATCCGAGCTTTCGGCGGCCTCGGCTACACTGAGGGAGATTGGTGAACCTGCCACCGGCACCGCTTGATCGTCGAAGGGGAGACACCGGGCCTCACCGCAGACGATCCGGCGGCTGTGGAGCACTCGCATGCGCACGACACATCGGTTCTCGGCGGTCGGACTGATTGTCTTGACGGTTGTCGCCCACCAGGTGCCTGTCGTCGAGTCGCAGGCTCCAGAC
>Ga0066903_100003199_pt1 | contig 13255 bp, 7 predicted proteins | sample PanSoiMetaGPlot1_FD_67491 | JGI IMG/M metagenome (GOLD analysis project Ga0066903, IMG submission 67491) | Tropical forest soil microbial communities from Panama analyzed to predict greenhouse gas emissions - Panama Soil - Plot 1 (version 2) | ecosystem: Environmental > Terrestrial > Soil >... | reverse complement strand
CGGCGGCGATGCAGCCGCGCAGACGCGCGACATCCTGCGCAAGCTCGACGCACTCCTCACCAAAGGCGGGTTGTCGCGGGCGCACGTTCGCGATCTGCTCGTCTACGTGACCGACGGCGAATCCGGCCGCGTCGCCTCGGCGGCGTGCCGCGCCGCGTTCGGCGCGAAGGCTGCCATTACGCCGGTCACGGTCTCGCTCGCCATGGCGCGCGCGCGCGTCGAGATCATGACCGTCGCGGCGACCGCATGACGGGCGACGACGATCTGGCGCCCGTCCGCGCGGTCGAGGTCGCCCGCGTCAAGGGCTCCGGCGTCACGCGCGGCATGGACGCCGCCGCGACCGAGGAACCGCTCGACGTCCGCCTCCACGGCCGGTCGTTCGCCGTCATCATGCGCACGCCGGGGAAGGACCGCGAGCTGGCGGCGGGGTTCCTGCTCTCGGAGCGCGTCATCCGATCGGCGGACGACGTCGGCGCGATCGAGCACTGCCGGCATCCGGACCAGCGCCGCGCGCATCACGTCGTCGACGTGTTCCTCGTCGGCGACGCCGCGTCACGGGTCCCGGGCATGCTCGAGGCGCGCCGGCAGGTGGTCGCCAACAGCTCGTGCGGCGTGTGCGGGCGCGCCACGATCGACGAACTGCGCTGCGAGATCGCGCCGCTCGAGGTCGAGTGGACGGTGGACGTCGCGTTCGCCCGCACGCTGCCGGCGCGGTTGCGCGAGACGCAGGCGGCGTTCGACGAGACGGGCGGCCTGCACGGCGCCGCGATTCTGTCGCGCACCGGCGTGCTGCTCGCGTCGGCCGAAGACGTCGGCCGCCACAATGCCGTCGACAAGTGCACCGGGTCGCTGCTCATGACGCCGCCGGCATCCGGTACGGCGGACGCGATTGCCGTCAGCGGGCGCGTGGCGTTCGAGATCGTGCAGAAGGCCTGGCTCGCCGGCATCCACGTCATCGTCGCCGTGTCGGCGCCGACGACGCTCGCGATCGATCTCGCGCGTGAGGCCGGCATCACGCTCATCGGGTTCGCGCGCGGCGAGAATCTCAACATCTACACGCACCCCGAACGCATCACCACTGGGTAGCGCGCTACACAGTCGCCGGGCTGAGCCACGGTTCGGCCGCTCTTTGTGTAGCGATCGAGAACAACTCCGTATGGCATTGCGGTTGCTCCCTTTGCTGAGCGAGGGCAAAGGTGCGAAGAGCCGCGTGTCTGGCGATGGCGGCGGCGGCCACGGCCGCGTGGTCCGTCGCAGGGATCGTGACGCTGCGGGCGTCGTTCCGCGTCGCCAGTGAGCTCGTGCATACGGCGACGCTGGCGGAGATCGGACCGCATCCGCAGAGCACGATCGTCTACGACCGCCAGAACCGTCCGGTCTTTGCCTTCTTCATCGAGCAGCGCGTCGACGTGCCGCTCGACCGCGTGTCGGCGCGGATGGTGGACGCGCTCCTCGCGGTGGAAGACCGCCGCTTCTACTCTCACCACGGCCTCGACGCCGCCCGCATCGTGAAGGCGGCCTGGCGCAACTGGCGCGCGGGACGGATTCTCGAAGGCGGCAGCACGCTGACGCAGCAGCTCGCGCGCTTCGAGCAGCTCACGCCCGAGCGCACGCTGGAGCGCAAGATCCACGAGATGGCGATCGCGGTCCGGCTCGAAGAACGCTATTCGAAACAGCAGATACTCGACGCCTATCTCAACGCCGTGTACTTCGGCGACGGCTACTACGGCGTCGAGGCGGCGTCGCGCGGATACTTCGGCAAGCCCGCCGCGTCGCTCGAGGCGCACGAGGCCGCGCTGCTCGCCGCGCTGGTGCGGTCGCCGAGCGCGTATTCACCGCGGCAGTTTCCCGACCGCGCGAGGAAGCGGCGCAATCTCGTGCTCCGTCTGATGCGAGAGACGGGACGGCTGAGCGACCCCGGGTATCGGGCGGCGATCGACGCGCCGCTGCTGCCGGCCACGCCGGACGCGGCGCTGAGCGGTTCGCAGGCGTGCGGCAAGTACTACCAGGAAGAGGTGCGCCGTCAGCTGGTCGCGCGCTTCGGAGGCAAGCAGGTGCTGCGCGGCGGGCTGCGCGTCTACACGGGCTACGACGCCGAGATGCAGTGCGCGGCCGAGCACGCGATCGACACGCGCATCGCGCAGCTGGCGAAGACGCATAGCTCGGCCCGCGCGCTTCAGGCCAGTCTCGTCGCGCTCGATCCGGCGTCGGGCGAAGTCCGCGCGCTCGTCGGCGGCCGCGACTTCGACGCGACGAGCTACGACCGCGCCACGCAGGCGCGCCGCCAGCCCGGGTCGGCGTTCAAGCCGGTCATTTACGCAGCCGCGCTCGAGCGCGGCCTCGCGCCCGCGTCGATCGTCCGCAACCTCGACGAACCGATCATGACGGCGAAAGGCCCGTGGCTGCCGGGCGGCGAGCACGAGGCGAGCGAGTACTCGCTGCGGACGGCCCTGAAGATTTCGAGCAACCGTGCGGCGGCTCAACTCCTTCAGCAGGTCGGCCTCTACCAGGCGACCTACACCGCCGAGCGCCTCGGCATCGAATCACGCCTTCCGAGTGTCCCGTCGCTCGCGCTCGGCACCGGCGGCGTCACGCTGCTCGAGCTCACGTCCGCCTACGGCGTCTTCGCGAACGAAGGCGTGGCCGTTTCGCCGCACCTGATTACGCGCGTCGACGATGGCAACGGCGTGTCGATCTGGAACGAACTGCCCGGCCGTCACCAGGCGGTGAGACCGTCGACCGCGTTCCTCATGAGCAGCATGCTCGCCGACGTGATCACGTCAGGCACGGGCACGGGCGCACGCGCGGCCGGCTTCAAGTTGCCGGCGGCCGGCAAGACCGGCACGACCGACGACTACACCGACGCGTGGTTCGTGGGCTATACGCCGCACCTCGTGACGGGCGTCTGGTTCGGTCTCGACAAGCCGGCGCCAATCATGAACCGCGGCTTCGCTGCCGTCGTCGCCGTGCCGGCGTGGGCCGACTTCATGACGCGCGCGACCGCGCACGACGGCGCAGACTGGTTTCCGGTTCCGCCCGACGTCGAGAAGGTCGCGATCTGCCGGTCCAGCGGACTGCTCGCGACGGATGCCTGCCGCACCTGGATCGACGACGAGGTCTACGAGGACTACTTCCCGATCGACAGTGCGCCCACCGAATCATGTCCGATCCACGGCGCGCCGCCGGCGCTGCCGTTCGACGTCGGGGCGCCCGGTTTTGCGACGACGGTGACGCCGCCGTCGGCGTCCGCCACGGTTCAACGCGTGGTCGGGGCCGACGGGCGCATCACCTGGGTGGTTCGGGATCCGCGTTAGGGCGCTGCAAGAATACTGTTGAGAATTCGCGCGAGGACTCGGCGGTGATATCCAGGATGATCCGGTTCAGATTGACGTTCAGTCCGAGCAGATTGAGATTCAGCGGCCCGAGGTCGAGATGAAGGATCTGACAAGAGGGGTCCGTCACCGCGGCGGGAACGGAGATCGTGCGGACGACGGACGTTGCGCCGGTTGCGGTCGTGAGTACGCCCGTCAGCAGCCCGGTTGCCATGAGCTGCCCCTGGTTGTTGACGAACCGCTGCAGTTGAAAGGTGCCGGCAAACGTGCCGCCAGGGGGGTCGATCCGGAGATTCGCCGTTACGCCTGGCAGTGCGGGCACCAGTACGTGAGGCGGGCGTGCGGCCCCTGCGCGCGGACGCTGATCGCCGCGCCGCAGCGGCGGCAGGGCTTCCGCGCGCGGCCGTAGACGTACCGCTGCTGTGATTCGTCGCGCGAGCGGCTGCGGCGGTAGCCGATGTACGTCGTGATCCCGCGGCCGAGCGTCGTGACGTTCGCGTGAAGCAGCTTCCTCGCTGTCGAAAACAGCGCGCGCACGTGCTCGTCGTCGACGTCACGCGCCGGCGTGAATGGATTGACGCGGCAGATGAACAGCGTCTCCGACTTGTACACGTTGCCGATGCCGGCGGCGACGCGCTGGTTCAGCAGCACGTCGGCGATCTCTTCACCGCCGCGCTCGCGCACGCGGCGCAGCGCTTCCGCTTCGTCGAACGCGCCGCCCAGCAGATCGGGTCCCATCGCGCGCAGATCGCTCTGCCGCGATTCGCCGCGCTCGTCGAGAAACTCTGCGACGGGCACGTTGAACGCGACCGCCTCGTAAGCGTCGGTGGCGACGACGATGCGCATGTCGCGCCGCGGGCGCTGCCAGCGTTCGCCAGGGCGGTAGACGTGCCAGCTGCCGTTCATCCGCATGTGCGTGCGCAGCATGAGTCCATGCGAGAATCGCATCAGCACGTGCTTGCCGGCTGCCTCGACGCGCTCGACGATGCGCCCGGCGATCGGCGAATCTTCGTGGACGCGCGTGAGCGCCGGCAGCACCGACTCGAAGCGGACGACGGTTCTGCCGGCGAGCGCGCGATGCAGCGTGCGCGCGGTGCGGTAGATCGCGTCCCCTTCAGGCACGTTCGTCCGCCGGCGCCGCTACCGCAGACCTCCGCATCTGAAAGCCCATCGGCGAAGGGTGGAATCCGGCTTCGATCAAGTACGGGGCGAGCGGGTGCATCGCGGGGTCGCGTCCGTTCAGCTCGGCGATGAGCAGCCCTCCGCGCTGCTCGTCGCGTGCCAGACTCGCCAGCGCACGCGCGAGCGCGCGCCCGGCGGTCGATCGGGCGGGCTCGTCCTCGGGCAGGTAGACGACGATCTGGCGTCCGCCGCGGGGCAGATATGCGGCGAGCGCGCCGTTGACGAGAATGACGAGCGCGCCGATGGTGCGCGTCGGCGCGCGACCGGCCGAGTCCTCGTCAGCGCTCGAGGCCTGCCGCGCCGAAGCGTGAGCGAAGGCGGGCCATTTCAATGTCGTCCCGTAGGGATTGGCGGGATCGGTTGCCGCCAGCGTCAGCACGTCGGGTTCTTCCGGCGCGTCGCGCAGCGAGCGCAGGAGCTCGAGCGCGGCGGGCAGCGCGAACTGTGTCGCGGCGACGCCGCCGGCGAAGTACCCGCGCCGGATACGCCCCGCGTCCTCGAGCGCCTTCAGGACGTCGTACACCGCGCCGAAGCCCCCCGCGATTCCTTCCGCCGCCGCGACCTCGCGGGTGAGAACGCCGTAGCGCGTGAGCAGCTGTTGCGCCGTGGCGGTGGACCACTGCGTGTCGGTCGCGCGCGTGGACACGCGCTCGGCGAGGAGCGACCAGCGGCCTTCCGCCGACGGCGGCGCGGTCCGGCGGCTGCGGAACGCGCCCGGCGCCTGGCGCTGCCGTTCTTTGCGTCGCGGCGGGCGCCCGGGCGCGCGCGTGAAGGCGCGGAGCGCGTGGAACGTGTCGTTCGTCACGAGCCCCTTCCACACGAGATCCCAGAGCGCGTCGACGGTCTCGCCGGGATAGCCGCCGCCCGCCGCGTCGTGCACCGCGGCGAAGAACGACGCACCCTGGCGGCGCAGGTGTTCGGCGATCGCCTGCTCGCGCGCCGAGAGCGGCAGCGGCGCGGGGGGCCGCCACAGCTGCGCGAGGTGATCCGTCAGGTAGAGCGCGACGCGTCCGTCGCGATCGCCGATCGGCTCGACGCCGCGCCACACCACTTCCCCCGCCGCCGCGAGCGCATCGAGATCGGCGGGCGAGTAGCCGCCGATCCGCGCCGCCAGGATCTCGCTCTCGAGAATCGACGCCGGCAGCGGCGCGCCCTGAAGGTTCTCGATCGTGTCGAGCAGCGCGTCGAGTCCGACACGCGGCCTGACGAGGCCCTGCCATGACGTGACGAGCCGCGCGAGCACGGCCGGCTCGACGGGTTCGACCTCCTTGCGCAGCTTCGCGAGCGATCGCCGGCGGATCGTCTGCAGCACGTCGGGATCGCACCATTCGCGTCCGCTGCCGCCGGGCCGGAATTCCCCTTCGATCAGGCGGCCCCCCGCGGCGAGCGTCTTCAGCAGGGCCTCGGCCATCGCGCGTCCGAGCACGTACCGCGCGGCGAACTCCGCGGTGGTGAACGGACCGTGCGTTCGCGCGTAGCGGCGCGCGAGATCGAGCGCCGCATCCGGGCTCGGCTCCAGCAGGGACTGGGGAAGCCCCGGCGGCAGCGGCACGCCGAGCGCATCGCGATAGCGCGCCGCGTACTCGACCGGAATCACGCGCGCGCCGTTCGCCGCGATCTCGAGCACGCGCCTGTCGCGCGTCAGCGCCTCGATCGCGTCGTCAATCGGCACCGTCGATCGCGCGCCCGCCTCGTCGCGCGTGAGATCGCCGAGATGGAGGAGCAGATCGTGCACGCCGTCGATCGAACGCGCGCGGTACCGCGGATCGCGCTGCTGGAGCTGGGCCTCGACGTCCGCGACCGCGTCGGCGTCGAGCAGTTCGCGGAGCTCGGCCTCGCCGAGCAGCTCACGCAGCTGCGCCTGATCGATCGCCAGCGCCTGCGCGCGGCGCTCGGCGAGCGGCGCGTCGCCGTCGTAGATGTAGTTGGCGACGTAGCCGAAGAGCAGCGCCGCCGCAAAGGGCGACGGCATCGTGGAGTCCACCGTGACGGTGCGGATGTCGCGCGCTTCGACGTTGCGCAGCGTCTCGATCAGCGCGGGGATGTCGAAGACGTCGCGCAGCACTTCGCGGTACGCCTCGAGCACCATCGGGAACGAGCCGAACTTCGCCGCGACGGCGAGCAGGTCCGCCGCCCGCTTGCGCTGCTGCCAGAGCGGCGTGCGGCCGCCGGGGCGCCGGCGGGGAAGCAGGAGCGCGCGCGCCGCCGCCTCGCGGAACTTCGCCGCGAAGAGCGCCGTCCCTCCGAGCTGCCGGACGACGAGCGCTTCCGCCTCGTCCGACGCCGGCAGCATGAGGTGTGGATCCGGCGGCGCTTCCGTCTCCGGAAACCGCACGACGAACCCGTCGTCGGTCCACATCGTCTCGGCGTCGACGCCGGTCTCGGCGCGCACGCGCTCGACGACGGCCATCGCCCACGGGGCGTGGATCCGTCCGCCGAACGGTGACAGCACGCAGATGCGCCAGTCGCCCAGCTCGTCGCGCATCCGCTCGATGACGATCGTGCGATCGTCGGGCACCGAGCCGGTTGCGGCGGCCTGGTCGGCCAGATAGCGCATCAGGTTCTCGGCCGCGCGCGCGTCGAGATCGTGGTGCTTCGTGAGCCGTGCGATCGCGGCCGCCGGCGGCATCTGCCGGAGACTCCTCACGAGCGCGCCGATGTGGCGTCCGAGCTCGAGCGGCCGTCCGGGCGTGTCGGCCTTCCAGAACGGCATCTTGCCCGGTTGCCCCGGCGCCGGCGACACGATCACGCGATCGTGCGTGATCTCCTCGATGCGCCACGACGAGGCGCCGAGCAGGAACGTTTCGCCGACGCGGCTCTCGAAGACCATCTCTTCGTCGAGCTCGCCCACGCGCGCGCCGGGCCCGCGCTCGCCGACGAGGAACACGCCGTACAGGCCGCGATCGGGGATCGTGCCGCCGTTGACGACGGCCACGCGCTTCGCGCCCTCGCGCGCCGAGACCTCGTTCTTCAGCCGATCCCAGGTCAGCCGCGGCCGCAGGTCGGCGAAGTCGTCCGACGGGTAGCGTCCCGACAGCATGTCGAGCACGCCCTCGAAGATCGCGCGGCTCAGATCCGCGAACGGCGCGGCCGATCGCACCTGGCCGAACAGCGCGTCGACGTCCCACGGCTCCATCCCCACCATCGCGACGATCTGCTGGGCCAGCACGTCGAGCGGATTTCGCGGGTAGCGGCTCGACTCGATCTGCGCCTCGTGCATCGCCCGCGTCACCGCGGCGCACGCGACGAGATCGCCGCGGTACTTCGGCACGATGACGCCACGGCTCGGCTGATCGATGGTGTGGCCCGAGCGTCCGATGCGCTGCATCCCGCTCGCGACCGACGGCGGCGCCTCGATCTGGATCACGAGATCGATCGCGCCCATGTCGATGCCGAGCTCGAGCGAGGAGGTTGCGACGAGGCCGCGGATCTGGCCGGCCTTCAGCCGGTCCTCGATCTCGATCCGCTGCGGACGCGCGATCGATCCATGGTGCGCGCGGACGAGCGGTTCGCCCGCCAGCTCGTTCAGCGCGCCGGCGATCCGCTCGGCGATCCGCCGGCTGTTGACGAAGATGAGCGTGGAGCGGTGCGCCTGCACGAGCTCCAGCAGCCGCGGATGGATGGCGGCCCAGATGGACGCGCGATTCCCGCCCGCCGCGGGGCCGCTGGGGATCTCGTCCGCCTCCCCCATCTTCGCCATGTCTTCGACGGGCACTTCGATCGTCAGCTCGAGTTGCTTCTTCTGCGAGGTATCGACGATCGTGACGTCGCGGAATCTGGGTACGGCCCTGTCGTCGGTGGCAAATTCTTCGTGAATCGCGTCTTCCGGGTCCGCAATTTCTGCGCGTTTTGAAAAAGGTGGTCTGACCCTCGTCTGACCCCGATCTGACCCTGGTTTGACCCTGGTTTGACCCTGGTTCGAGCCGGGCTTGCGGGCGCCGCCGAGGAAGCGTGCGACTTCGTCGAGGGGGCGCTGGGTGGCGGAGAGGCCGATGCGCTGAGGCGGCGACGCGGTCAGCGCCTGCAGCCGCTCGAGCGAGAGCGCCAGGTGCGCGCCGCGCTTGGTCGGGACGAGCGCGTGGATCTCGTCGACGATCACCGTCTCGATGCCGCGCAGCGCTTCGCGCGCGTTCGACGTCAGCAGCAGGTAGAGCGACTCCGGCGTGGTGATGAGGATGTCGGCGGGCTCGCGCTGGAACCGCGCGCGCTCGACGGCCGGCGTGTCGCCCGTCCGCACCGCCACGATCGGGATCCGGAACGTGTCGCCGCGCGCCGCCGCGCGGTTCGCGATGCCCGCGATCGGCGCACGAAGGTTCCGCTCGACGTCGACGGCGAGCGCCTTGAGCGGAGAGATGTACAGCACGCGACAACTCCGCGGCCCTCGGCTGTCTTGTCCGTGCTGTCCGCGTCGTCCGCGGCCAGATCCCTCTTCACCCGTGACATCGTGTCCGTGCGGTCCGCGTCGTCCGCGGCCAGACCCGTCTTCGTCCGTGACGTCGGGTCCGCGCTGTCCCTGTCGTCCGTGTAATGTTCGGCGCGATCCGTCTTCGCTCGTGACGGTTTCGTCACCGAAGATGACGCGATTGATCGCCCAGAGAAACGCCGTGAGCGTCTTGCCGCTCCCGGTCGGCGCGAGAATCAGCGTGGAGTCGCCGCGCGCGATCGCCGGCCAGCCTTCGCGCTGCGGCGGCGTCGGCGCCGCGAAGCTCGCGCGGAACCAGTCGGCGACTGACGGATGGAACAGGTCTAATACGTCCCCGCGTTTCGCCACGTTTACTATTCTGTCTCGATTAAATTTTCGCGTCTTGCGGTCATCCTGCCCTCCAGCCGTCGCGCGGCTGCTATTCTTGGAGGATGGGAGATTCGGGAGAGGGCCTGGTCGACGCCGAAGCGCGCATCCAGGAACGAATGGAAGAGCGCGAAGCGGATCGCCGCCGCCAGAGCGGTCAGGCGCCGGCGATCGATCCGGAGAAGGTACGGGAGCGCGAGTCGCTGAAGCTGGCGCGGGCGGAGCTCACGCGGCAGGGTGCCGCGACGACGCACCCGGTCCGCAAGAAGCAGATCGACGCCGCGATCGCCGAAATCGATCGCCGGCTCGCGTCCGCGTAAGCCGGGTCGTCCGGTCCGGCGTCCTCACACGCTCGCGCTCAGCGCCCGCGTCACGTCGGCCGCGAAGGCCTGCGGCGTCGCGGGCCGTTCGGCCGGATTCATGTTCAGCGCGCGCTGAACCGCTAGGTCGAGTCCGGGCGGCACGGGGTGGCGCGCGCTCAGCGGCGCCGCGCCGCGCGCCTGCGCCAGGATCACGTCGGCCAGCGACCCGCGGCTGAACGGCAGATCGCCGCTGAGCATCTCGTACGCGATCACGCCCAGCGCGAAGACGTCCGTTCGCGAATCCGGCGCATCCGCGCGCAGCTGCTCGGGCGCCATGTAGGCCGGCGTGCCGACGATCGTCCCCGCCATCGTGAGCGTCCCCTGCGACTCCGGGTCCGCGAGCGCCTCCCCCTGCCGTTCGCCGACGATCTTCGCCACGCCGAAGTCGAGCACCTTCGCTTCGACGTCGCCTCCGGGCAGCAGGATGTTTTCTGGCTTCAGATCCCGGTGCAGCACGCCTTCGGCGTGGGCCGCCTCGATCGCGCCGCAGACCGCCGACAGGATGCGGCCCGCGCGGGTTGGATCGAGCCGTCCTTCGCGGTGCAGCACGCGGCGCAGGTCCTCGCCCCGTACGAGCTCCATCACCAGGTACGCGCCGCCGCCCGCGAGCGTGCCGAAGTCGAAGACCGCCACGATGCCGGGATGCTGGAGCCGCGCCACGATCTGGGCCTCGCGCTTGAACCGCCGCCGGGCGTCCGAGTCCTCGAGGAGCTCGGGCCGCACCACTTTCAGCGCCACGAGCCTGTCGAGCCGCATGTCGCGCGCGCGATAGACGGCGCCCATGCCGCCGCGTCCGAGCAGCTGTTCGATCCGGTACTTGTTGTCGATCACGCGCGGTGTCGGTCCCGGCGCGAGCGCCGAGCCGTCGGACGGACACGCCGTCACGGCCGCTTCCTCGCACCGGCCGCATCGCGGACACTCCATCATCACGGGCTGCGCGACCGCGGTGGCCTTCACGGTCGCGACGTCGCTGTCGTCCCGCGTGAGGCGGCGCAGCCGGGCAACGTCGAGGCCGAGTCCGACCTGCGCCGCGATGCTGCCGAGGAGCTCGCGATCTTCCGCGGTGTAGGCCTCCTCCGATCGCCTGGCGCCGAGCACGAACGCCGCCACGAGCTGGCGATCCTGTCCGATCACCGGCACCATCAGGGCGGCGCCGGTCTTCTCCAGCCATGCGATCTCGGCCGGCGGCAGGCGGCGCGCCGGCGATCGCGGATCGTCCAGGAAGATTTCCAGCGGTTCATCCGACCACCGCAGCATCGTCACCAGTCCGCCGTCGAGCGCGAGCGGCGTGACGTCCGACGTGCCCGGCGTCACCGGCGAGAGCCGCCCCTCCTCGATGCCGGTCGCGAGCATCGCCGTCACTTCCGGGTGGAGCGCACGGTCGATTTGTTCGATGACGAGTGCGGCGAGGTCGGTCGGATCGGTCTCGAAGCGGACGCGCGAGGCGAGCGAGACGAGGATCTTGCGCGCGTCGTACTCCTCCCTGAAGAACCGCTGGTCGAGCCACTGGCGCGCGCGATCGCGGTACTGGAACGCCGCCAGCGTCCCGGCGAAGAGCAGCAGGTAGACGATCGATCCGCTCGTCAGGAGCTGGCGCAGCGACTGGTGCCAGAGCGCGGCGCCGAGCGCGGCGCCGGCCGCGATCGGCACGATCGTCAGCGTCCGGCTCGCGAGCGCGTACTGGATGCTGCGCCGCAGCACCATGCGCGGCCCGAGCACGCGCGCCACGCCGACCGCATACGTCAGCCCGAACGCCGGCAGGAGGACCAGCAGCTGGAGGAACGCCGTGACGCCCCACGGATACATCGGAACCGCCGCGCCCGTGAGCATCGCGACGATCGGGACGCCGTCCTTGACGGCGTAGGCGAACACGCCGGGCACGGCGGTGTAGACCGCCATCTGGATCCGCCGGCGCTCGTTCGCGTCGTGATTGCGGTAGCGGAACACGCCTTCGACGACGGCCGCCACGTTGAGCGCGAGCGCGGCGGCAAATGATCCGTAGTAGGCCCAGCCGTTCGCGGCGTCCCACATCGCCGCGTCGCGCAGCCCGTCGACGCCCACGAGATAGAGCGACGTGCACGCCGCCGCGATCAGCATCGGCGCCGCCGCGACGAAGGGGAGCGCGACGAGCCAGCGCCGGCGCGTGACGAGGGGCGCCGCGGACGGAAAGTAGACGATCGCGAGCGCGATGATCGGGAAGGCGAGCGGGCCGGCCATCCACGCGAACACCGTGAGCACGCGCCAGAGGCCGAACGGCAGCGCGTGTTCGACGCCGAGCAGCGGTCCGCCGCCGGCGACGCCGCTGAGCGCGAGCGCGAGCACCGACAGCAGCGCCGTCGGATCGCTGCTGCGCAGGCCGAGCAGGACGATCGCGGCAAGCGTGAAGACGAAGACCTGCACGATCATCCCGAGGTGCGCGCGCGCCCAGCGCGCCGGATCGGTCCGCCACATCGGCGTCGTCCCTGGCCCCGCGTGGTAGCGGCTGCGCCATTCCGCCATGGCGGCAGGCGACGCGGCGGCGGCAACCGGCGCCCGCGCGAGATTGGGCATGGGATCGGCGGGCAGGTACGGACGCACCCGCCCGATCTGCAGGACCGCGTAGACGACGGTCAGCAGGACCAGGATGGCCGTGATCCAGAAGTGCGGCGGAAAACGATCGAGCGCGACGCGATCGCGGGGATCAGCCACGGTGGCCCCCGGATCATAAGCTACTGCTGAGGAGGGTGGAGGACGGAGGGCGGAGGGCGGAGGGCGGTTTCCGGAAGGCTTGTTACATTTCGGATCGTGACAGCTTCAAGCCTTCCCGAAACCGCCCTCCGCCCTCCCCCTCCGTCCTCCACCCTCCGTCCTCCACCCTCCGCTGCGGCGGCTAGGGGCGGCCGGTCCGGGCGAGCAGCGCCTTGAGGTCGTCGGCTTCGAGCGACTCCTGTTCGAGCAGCGCCTCGGCCAGCGCTTTCACCGACTCGCGGTGGCGATCGAGGAGATCGCGGGCCGTCTCGTAGCCGGCGGTGATGATCTTTTCGATCTCTTCGTCGACGCGGCGCGCGGTGGCCTCGCTCATGTTGTGCGCGCGGTCGGCCTCGAAGGCGTTGCCCGCCTTGCGGAACGCGCGCATCCCCAGCGCCGACATGCCCCACTCGCAGACCATGTGCTGCGCGATGTCGGTCGCGCGCTCGATGTCGTTGGAGGCGCCGCTGGTCATGTGATGCATGAACAGCTCCTCGGCGACGCGGCCGCCCATCAGCACCGCGACCTGCGCCTCGAGGTAGCCCTTCGTGTACGTGTGGCGGTCGGCTTCCGGCAGCTGCATCGTGACGCCCATCGCGCGTCCGCGCGGCACGATCGACACCTTGTGCAGCGGATCGGCGAGCGGCAGCAGCGACGCCACGACGGCGTGCCCCGCCTCGTGGTACGCGCAGTTCACGCGATCGAGCTCGCTCAGCGCGACCGAGCGCCGCTCGACGCCCATGAGCACCTTGTCGCGCGCGCGCTCCATGTCGCGATCGGTCACGCGCTCGCGGCCGTGGCGCGCCGCGGCGAGCGCCGCCTCGTTCACGAGATTCGCGAGATCCGCGCCCGAGAACCCGGGC
>Ga0066903_100003198_pt1 | contig 13255 bp, 10 predicted proteins | sample PanSoiMetaGPlot1_FD_67491 | JGI IMG/M metagenome (GOLD analysis project Ga0066903, IMG submission 67491) | Tropical forest soil microbial communities from Panama analyzed to predict greenhouse gas emissions - Panama Soil - Plot 1 (version 2) | ecosystem: Environmental > Terrestrial > Soil >... | reverse complement strand
TCTCTCTCTCTCCGGCAAGCGGGGAGAGATAAAAGAGACGCCGCGCCCAAAAAGCGCCGGTGGGAAGGAAGCCGAACCCCAGCCTGCCACCACTGCGACAACATGCTTCACCCCTTACCAACTACCCCTCACACACCAATATCTCGGTGGACAGTGTTCCGATCGAGCACGGCCCGGCGGTCGCGGCCGCGTGTGGGAGGATTCGATGTTTCGCAGACTTTATCGCGCCCTGACGGTTGTTGCGATCGTTGCGGCCACAACGGGCTTTCTGGCTGGCGGCGCCGATGCGCGCGTCGGCGGAGGCTTTAGCTCGGGCAGCCGGGGGAGCCGCACGTTCTCGGCGCCGCCGTCGACATCGACCATGCCTTCGACGTCGCCGCTGCAGCGCAGCACCACGCAGCCTGACCTCGCCAATCCGCGGCCGAACTTGGCGCCGTCGACAGGGGGGCTCTTCGGCTTCGGTCGCTCCGGGTTCTGGGGCGGGCTCGCGGCGGGTTTCCTCGGCGCGGGCCTGTTTGGGCTCCTGTTTGGCCACGGCTTCATGGGCGGCGTTGGCGGCTTGGTGTCGTTCCTTGGGCTCATCTTCCAGATTGGCTTGATCGCGTTCATCGCCATGTTCCTGTGGCGCTGGTTCCAGCGCCGCAGTGAGCCCGCCTACGCGGCACCGCTCTATCGCGGCAGCTCGTTCGGTGGCCTTTTCGGGGGCCTGGGTCTCGGCGGGGGTCAAGGCTCTGGCGCCACCAGCACGACCCAGCGCAGCGATGACGTGGGCATCACGAATGCCGACTATGATGCGTTCGAACGCCTGCTCGGCGAAATTCAGAACGACTACAGCAGTGAGGACCTTAACGCGCTGCGGAGCAGGGCTACACCCGAAATGGTATCCTATTTCTCCGAGGACTTGGCGCAGAATGCGAGCCGCGGCGTCGTGAATCGCATTTCCGACGTCAAGCTGCTCCAGGGCGACCTTGCAGAGGCGTGGCGCGAGGGCGGCGCTGAGTATGCGACCGTTGCGATGAGGTTCGCGCTCAACGATGTCATGGTCGACCGTGCCAACGAACGGGTCGTCGAGGGCGGGCCGCAGGAGGTTGCCGAGTCCTGGACGTTCCGGCGCGCCCACGGCGGCCCGTGGCTGCTCTGCGCCATCCAGCAGGCGCGTTAGAGCGGGGTTTCCGTCAGAGTAGAACCGCTTGTTTCGGCGTCATGGCTGGGCTCGTCCCGGCCATGCATGTCTTGTTCGCTGTCCCTCCAAGAAAGACGTGAATGCCCGCAATGACGCCCCGCATCACGCGCGGGGTGTCATTGCGGGCATTCAGCTAGAGTGGATTTTTTATCGCGTGGATTTCAAACGCTTCCGCAGCGCCCAGAGTGGGCTCCCGCATGTTGAATAATTTTTATTGGGTCATTGTCTGCTTATCGCGGGTACGCACGTCTTAGTTACTGAGACGCGCAAGAAAAACGTGGATGCCCGCGACAATCCCGGATCGGCTCAGGAGACGGGCATGACCGCGGAGGACGATTCGGGACGTCGCAACGTCTGTCGTTTTTGCCGCCTCACGGTCCTGGGAGGTAACGTTTTTGTTAACAGTGACGAACCTTCCAAGAGGCCACGCGACTAATACATAAGTGAGGAATGAGAATGAGGAGGCGACCTTGACTACGTTTTGCGCCCGCTTCTTCGCCGGACTTGCGGTCGCTGCGGCGATCGTTTTCGGTGCCCTCTCAGCCTCCAGCGCCCAGTCCGCGGCGCCCAACGGTTTTCCGGCCGCGCACTGTTCGCGCCCGGCGGATCAGGAAGCGCTCCGCATCAAGCAGCTTGTCGAATTTCTCGAAAGGTCACGCCGCATGGCGGTGCAAAACCCGCTGCTGTCGGCCGATGTCGGCTATTACGAAGCCGAGCTGGCGGCGAGCCGACGATGCCTCCAGTCCGTCGCGGCCCGCTAAGTCTTTGCTACCGCTAGGGCGGATGTCGGAAGTCAATCACCGGGGTAATCAACGAATCATGACCTTCCGCCGCGTGCATGGCGGCCCCTGCCAGCTGTCCGCCATCCAACAGGTGCGTGAACGCCACGACGAACGCGTCTATAGTCCCACTTGTTTTTCCACTCCTCGGCGAGCCGCAAGCCGAGGAGTTTTTTAACTTTGATGAACCTTTCCAAAGATCGGCACGTCTAATGGGGCACACATTGCGCGTCTGGACTGCCAGTCTGACCAGGAGGTGATGATGTCTTATAGATCCGCTTCGCTGGCAGCGGTCGCCGCTGTGACTGTCGCCAGCGCTCTGCGTGCCGATCCGCTCAAGCGGCGGAGCCCGATGGCCATCGCTTGGTCGTAACACTTCAGGCACACGAGACGGGCACGCCGTTGCGTTTCGTCGCGACGCTTACGCCTGGCCAGGCAGTCACGCTCTCCATCGCGCGCAACGTCGGCGAACCAGCCGAGGAGATCCATTTTATAAGCCGTGGCGAGCAGCTGTTGGTCAGCCGAGGGGGCGCAGGGCCATACCGCCAAGCAGCAGTCAGCGAGTGAGCGGATGCCCTTCCGTTGATGCCGACCTTGGCAAGCTCCATTCCGCCACGTCAGCACAAGCCCCTTTCGGTGTGAGCGGATCCCCGGACGGCGAAGACACGCGTGAGGTGCCACGCAACCGCGATACCGGGTGAGGCTGTTCGATGTGCTCGGCTGTGGGGACGAATGGGTGGCGGCGAATCTTCGTTCACGCCTTCCCGTATCCCCCGGCGGTCGGAGTCTGAATGATGATGGCGTCGCCGGCATCCACGGTTGTGGCGTCGGCTCCTTGCAGGCGTTCGATGTGGCCGTCGAGGCGGCGCACCCAGTTCTCGCCGATCTGGCCAGGCTCGCCGCCCGCAAGCCCGAACGGCCGCACGCGGCGGTGGCCGGACAGAATGGTGCATTCCATTCCTTCGAGAAACCTGACGGTGCGGCGGACGCCGTCCCCCGCGTTCCACTTTCCGCGTCCGCCGGAGCCCGGGCGAATGTGGAAATCCTCCAGCAGCACCGGGTAGCGGAATTCCAGCACCTCCGGATCGGTGAGGCGCGTGTTTGTCATGTGGGTGTGCACCGCATCGGTGCCGGGGAAACCCGGCCCGGCCGGCGAGCCTGAGCAGATCGTTTCATAATACTGGTAGCGTGCGTTGCCGAAATTGAGGTTGTTCATGGTGCCTTGGGCAGCCGCGAGGGCGCCGAGGGCGCCAAACAGCGTATTGGTCACGGCCTGGCTCACCTCCACGTTCCCGGCCACTACCGCGGCCGGATATTCGGGTGACAGCATCGAGCGTTTCGGAATGATGATGTTGATCGGCCGCAGGCAGCCGGCATTCATCGGGATGTCATCGTCCACCATGACGCGGAACACGTAAAGCACGGCCGCGCGCGTCACCGGCTCGGGCGCATTGAAATTGGTGGGCTGCTGCGGCGAGGTGCCCGCGAAGTCGACGGTCGCCTCGCGTTTTTCCTTGTCGACCGTGATCTTCACCCGGATCACGGTGCCCTGGTCCATCTCGTAGGCAAACTCGGAATCATGCAGCCGGTCGATAACGCGGCGCACGCTTTCTGCGGCGTTGTCCTGCACGTGCTGCATGTAGGCTTTCACCACCGGCAGCGTGAAATGCGCCGTCATCTTGCGCAACTCCTGCACGCCCTTTTCATTGGCGGCGATCTGCGCCTTGAGATCGTTGACGTTCTGCAGGGCATTGCGCGCCGGGTATCTGGCGCCGTTAAGGAGTGCGTAGAGTTCCGCCTCGCGGAAGTGGCCGCGATCAACCACCTTGAAATTATCGATATAGACGCCTTCCTCCTCGATGGTCCTGGCGTTGGGCGACATCGAGCCCGGGGAGACGCCGCCAACGTCGGCGTGATGACCGCGGCTCGCCACCCAGAACAGGATCTCCCGCTCGGCGTCATCGAAGACCGGCGTGCAGACCGTAATGTCCGGCAGGTGGGTGCCGCCGTTATAGGGCGCGTTGATCACATAAACGTCGCCAGGCTGGATGCGGCCAGCGTTTTCGCGGATGATGGTCTCGACAGCGCGGTCCATGGAGCCAAGGTGCACCGGCATGTGGGGGGCATTGGCAACGAGCGAGCCGTCATGGGCGAACACCGCGCAAGAGAAATCGAGCCGCTCCTTGATGTTGACCGAATAGGCGGTGTTCTGCAGCGATACGCCCATCTGCTCGGCGATCGACATGAACAAGTTGTTGAAGACTTCCAGCATCACCGGATCGGCATCGGTCCCCACGGCATGGCCGCGCGCGAGCCTCGCCGTGCGAGTGAGCACCAGGTGGTTCTTCGTTGTCACTTCCGCCCGCCAGCCGTCCTCGACCACGATAGTCTGGTGCGGCTCAATGAGAATGGCCGGCCCCGCCACCTGGTGGCCCGGCGCGAGCTGGTCGCGGATATAGACCGTCGCCTCGCACCGCGCGCCCCCGGAGAAGAAGCGTGTGCGCCGTTTCGGTGGCGGCAGAGGCGCCGCAGTGGCTGCCAATACGGGCTCAGAAAATTTCGCCCCGCCTCCCACCGCTTCGATCGAGACGGCCTCAACGACAAGCTCCTTGGAGGGATCGATGAAGCCAAACCGCGCCTTGTGGGCGGCTTCGAAGGCTGAGCGCAGGTTGGCGAGGGCGGCGTCCTCCTCTGCACTTTCGGGAGAGAATGATCGCGCGCTGCCACGATCTCCTCCTCTCCCCGCTTGCGGGGAGGGGAGGGGTGAGGGGGCGTCTCCGCGAGTCTGAGCCTGTGGATGTACCCCCTCACCCCGATCCTCTGCGCACCCCGCCGTGGACATGCGCAAACGCCCTGACGGCAAGCGGGGAGAGGGAGCGGAAGCGCCTCGCCCTTCGGCACGGTTCTCCAAAAGGGGAGCAGCGACGACTGGCACCGTCAGCGCCGTGTCGGTACCGGCATAGCGGATGTGCGCACGAACATGGACGGTCACTTCGGCGTCTGGCACACCTTGACCAACCACCTCAGCGCGCGCCTCTGCGCCGAGCCGTTCGCCGACGGCCGTAGTTGATGCGAGCGCTGCGTCCCCCAGCGTCTCCTCGATCGCCTGCTGCCGTGTCGCCCGGATATCGGCGAGCCCCATCCCGTAGGCGGACATCAGCGACGACAACGGATGGATCAGCACGGTGGTCATGCCGAGTGCGTCGGCGACGAGGCACGCATGCTGCCCGCCGGCGCCGCCGAAGCAGTTGAGGGCATAGCGCGTCACATCATAGCCGCGTTGCACGGAAATCTTCTTGATCGCGTTCGCCATGTTCTCGACGGCAATCCTGATGAAGCCATCGGCGATGTCCTCCGCACTTCGTTCGCCGCCCAGACTGCCTTTCACCTCGTTGGCGAGATCCGCGAACGCCGTCTTCACCGCAGCGGCATCGAGCGGCTGATCCTGCGCAGGCCCGAAGATATGCGGGAAGAAGTCCGGCATCAGCTTGCCGACCATGACGTTGGCGTCTGTGACAGCAAGCGGTCCGCCACGGCGATAGCATTTCGGCCCCGGGTTGGCGCCGGCCGAGTCGGGGCCGACGCGAAACCGCGCACCGTCGAAATGCACGATCGAGCCGCCGCCCGCCGCCACGGTATGGATCAGCATCATCGGGGCGCGCATGCGCACGCCCGCGACTTCAGTTTCGAAGGCGCGCTCGTATTCGCCGTCGAAATGCGAGACGTCGGTCGATGTGCCCCCCATGTCGAAACCGATGAGGTTCGGAAAGCCCGCCTCGTGGCCGGTTTGCGCCATTCCAACCACGCCGCCGGCTGGTCCCGACAAGATCGCATCCTTGCCCTGGAACAGGTCCGCCGCCGTCAATCCACCCGACGACATCATGAACATGAGGCGGGGAGAGGACGGACATCGGACGCCGGAGGACCGAACGTCGGGCTCGCGCGTCCGTCCGCTGTCGTCCGTCGTCTGTCGTCCATTAGAAAGCTCATTCGTGACGCCGGCCACGTAGCGCCGCAGGTTCGGCGACAGGTAGGCGTCAACCACCGTGGTGTCGCCACGACCCACCAGCTTGATCAGCCGCGAGACCTCGTGACTGACCGAGACCTGGGGAAATCCCATGCCGCGCGCGAGCGACGCCACCCGCCGCTCGTGCTCCGGATAGTGGTAGCTGTGCATGAACACGATCGCGACCGCCTCGATGCCGTCCGCGCGGGCGCGCTCGAGATCGCGGCGCAACGCAGTGAGATCGGGCGTTGCTTCGACTGTACCATCAGCGCGCACGCGCTCGCCGATCTCGATCACCTGCTCGAACAGCATGTCCGGCTTGACGATGTGGCGCGCAAAGATTTTCGGCCGCGCCTGGTAGCCGATCTTCAGGGCGTCGCGGAAACCCTTTGTGGTGATGAGCAAGGTGCGGGCGCCCCGACGCTCAAGCAGTGCATTGGTGGCGACGGTGGTGCCCATCTTGACGGCGCCGATGAGCCCGGGCGGGATCGGCTCGCCGGTCTTGAGGCCGAGGAGGTTGCGGATGCCCTGCACGGCGGCGTCGCCATAGGCCTCGGGGTTTTCCGATAGCAGCTTGTGGGCCGCGAGGGTGCCGTCCGGCCGGCGGCCCACCACGTCCGTGAATGTGCCGCCGCGGTCGATCCAGAATTCCCATTGTGTTGCCGTCGTCATTTCTTGATTGCCTCCACCCCCCATCCTTCTCTCCTCCGGACGCGGGGGAGGGAAGGGTGGGGGCGGGCGGAGCAAATACATCCCGCCTGATCTTGTCTAATCGTCATTTGGTAGATTTTGATAAGCTGATTTTTCGAGCTATTTAACTTTCGGCCACTCTTTCGCGACCTCTATGGCGATGTCGACCACCTTGCGCACCGCACTGTCATCCGCGTCGTCCAGCACGGTTGGCCAACCCACCGCGTAGTCGAGGGCGGGAAGCTTGATCTCGGTGTTCAACTCGCGCAGCTTTCTGCGTGCGTCGACTCTCTTTGCGATAATATCCGGCGGAATGACGGCGACGCCGTTACCATCAAGTGCCAGGCGTACGACAGTCTCCAACGACGCACTGGCCCATATGGTTGCATCAAGCTCGGCGCTGTCGAGCATCTGCCGCAACTCCAGGTAAGGCTGGGTGTGGCGCGCGAACGTGATGATCCGGTGCTTCACAATGTCTTCCAGCGCAATCGACTTGCGGGGAAACTTGATCTCTTCGCTCGCAATGAACCCCACCTTGAACTCACAGAGCTGCCGCCAGCGCACATTTTCGTCGTTGATGGGTTTAAGCAAGAGTGCCAGGTGCAGGTCCCTGGTGACAAGGCCGTCAAGCAACTTTGGCGATATGTCAACTTCGATCTCGGGCCGGAGATTCGGATAGGTCTCAGCGACGCGTCTGATCAGCGTCGGCAGCCAGGTGTGAACAATGCTTTCCGACACGCCGAGACGAATGATGCCGCGCACGGTCGAAGGGTCGCGGAACACCTCCCTCATTTCGTCACGCAGGTGGATCAGCCGTTTGGCATAGACCAGGCATTCGCGCCCCTTGGGCGTGAGTGTCGCCAGGCGACGATCGTGTTCGTCGCGCTCGAACAGGTGGACGCCGAGAAGCTCCTCAAGCTGGTCAATCCGCGCCGTAACCATCGGTTGGGTAATCTTGAGGTTCGCGGCCGCCTTGCGGAAACCGCCCGCCTCTTGGACCGCTACGAAAGCCTCGAGGACCTTGAAATCAATGGAATTGATTTTTTTCTTCCAAGTGCTTTCTTGTTCTGAATTGGCTCCTTTCTTCACGCTCATAAGGGCACCCTCCCCCGCTCGCGAGGGAGGGGAGACATGGATGCTCGCGACAAGTCGCGACAAGCGCGAGCATGACGGCAGAGAGGTGATGCCGTCCCACCGACGTTCCGTCTGGATGCCATCACGGTCACAGTGAGGTTCGGCGGCATTTTGCTGTCCCCTTCCCACTCCCGGTTTTGGTGCCTCACCCGATCTCGCGTGTCATTCGGCATCGGGAGCGACTTCGGGCAGCTGGCTACCCTTGGTTTCGGGCAGCAGCAGCGCCGCAACGACGTAGGCGATCAGCGCGAACACCCCCATTAATTGCACAAGCGGCAGAACCGCGCTGAGCAACCCTCATGTTGTCCTCTCCCGACTGCGTCGGTGTTATCGAGACATCAGAACAACGACAGTTGATTGTTCTTCAGGTCGGTCACCAGCATGCAGCCGGGCGCATGGGTGATCGCGAACGGCGGCTTGGCCGCGGCGATGGCCGCCTGGGGAGTGACGCCGCAGGCCCAGAACACCGGCAGCTCGCCGGGCTCGATCTCAACGGCGTCGCCGTAGTCGGGCTTGCCGAGATCCTTGATGCCGATGGTTTCCGGGAAATCGATATGCACCGGTGCGCCGTGCACGGCCGGCAGCCGCGTGGTCACCTGAATTGCGCGGATCGCGTCGGCGGGCTTCATCGGCCGCATCGACACTACGAGCGGTCCGTGAAAGCGCCCGGCGGATTGCGTGGCGACGCTCGTGCGATACATCGCAACATTGCATCCGCATTCAATATGACGGAGCGGAATGCCGTTCTGCAGCAACGCTTCCTCAAACGAGAACGAGCAGCCGATGACGAAGCTGACGAGGTCGCCGCGCCACATCGACGTGACGTCGGTGGGCGAGGTGATGAGCTTGCCGTTCTCCCACACGCGATAGCGCGGGAGGTCGGTCCGGAGGTCAAGCCCGGCGCCGAGCTTCGGCAGCGCCGGGCTTCCGACTTCCGACACGCCGAGCACTGGGCACGGCTTGGGATTCGCTTGGCAGAAGCGCAGAAAGTCATCGGCCCAGTCGCGCGGCAAGATGGCGAGATTGCCCTGCACATAACCGGGCGCGAGCCCGGCCGTGGGGCCATCAAGCCGGCCCGACCGGCATTCGCGGCGGACGTCAACGCCGGTAGACATATGGCTTGGAGCCGGTAGAAGATTGCTGTGACGCATCGGTGACGCTCCTCGTTCGCTGCCCCCTCTGGTTGCATGATGGCGCGCCAGCGTGATCTTGCATAATCTGATTCGCTCCAAATTCTGATAAGTCGTGCTTATCACGCGCGAGAGCTCAAGCCCACCCCGAACAACAGGTCCCCATCAGCCAGACCTTTAGTGATCGGCGTCGCTTCACTGCTCTGGGCCTGCGACGCGCGAGCCGTTCATTGCGGCAGCGCGGCCTTCTTTTGCCAGCACGCATGCGGCGGGCCGTATGCTGCGGACCGACCGCAAAAACGCCCAACTGGCGGCAATCTGAGGGAAGGGCTTGGCATCTGCACCTTTCGCGCAGCAGGTGTATCGCGGCGACCTGCGACATATGGCATTTGGCGATCCGCGGCAGCGCGGCGGGCGCGTCAACAATCTGGAATTATGGGTGATTTGCCTTTGTCAGGGCAGCCCGTCTGCTTTCCGCTCATAGACCCGCGCCAGTAGAGAGCCGAAGGTGTCGCTTGGTGAAAATACCCGCGAAGGGAAATGCGCGCGCGTGGCGGGAATTGGCGTTGTTTGTGTCGCATTGCGCACGCGTGTTTCGGGAAAGTCTTGATATTGCCCAGCGAATGGCCGCGAATGGCCGCGGCTCGGACGATTTGTATGCCTAGCGTCCTCAGGAAGCGAGGTGGGATGGGAGCCATCCTTGGTGGTTTCCGCGTGAATTATTACGCGACCCAATCTTGCTGCAGGGGGAAGCGATGGCGCTTGAGTTGGCAATTTTTGGCATCCTGGCCGGCGTGACGCTCGGCCTGCGGCACAACGTTGTGGTCCTCGTGCCGGGTGTTGCCGTCGCCATGTTGTTGGCAATGATGGTCGGAATTGCGCACGACGCGCACTTTTGGTCGATCATATTGGGAATGGCGATGCTTGGGACGGCCGTTCAGATCGGCTATCTGGCCGGAATTGCCATACGCGCGATTGCGGGATCGATTCGCACGTCTCTGGTCGCTGGCCGCAATCCGCAATTCAATTCTCAAATCGGGCGTACGTAGCGCGGCGTCTGCTGAGGTTCGAACAAGAGCAGGCGCGGCAGTCCGCGCTGTTTGCAGGTGTGTTCGCCCTAACATAGCGCGAACCTGGAATCGCTGCTTTACTGTCTGCTAGTGCACGCCTGTTTTCATGAAAATCTCCTACTGCTGGATGAGCAGCCGCTCGTCTATCGGTCGATTTTTGGATACAGACGTTGCCAGCAGGGGGATGATGGCACTTGAACTCGCATTTATTGGTATCGTGGTGGGCAGTGTACTTGGTCTGCGATACACGATTTTGATCCTTGTCCCCGCCATCATGTTTGCCATCATATCCGCAATAACGGTCGGGGTTGTCCGCGCAGACAGCTTCTGGTCAATCGTCCTGATGACGGTAGCACTTGTGACCGCCGTCCAACTCGGTTATCTCGCCGGAGTCGTCATAGGCGCGGCAATCGGATTATTTCGCTCCCTGCGGGAAGGAGGCACCAATTCCGATTCAGAAATTGGGTATGCCTGGCAGCATATTTGGCGGTTGGACAGAGTGAGGCCGGGATCTATTGTGCACCTTCACCCGCTTCGGCCTCCGCAAGCTTAGTCCGCCAATCGCTCCGCTTGCGCAGAAGGGCAAGCAGCGACAGCGACAAGAGCGCTGCCGCGATGATGAACAGCACGAACGCAATCGGGCGCGTGAAGAAGATCGTCCAATAGCCGTTCGACATGATGAGCGACTGGCGCAGGCTCAGCTCGAAGGTGGGAGAGATCACGAGGCCCAGCACCAGCGGCGCCGGATCAAGACCAAGCTTGCGCAGGAAATAGCCGAGCACGCCCATGATCAGCATGATCCAGACGTCCACGATCGAGTTGTTCACGGTGTAGACGCCGATCACACAGAACATGATTACGAGCGGATAGAGGTAGCTGTAGGGAATCCGCAGCACGTTCACGAACAGGCCAACCAGCGGCAGGTTGAGCAGAAGCAGCAGCACGTTGCCGACATACATCGATGCGACGAAGCCCCAGAAAACATCGGGGTGCTCGTTAACGAGCTGCGGGCCGGGCTGCACGCCGTGAACGATCAGCGCCGCCATCAGCACGGCCGTCACCGGCCCGGTCGGCAGACCTAGCGCCAGCATCGGCACGAAGGCGCCGGTCGAGGCGGCATTGTTGGCGGATTCCGGCCCGGCAACCCCTGCCACGGCGCCATTGCCAAACTCCTCCGGATGCCTCGAAAGCTTGCGCTCGACGGCATAGGAGAGAAAGCTCGATATGATGTGCGCCGAGCCAGGCGTCAGGCCGATCAGAAAGCCGAGCACGCTGCCGCGTGCGATCGGCCATCCCGATTGCCGCCACTCTTTGAGGTTCGGCAGAAGCTCGCGCAGCTTTGGGGTCATCACTTCGCCGACCACGGTGGCGCTTGGGGTCGAGAGGATTTCGCCGAGCCCGAACAGCCCGACGGCGACCGGCACGATGCCAATGCCGTCGCCAAGTTCAGCGATATCGAAGGCATAACGGAAGTGACCGGTAAGATTGTCGATGCCGACGGTGCCGAGCAGGAGTCCGATCGCGGCCATCAGCAGCGTGCGCGGCAGCGACGTCGACGACATGTAGGCGAGGAAGATAAGCCCCAGAACCAGAAGCGCCGTGTATTCGGGCGGACCGAAGCGCAGCGCGAAGGCGGCGAGCGGCGGCGCGATTGCGGTCAGCACGACGACACCGAAAGTGCCGGCGATCCATGAGCCGACCGCTGCAATGCATAATGCGGCGCCCGCGCGGCCCTTGCGCGCCATCGCATAGCCGTCGATGCAGGTCATGACGGAGGATGCCTCGCCTGGAATTCGCATCAGGATCGAGGTGGTCGAGCCGCCATATTGAGAGCCGTAATAGATGCCGGCCAGCATCACGATTGCCTTGGTGGCGTCGAGCCCGAACGTGATCGGCAGCAGGATGCTGATGCCCGACAGCGGCCCAATGCCCGGCAATACTCCGACCAGGGTGCCGACCAGGCAGCCGAGAAAGCCGTACCACAGCACGTCCGGTCGCAACGCGACGGAAAATCCGAGAAGCAGGCTGTCAAGGGTTTCCACGGGCTCAGAATCCCAGTACGCCCTGCTCGAGCGGTGATTTGAGCACGATGGTGAAAAGCCCATAAGTGAGAAGGCTGACGCCGACACTGTACACCGCCGCTGCGACAAGGTTGCGGCCTTCGAATGCGATCAGGGCGAACAGCATGAGCGACATCGTGACGATGAAGCCGAGCGTGGTGTAGAGCGCGACCGCGGCTGCCGTGACGGCGAGGACGCGGGCCGCATGGGGCAGGTCGCTCCAACCTATGTCGGTGAACGGCGCGCTTGCGCCACCGCGCGCCACCAGGATTGCACCGAGCAGGATCATCAGGGCGCAGACGAGCTTCGGCATCATGCCGGCGCCCGGAAACGCCAATGTACCGAACGGGAGGTCGCCGCTCACCGCCAGTACGGCTAGTGCTGCCACGATGGCAGATCCACCGGCCGCGTGGTCGGCGCGGATCACAGACGACAGACGACGGACGACAGATGACGGATGACGGGAGGACGAATGATGTAAGACAGGTAGGATTTCAGTCGGTGCAGTGTCGGCAGAATTGCTCGTCCCATGCCGTCGTGTACTCTCCGCCATCTCCCCTCCGCCGTCTGTCATATGCCATCTGTTGTCTGTCGTCCGTCATCTGTCGTCTGTCAGTTACCCCTCCACCCGTCCGATCGACCGCACGGCGTCTTCGACGCGCTTGGCGTCGGCATCCCAGAAGGCACGGAACTCGGCCTGGTCGAGATAGTCGACGTCCTGGCCGATGTTCGCCATCAGCTCCTTGAACTTGGGAGTCGTAACGGCTGCGCGCGTGAAGTCGCGGATCTTTGTGACGATCGGCTCGGGCGTGCCCTTGGGGGCGAACAGGCCGACCCACAGATAGAACTCGATGTCGTAGCCGAGCTCCTTCATGGTGGGCACGTCCGGCAGCGCGTGCGAGCGGTGGGCGCCGAATGACGCGAGCGCCCGCGCCTTGCCGCCCTTGATCTGGCCGAGGCAGGCCGCGATCGAGGACACGAGCACCTGGGAATTGTTGCCGATCAGCGCAGTGAGCGCCGGGCCGCCGCCATTGGTCGGCAGGTGGCGCAACTTGATGCCAGCCGCCTTGAGGTAGAGCGCCATCGGCAGATGAAGCGCACCGTAGAGACCGGACGACGAGAAGATGATCTCGTTCGGCCGCTTCATGGCATCGTCAGCGAATTCCTTCAACGTGTGGTAGGGCGTCTGGTCGTTGACGATCA
>Ga0066903_100003197_pt1 | contig 13258 bp, 10 predicted proteins | sample PanSoiMetaGPlot1_FD_67491 | JGI IMG/M metagenome (GOLD analysis project Ga0066903, IMG submission 67491) | Tropical forest soil microbial communities from Panama analyzed to predict greenhouse gas emissions - Panama Soil - Plot 1 (version 2) | ecosystem: Environmental > Terrestrial > Soil >... | reverse complement strand
TCTTTTGCTAGAGACATCGGCTTTGATTCGTGTCGCGTAGCCGCCTGCAACCTTCCGGCGCATGCAAATGGCTTTCGTGAATGGCTGCGCGACGGCGCGCACGGCGAAATGAATTATATGCAACGTGGCGAAGAAAAACGCTGCGATCCGCAAAAGGTTCTGCCTGGGGCACAAACGATCGTGGCTCTGGCGTTAAATTACTTTCAGGCAGACGCGGCCTACCCGCCTGCGAAGGGCTCCAGCGCCGCAAGCAGGGCTGCTGCCACAGAAAGAATAGGTCGGATCGCGCGTTACGCCTTGGGAGACGACTATCATGATGTAGTCGAGGCAAAGCTCAACAGGATCGACGAGTTTCTTCGCAGCTTTGGTGGACAGCAAAAATGTTACGTCGATACCGGGCCGGTATTGGAACGGGATCATGCCGCGCAGGCAGGCGTCGGCTGGCACGGCAAGAGCACGATGCTTATCGATGAGCAGCTCGGGACCTGGTTTTTTCTGGCGGAAGTCTTGACCACTCTTGAATTGCCGCCGGATGAACGAGTAGCGGATCGTTGCGGCACATGCGAGCGTTGCATTACAGCCTGCCCAACAGGCGCGATCACCGCTCCGCATCGGTTGGACGCGCGTCGGTGCATTTCTTACCTAACGATTGAATTAAAAAGCGCCATCCCCGTGGAGTTTCGTCCGCTCATGGGCGATCGGATTTTTGGCTGCGATGATTGTCTGGACGCATGTCCTTGGAACCGGTTCGCTCAGGAATCTCGAGAGAGCGCGTTCCGGGCGCGCCGATCAACGACCGGCATGTCGCTGCGGGAACATTTGGCCCTAACCGACGCGGAGTTCCGGGCCCTTTTCAAAAAGTCACCGATCAAGCGAATAAAGCGTCGCGGGTTCTTACGCAATGTATGTGTCGCGCTCGGTAATGTGGGCGATCCATCCGACCTTCCTGCACTCGAACGCGCGGCAGGCGACCCGGAGCCACTGATCGCAGAGCACGCCGCATGGGCAATTCAACGGATTCGCGACCGAGCAGGCGCGGCCGCAAATTGTTTGAATCCAAACCAGCCGCAGACTGCATCCTACTGATTGAGGGGATGAACGTGCGTCATTGGCGAAAGTCTAAAGAGAGTTAGCTTCACCCGCATAAGCGATCATGCCATGCATCAAGCATTGACCACTCCCCCACTTGCCCGTGAGGTCGCGAAGAAGCGTCGGCAAGGTCGCAGGCGCAAAATCCTTTTTGGGTCGGCTGGCGCAGTGTTGCTTTTGATCATCGCGCTGGTCCTCGCGGGCAAGCGCGAGAAGCCAATCCCGGTGACAACAGAAAAAGCGGTGCGGCGGACCATTCTGCAGACTGTCTCCGCGACAGGCAAGGTCCAGCCGGAAACCGAAGTGAAAATTTCACCGGAAGTTGCCGGTGAAATTATCGAGCTGCCCGTTGAGGATGGGATGCATATCAAAAAAGGCGACCTGCTTCTGAAAATTAAGCCTGATTCCTACAAAGCATTGCTCGAACAACAGGAAGCAGCGATCAGCGCCGCGAAGGCCACTAACCTTCAGCAAAAAGCGACGATGCTTAAGACCGAGCACGACTTCCGGCGATCAAAGGATTTATTCGAGAAAAAGCTGATTTCAGAGCAGGAATACAATGCGGCGGAAGCAGCGTACGACGTCGCAAAGAATACCTACGAGAGTTCAGTGCACGAAATCGAACGGGCACAGGCCAGCTCCAGCCAGGCGCGCGATCAGCTTTCGAAAACGACAATTTATTCGCCGATGGACGGAACAGTCACCATTCTAAACAGCAAACTGGGCGAACGCCTCGTTGCAACGAATCAATTTGCCGGGACCGAAGTCATGCGAGTGGCTGATCTCAGCCACATGCAAGCCGTCGTGGACGTGAACGAAAATGATGTCGTAAACGTGAAGCTCGGAGATAAAGCAAACATCAAGATCGATGCGTATGGCGACCGCAAATTCAAAGGGGTTGTTCAGCAAATCGCGAACACCGGAAAAACGACTGGGGCAGGTACGCAGGAGGAAGTCACAAATTTTGAGGTAAAAATTCGCGTCGACGATCACGATGTGGCGTTGCGCCCGGGATTGAGTTGTACCGCAGATATCGAGACGAACGTAGTTAAGGATGCAGTCGCCGTGCCGATGCAAAGCGTGACGATTCGGACCGGGGACAGCAACCTCAGTCCGGAGGAAATCGAAAAACAAAAGCAAAAGGTCGCTGCGCGCGACAAGGACGATAACAAGGCGGAGTTAAGCAATGATCGGCTCGAGAAACAGGCCCAGAAAGAAGAACGCGAGAAGTTGCTCAAGGTTGTCTTCGTCAAGAGCGGCAGCAAAGCGCAAATGGTGAAGGTAACTACGGGTATTGCCGACGATTCCTACATGGAAATCAGGAGCGGCATCAAGCCCGGCGATGAAGTCATCTCAGGCAGCTACAGCGCAATCAGCCGGAAATTGAAAGAAGGCGCGAGAGTCGCGTACGACAAGGAAGTAGCGAAGTGACGAGTGACACTCGATCATCGGATCTGCTTGTCATCGACATCGAGAACATCACGAAAGATTACGTGATGGGCGAAGAAATCGTTCATGCGCTCCGCGGCGTGTCGTTGCAAATTCATAGCAACGAGTACCTGGCAATCATGGGTCCCAGTGGAAGCGGCAAATCGACGCTGATGAATATGCTCGGATGCCTCGATACGCCGAGTTCCGGGCGTTACGAATTCAATGGTCGAGACGTTTCTAGCATGACCGACGACGAGCTGGCGTGCATTCGAAATCGCGAAATCGGTTTTGTCTTTCAAACGTTTAATCTTCTTCCCCGCGCTGACAGCTTGCGGAACGTTGAGCTTCCTCTCGTTTACGCCGGCATCGATCCGGAAACGCGCCGTGAGCGCGCCGAGCACGTGTTGCGGGAGGTGGGGCTCGGCGACCGGTTGTATCATAAGCCTAACGAACTTTCCGGCGGTCAACGCCAACGCGTCGCGATCGCGCGAGCTTTGGTAAACGATCCATCCATTATCCTGGCCGACGAACCGACCGGGAATCTCGATTCGAAAACCGGGGACGAAATCATGACGCTTTTCGAAAATCTGTATCAACGCGGACACACAATTATTCTCGTTACGCACGAAGCCGATATCGCGAATCATGCGCGGCGTACGGTCCGCTTGCGCGATGGGCTAATCGAAAGTGACGATGGCGGATTCGGTGGCATCGACAACTTGCCAGTGGAAGATCCCCTGCCGGCCGATGCTGTGGTTTACTAAATGAAGCGCTTTCTGTACGAGCTGAGCGAAAGCTGGAAAATCGCTGTTGCTCAAATGCGTTCGAACAAAACGCGCTCAACCCTCACTGCGCTCGGCGTTATCATCGGGATTGTCGCCGTGACGCTCATGGGGACCGCAATCGCCGGAATCCAGGTTGGATTCGATAAAAGCATGGCCATTTTCGGCGACGATGTGCTCTATGTCTCGCAATGGCCGTGGAAGCCCGTGGATGATTGGTGGAACTTCCGCGACCGTAAAAAAATCAAGACCGAGTACGCGGAGCCGATCAACCGCATTATCGCAGCCACGCCGAATTCGAATCTCGTCATCGCGGTACCTACTTCGAGTCTTCTGCGCAGCGTGAAATATGGCCAAAGCCAAGTCAGCAACGTTCTGATCAGAGGAACCGTATCGGATTACCTCATTACTTCGACTTTCGATTTTAAGGAGGGCCGATTTTTCAACGACGTCGAATCCAAAGGCGGCGCCAACGTGTGCGTGATCGGCTACGACGTGGCTGACGCGTTGTTTCCTGCTGAAAGCCCGATCGAAAAATCGGTGCTGATCAATGGACAACCTTTCAGAATAGTCGGGATCATCTCACGGCAGGGCACATTTCTGGGATTATTCAGTCTGGATTCGATTGTGGTGATGCCGTTGCCTGCGTTTCAAAAGTATTTCAGCGCCAAAAGCGATTCCGACATCCTCGTAAAAGTGAAAGATAAAGCGCGGCTCGCAGAAGCGAAAGACGAGCTGATCGGAGTCATGCGGCGGGTGCGCGGGTTGCCGCCAGAGAAAAAAGAAGATTTCAGCATCAACGAACAACAAGCACTGAAGAGCACGCTGGATCCAATCAAGAACTCCATTGCTGTCGCGGGGCTTTTTATTACCGGTCTTTCGCTCTTTGTCGGGGCAATCGGGATAATGAATATCACGTTCGTCAGCGTGAAAGAACGCACGCGCGAAATCGGAACCCGCAAAGCTCTGGGCGCGAGGCGACGCACGATCCTTCTTCAATTCTTGATCGAATCCACTTCGCTGTGTCTACTCGGCGGATTCATCGGGCTCGGTGTTGCGTACGTAATGTGCACAGGCATCGGCCAGGCGTTTCCGTCCTTTCCGATTCGCTTTTCGCTTAGCCTCGTCTTGGTGAGTATGGCCGTCTCGATTCTGACGGGTTTGTTCTCCGGTTTCGCACCCGCTTGGTCAGCCTCCCGCCTCGATCCGGTCGCAGCGTTGAGATATGAGTAACTCGTTAAGTGTATCATTAACACCGGCCTTTCACGCCGGTGTCCATCGCATGGAAAGCCTAAAGCGGTTTCAACGGCTTCTGGCTGGACCTGCGCGAATGTCCAAAATCGCGCCGACCAGTAAGCCGTTAGAACGGCTGAGACCCAAGTCGATGCAATTTCACCGGCCTGAAGGCCGGTGTTAATGAAATGTTGTTCAGCGAAATAGTTAAGATGGCGCTTGCCTCGTTAGGCGCGAATAAACTCCGCGCTGCGCTGACAATGATCGGCATCACGATCGGCGTTTTCTCGGTCATCTCCGTGATGACTGCCATCGGGGCGCTGCAGTCCTCCATTGAAAGCGGCATTAGTTTTCTCGGGTCGAACATTTTTCAATTCGCCAAGTATCCGGCGAACGTGAATGTCGGCGGCGAAATTAAGAAAAAATATCAGAACCGCCGCAACATTACGTATCGAGAGGCGCTGCATTACGCGAAGTTGATGGAGGGCAACGCGCGCGAAATTTGTCTCAAGACTTTCGGCTACGAGGTGAAGGGACAAGCTGTTTATAACGGCGTGAAAACCACGCCGAGTCTTCTCATCGTTGGCACAAACCGAAGTTTTCTCACCGCAAACGCTTACACTCTCGGTTACGGCCGGAATTTGAGCGACGAAGACGTTGAACTTTCACGCAGGGTGATTGTCGTCGGCAAGATGATCGAGAAACGGTTGTTCCCACATGAATCGCCGATCGGCAAAGTTGTGAGAGTCAGCAGCCACACGTACACGATCGTGGGTGTGCTCGCTGAGAAAGGGACCTCCTTCGGCCAGAGCCAGGATGACCTTTGCATCATGCCAATCACGCGGTTTTTCGAAGACTACGGTGAAGCGAAACGCACGGTAAACATCGCCACTCAAGCGTTCTCCACGGAGACTTACAATCAGGCACTGGACAAAGGCATAAGTGCCATGCGCATCGCGCGTGGATTGCGCGCCGACCAGGAAAACGATTTCGAAATTTATTCGAACGACTCACTGAAGAGCGCGTTCACCTCGGTCGCGGCCATCGTACGCATTGGTGCGTTCGTCGTCAGCTTCATCGCGCTCCTCGCTGCTGGAATCGGCATCATGAACATCATGCTCGTGAGCGTAACCGAGCGGACAAAAGAAATCGGCGTACGCAAATCCATCGGCGCGCGCAGTCGCGACGTTCTGCGTCAATTCCTAACCGAAGCAGTTTTTATCTCGGAAGCCGGGGGAATTCTGGGAATCATTCTTGGTATCGTCGCCGGCGACCTGCTGGCAGCTTGGCTAAAGGTAGACATCATTTTCCCCTACGGCTGGGCAATAGCTGGACTCCTTGTTTGCTCAGCAATCGGCATCGGCTTCGGCCTCTACCCCGCGTATCGCGCGGCTAACCTCGATCCAATCGAAGCGCTTCGGTACGAGTAACGAGTACCGTGAACAACCGACTTTCTCTGAAAGCGATACGAGGACGTATCGCACTCCAAAAGCATTTTCGTGCAAAATAGTCGACACGGATGTTTTGTTTTGCGTTAGCCTTTTTGGGGGTGCGCACGCGTCCCCGCGTCGCTTTTGCACCAACGCCGGCGTTAATCCAATCCAAGCGCATTGAATGTCTCATCAACGTGTTTGAAGTGGACGTCGAGTGAGCAGAGGCGGTCGATTTCTTCTGGTGAAAGTCGGGCGGCGATTTCGGGTTCGCGTTTTGCGTTTTCGGCGAATGTCCCCTCGCCGTTCCACGTTTTCATGGCGGCGCGTTGCACGGCTTCATATGCGTTCTTGCGCTCTGAGCCTGCGCGTGTGAGCGCGAGCAAGATCGATTGACTGAAATACAGACCCTTGGTTAGAGCGAGATTTTCCGCCATTCGGCCCGGGTAAACCTGCAGTTTCTCAACCACGCATCGCAATTTTGCGAGCATGTAATCCAGGAGGATGCATGAATCGGGTAAAATAATGCGTTCAGCGCTCGAGTGGCTGATATCGCGTTCATGCCACAGCGCAATATTCTCCAGTGCAACGACGGCATTCCCGCGAATTACCCGGGCTAATCCGCTCAACCGCTCATTTGTGATCGGGTTGCGTTTGTGCGGCATGGCGGAGCTGCCTTTCTGGCCTTCGCCGAAAAATTCTTCTACCTCCAAGACTTCAGTCCGCTGGAGATGGCGAAATTCTGTGGCCCACCGATCGACGCTCGACGCAATCACCGCGAGCGTGGTCATAAATTCTGCGTGACGGTCGCGTTGCACGATCTGCGTCGAAAGAGTCGCAGGCCTTAATCCGAGCCTTTCACACACCGAACGCTCGATTTTCGGGTCGATGTGAGCATGTGTGCCCACTGCGCCACTGATTTTTCCAACGCGAATACGCTCCCGGGTTTGGGCCAGCCGCTCGATGGCGCGACCGAATTCGTCATACATCAGCGCCAGCTTTAACCCAAACGTGATTGGTTCAGCGTGCACCCCGTGGCTACGGCCGATCATCGGCGTCATTTTGTATCGGCGTGCCTGGTCTGCAATTACGCTTCGAAGCGCTTCGAGATCATCCAGAAGGACTTGGCACGACTCGTTCAATTGCACCGCGAGCGTCGTGTCCAAAATATCCGATGAAGTGAGTCCTTGGTGAATCCAGCGCGATGCAGGCCCGACTGATTCGGCCACGTTTTCGAGAAAAGCGATGACGTCGTGGTTGGTTCGCTTTTCGATTTCGAAGATTTTCGGAATCGAGAACCGCGCTCGTTTTCGAATCTCAACAGCGTCCTCTTTCGGAATCTGGCAACGCTCTGCCATCGCCTCGCAGGCGAGCACTTCAACTTCCAGCCAGATCTCAAATTTGCGTGGGTCCGACCAAATTTTGCTCATCTCCGGCCGGGAATAGCGGTCGATCACGTTGCGAACATAAAAGCGACCGTGGTGAGCGAAAAGCGTTTTCGTTCAGATTGCTCAGAATTCAGCCGCAGCACGCCCAGATTTGAGCATTTTCTTAAAAGAGGTCCGCTTAGGACAGGCGGACACTACAGGATTGCAGCTTCAGTAGACGAACGAGAACGCCCGTCCAGCTGGCTTTAGCAAACGCGGGCGCGCAGGAAACGTCCGTTATCTTGCACGCGTACCTGGCCGCTCGCCAGAAGATCTGCGACTGCAGCTACCGTTTCTGTGCTGCTTCGGGTGCACGAACTAACTGCCAGGATCAGATCACCGAGCGAAAGTCGGGTGCGCGGTTTAATGATTTGGCGAAATTCGCGATTCCTTTTCATATTTAGGCCATTTTTGCTCTTAGCAAGTCTAATGCCACGAGTCGTTGTGAATATTTCTTCCATCGTCGCTCCTGAGTTATTCAGTCCTTATCCACTTTAGAACTGACCGCAGAGCGACACTTTTGTTCAATTTTAAAACACGAAAGAGACGCAAACGCCTCAACGCGCGACGACTAGCCATCGCAAATTCTGAGCGCGACGGCTGTCCAAGCCGTGATTTTCTGTGCCCCTACCCGGTTTAGGCGGCTTCAATTGTTTCGCTTTTTACCGGTCAGACTGACCACCACCAGATAAAGAATGGTGATCACGACGCACGCGATCACGATCGTGTGGAAATTGCCGCTTTCCTTTACGGCCTTGATCAAAGCGGTCGCATCTTTCGAGTCGATCATTTCACGCGTCAGCACTTTTTGGCCAAACCACGCCAGGACAGAACACCAGAGCGCCGAACCGGCCATGGTCATTACACTGAATGTGGCGAAATTCATCCGAATGATGCCAGCCGGAATAGAAATGACATGGCGGATCACGGGTAGAAGGCGCGCAAAGAAAATGCCCCCAGCTTCGTAACGACGCACCCAGTTTTCGGCTCGCTCTAGTTTATGCTCGCTCAGCAAAAAATAACGTCCCCACTGAGCGATGAAGACCCGCCCAAGCCATAATGCCGCCCAATAGGTCGCCGTCGCCCCAAGCCACGAGCCGAATGTGCCCGCCGCTATGACGCCGAACGTGTTTAATTTTCCCTCCGTAGCGAGAAATGCGGCAGGAGGAATAACGATTTCGCTCGGCACCGGGAAAATGGAGCTTTCCATCGCCATGAGCAAAATGATTCCCAGGTATCCCCACTGCTCGACCCACTGAAACCATATTTGAACCAGATGATGCATCGTTGATTTGCGATTTGCGATTTGTGATTTTCGATTAGGCTGGCAGCAGCGCGACTAGTCAATCCGAAATCCCGATCCGCAATCCAAAATTGAGCCGTCCATCCATTGCCCGGTCTTCGGCCGTTACGGGTTGTTCTAGGCATAAACGGCGTCTTGTCATTCCGAGCGTAGTCGAGGAATCTCTGGATTTGTGCCGCAATAAAACTCCGCCTCTTTCGGTCTAATCGGAACCCGCAATCCAAAATTCGCATGTCCATCTACCGGCGCGTCCTTCGCTATTACCAGCCGTTCTGGGGAAAAACGATAATTGGTCTGTTTTTGTCGCTCCTCGGCATTGGGCTGAATCTGCTCAAGCCATGGCCTTTCAAAATCATCGTGGACGATTTCCTGCGACCAACACCTGCTGCGCGAGGTGATTGGCGCACTTGGGTCCCCCTGCTCTGTCTTGCGCTTGTCGTAATTCAGGTTGCATGGGGAATCATCAACTGGATCACGAATTATTTGTTCGTGAAGATCGGCCTCGAAGCGCTGCTGAAACTGCGAACCGATCTGTACTCTCATCTGCAACGGCTCTCTCTCAAATTCCATGACGCGCGGCGATCTGCCGATTCCAGTTTTCGCGTCGCATACGATTCGCAGTCGATTCAAACGATCTACAACAAAGGTTTCACCAACATCTTTGCTTCGGTAATCGCGCTGATTGGCACATTCATCGTAATGCTGAGACTCGACTGGACATTGACCCTGCTTTCCTTAGCGATTGTGCCTCTGATCGTAGGCGCGATTTATTTCTTCGCGCGCCGGATCCGGAGTGAATCGACCTCGATCCAAGAACAGGAAAGCGCGGTGCTCGCGCAAGCGCAGGAGGGGTTGAGCTCGATTCGGATGGTGCATGCGTTCGGACGCGAAGACTTCGAAGTCCGGCAATTTCATCAGCAGGCGCAGCAGAGTTTGCAGGCAAATCTGCGGCTGACGTTAACGAACGTGAATAGCGCGCTGGTCATCAGCACACTGATGGTCATCGGCACGGCAGCAATGTATTACGTAGGAACCCTGCATGTGCTCGCCGGCACGCTCAGCCTCGGTTCGCTGCTGGTCTTCAGCGCCTACTTGTTAATGCTCTATCAACCATTGGAATCCCTCACCTACACGGCCTGGGCGATGGAAGGTGCTACAGCCGGGGCGAAACGTTGCTTCGAAGTGTTGGATCGGCAGGACGATGTGCGTGACTCGCCGAATGCAGTCGACATTTCGTCGGCTAAAGGCGCGATCGAGTTTCGCTCGGTCAATTTTGGTTATGCCGAAAGCCGAATCGTTTTGCGCGACATCAATCTCTCCATCGCGCCGAATCAAATTGTCGGACTCGTGGGCGGCACGGGCGCGGGCAAAAGCACACTGCTCAGCCTGGTGCCACGCTTTTACGATCCTGCCACGGGCTCGGTGATGCTCGACGATCGCGATGTCCGCGAGATTACGAAGAAATCTTTACGCAATCAGATCGCAATCGTCCTCCAGGACACGCTACTTTTCTCCACCACCGTTCGCGAGAACATCGCCTACGGGCGACCAGATGCGACGGAAGAAGAGATCATTGAAGCGGCGCGGCGGGCCCAGGCTGACGAGTTTATTGGGCAAATGCCGCAGGGATACAGCAGCATGGTTGGCGAACGGGGCGGGCATTTGAGCGTCGGTCAGCGGCAGCGCATCGGTATCGCGCGAGCCTTTCTAAAGAACGCTCCGATCTTGTTGCTGGACGAACCGACTTCGGCGCTCGACCCGGCGACCGAAGCTGCCATCATGGAAACCATCAAAGAATTAATGCGCGGCCGAACGACGTTGATCGCCACACATCGGCTGGCCACCATTCATAATCTCGACCAAATCATCGTGCTGGAACACGGACGCATCATCGAACAAGGCCGTGGCCCGGAACTCCTGACTCGTGGCGGTGTTTACGCGAAACTTTATGCTTCGGGAAAATTTCCAACACAGTAGCGGATGTGTTCCGCTCGCGAGACGTGGAGACGGCGCGCCCTCGCGCCGCGGCCTGAGGGCAGGTCGGCTCCAGTGGTTAGCGAAGCACTAGCAAGACCTATTAAGCTATTCCGATGAGCAACATTAAAGCAGACCGGCACGTCGAAGGCGATTGGTGGCAGGAACCAATCCCGCTAAACGTGGAGTTTGGTGAAGGTTTTTATTGTGAAAGTGCTCAAATTTTTCGGTTTCTCCGAAACGAGAAACCGCACGCAGTCGTCATCGGCAAACACGTTTCGTGCTATGCAGGCTGCTCATTCGCCATCGGGAATAACGGCCAATGCGCGGTCGGCGATTTCACTCTGCTCAACGGCGCGTTAATCATGGCTGAGGAAAAAATTCAGATCGGCTCTTATTGCCTCGTTTCATGGAACGTCGGCATCGCCGATTCCGATTTTCATCCGCTTGAACCGGCTCAACGCCTGATCGACGCGCAAGCGCTGGCGCCGTATTTCGAAAACCGGCCGGCGCGCCCCATATTAAAAACTGCACCAGTCAAAATCTGCGACAACGTCTGGATCGGAATGAACGCCGTGATTTTGAAAGGCGTTACGATTGGCGAGAACTCAGTTGTGGCAGCGGGCTCCGTCGTGACTAAAAGCGTCGAGCCCAACACCGTCGTGGCGGGAAATCCGGCGGTGGTCGTGAAAGAATTCCAAACGTGAGTCGTTCTAACGCCCAACGCCAAACGCCCAACGCCCAACGCCAAATTTTTTTCGTTCGACGTTGGACGTTCGACGTTGGGCGTTGGGCGTTCTCTTACTCATGAAACGCAAGCGCATCGTGGTGATGGGATTCATGGGCTCAATGCCAATCGCGGGTGTCATTTGGCAAGCCATTCATTATGTCGTCGGACTGCAACGGCTCGGGCACGACGTTTTCTTCATCGAAGATTCAGCGCGTCTGCCGTACAACCCCGAAACGTTCGAAGTCACCGACGAGTTCGATTACGCGGCAAAAGTTCTCGATCGCCTGGCCCGGGACTTCGATTTCAAAAATCGCTGGGCGTATTGCGCGCGTTACCTGCCAGGTAATCCAACGGCCGGCTTCTCGTTAAAGAAAATCCGGCAACTCTATCGCGACGCCGATGCGATCCTGAACGTTTGCGGCACACAGGAGTTCAATGACGATTTACTCGTTTCCGATCGCATTCTTTACATCGAGAGCGATCCCGGCGTTGAACAAATCAAGATCGACAAAGGCGTAAAATCGACAGTCGATTATCTGCAGCGGCATCACGCACTTTTCACATTCGGCGAAAATATCGGGAAGAAGGATTTTCCGGTGCCGCTACATGGCTTCAAATGGCTGCCCACGCGGCAACCAGTGGTGACAGATCTTTGGAAGACAGCCCGTTCACCTTCTCGCGCGGCGGTGTTCACAACAATCGCGAACTGGTCCACGAGTGGTTTAAAAGACATTACGTGGCGCGGCAAGAAATATCTGTGGAGCAAATCGCGCGAATTTCTCCGGTTCATCTCCGCACCAAAAGAAGCGGCAGAAACCTTCGAGATGGCAACCAACATCGACGATACAAGAACCCGCCGAAAATTTGAGCAAAACCGCTGGCGCCTGACTTCACCGCTTCAAATGAGCGTCGATTACTGGCTCTACCGCGATTACATCCAGCGTTCCAAAGGCGAGTTCACGGTCGCCAAGGACCAATACGTCCGGCTCAACACCGGCTGGTTCAGTGACCGCAGCGCCTGTTATCTGGCAGCGGGTCGTCCCGTCATTACGCAGGAAACCGGCTTCACGAAAAATTGCGGTGGCAAGACAGGACTCTTGTCATTTCGAACCGTAGACGAAGTCGCCGATGCAGTGAAAAGAATTAACGCCGACTACTCGAAACACTCTCGCGCTGCTCGCGACGTTGCGCGTGAAGTCTTCGAAGCTGAAACGGTGTTGAAATCGGTTCTCGATCGGGCCGAGATCTAGGACGCCAACAGAAGCGACTAACATTAGGTTGGAAATTTCGGATGAATCAGCGCACGATGCATCCATGAAAATCGCAACGATCATCGCTCGGGTTCTTCTCGGACTCGTTTTTGTCGTGTTCGGATCGAACATTTTTTTGCATTTCATTCCGATGCCACCGCCACCGGCAACATTGGCTGGAGACTTCAGTAAAGCGCTTTTCCTAAGCCATTACCTTCACCTGGTCGCCGTATTTCAAATCGTCGGCGGCTTGCTTCTGCTTGTCGGACGCTTTGTTCCTCTCGGTTTAGTTTTGCTTGCTCCCGTCATTCTGAACATTGACCTATTTCACATGCTGCTGGACCCCAGTGGTCTGGTAATGGCCGCCGTCGTTTCGATCTTGTTAGTCTTTCTTGTCTGGCAATATCGCGACGCGTTCAGAGGAATTCTGAGGCCCTGATCCAGTCATGCCGACACAAACCGAGAAACAAACAGTGCATGTTGTCGTGCGCGGCGGCGCCAAGAATTTTCAGCAACAAGTCATTGCGGGGAGACATCACCTCGTAGCCGACGAACCGGTGAGCGCCGGCGGCGGCGATGTCGGACCAGATCCGTACGATTATTTACTCG
>Ga0066903_100003196_pt1 | contig 13260 bp, 12 predicted proteins | sample PanSoiMetaGPlot1_FD_67491 | JGI IMG/M metagenome (GOLD analysis project Ga0066903, IMG submission 67491) | Tropical forest soil microbial communities from Panama analyzed to predict greenhouse gas emissions - Panama Soil - Plot 1 (version 2) | ecosystem: Environmental > Terrestrial > Soil >... | reverse complement strand
CATGCGGACCGGAAGATCGTGCAGGCATAGGTCAACCGCCACCTGCTCGTAGCAACGCCGCGTAATGAAGGTCGCGATCGTATTCACGTAGGGAATATAGCCCTCCATGGCGAGGCCGGCTGCCATTCCGATCACGTTTGCCTCAGTAATGCCCTCCATATACCAGCGTTCGGGCATTTCCTGGCGCATCCCGTCAAGTAGGCCCGGGCTCAGATCGGAGCCAATGAACAGCACGCGCTTGTCGCGCTTGGCCAGCTCATAGACCATGTTGACGCAAGTGGCGCGCATTCGTCATTCTAGGGCAGCATATAATTTAGCCACCACCTCGCTAGCAATCTTCGATTTGTGGTGCCAGTTCGCGTCGTTTTCGGCGAAGGCGATGCCCTTTCCCTTCACAGTGTGGCAGATGACGGCGCTCGGACGGTCTTGTGCCACGGGGAGACGGCGAAACACGCTGCGCAGCGCCTTGACGTCATGGCCATCGACATCGACCGTGGCAAAATTGAACGCCCGCCATTTGTCAAGTAGCGGCTCGAGATCCTGGATTTCGCGCGTCGGCCCCGCCGACTGGACCTTGTTGTAGTCGACGACGGCGGTGAGATTGGAAAGCCGGTGCTTGCCAGCGCACAGCGCGGCTTCCCAGACAGAGCCCTCATTGATCTCGCCGTCGCCCATCACCACGATGACCCGGCTGTCACGTTTCTCGATGCGAGCGGCGAGCGCCATTCCGACACCGTAGGACAATCCATGTCCGAGCGAGCCGGTGGAAGCTTCAACCCCTGGGACCTTTGCGGCTTCGGGATGGCCTCCCAGGATCGAATCGCGACAGCAGAACGTGTCGAGTGTGTTGAACGGGATAAATCCCTTGTCGGCAAGCATGACATAAAGCGCAATGCAGCCGTGGCCCTTGCTCAGGATCATGCGGTCGCGGTCCCGCCACTTCGGCTCGTTGGGACGGCAGCGGAGGATATCGTCATAGAGGACCCGCATGATTTCGACCAGCGACATCGAGGACCCGACATGGCCGCGTTCGCCGCCTTCGAGCGCACGCACGACCAGCCGGCGCAGATATTTCGAACGCTCGTCGAGCGGCGGTGTCACCGTCTTGAGTTCGTGTGCCACCTCGGCCCTGCCGGCCATGAACTACGCCTCCACTTTGTGCGACAACGTCCCAAGAAATTCTCGGGCGTGGGCGAGCTGGCGACGTTTTGCATCGTTCCAGTTTTTGGTCAGTCCGGCGAGGACGCGGCGCCGCCAGTGCTCAGGGATGAATTCATTGAGCAGGATGAGGACCCAGCGGAGCCCGAAGAGCGGAAGCAACGCCGCGAGCCTCGCGGCGAACACCGAATCGTCACCGTAGAGCTGTAGCGCCAATTGGCAAAACCGGCGCCGCTGCGGCAACGGCAGCGGCCAGCCTGGATGCAACAAAACGTCAGCGACCAATTTCACGGGATCATCCCAGCCAAAATATTCGAAATCGACGAACGCGAGTGACCCATCCAAGCGGCGCAAGCTATTGTGGAAACCAAAATCCGACGGAACGAGGCTCCGTTGTTCCTGCGGTAATTCAGCCGCAAAATCAAGGCCGGCTGCAGCCATATTCGCTTTCGCTTTTGCAACTAGGCCATCTCGCTCAGGCATAAAAGAATGTTCAAGGAAATCAATAAGGTCGTATTCAGTCGCCGCAACGCCCTGAAGGCGCGCGAGCCGCTCGGAGAGTTGCCGCTCAATTACCTCGCCCGACAAGCATGCTTCCGACGCCAACGGCTGCTCCGCCGCCCACGGGGTTTCCCGCAGTGCATGGACGCTGGCTAGGAAGGCAACGGCCGCATCGATGTCCGCATCCGTGAGTTTGGCCACCTCCGCGCCCTCGATCCAGCTCAGCAGCGCATAACCGCGATCGCGATCAACCCCTACCACGCGCGGAACGCCTCCCACCTGATAATGCTCCATGAGCCGCAAAGCGCCCACCTCTGTCGTCAACCGGTCGCGCGGATCATCTTGTCGTGAAGGATATTGCTTGAGCGCATATGCTTGCTCGCCGCAGTCGACTCGATAGATGCGGCTGTTCCCCCCGCGCGCTGGATGATGTCGGACCGCGACGGCCTGGCCAATCAGCGCCTGAGCAACGTCCCGTGCCTGGGCGAGAGCAGCATCAACCGTGCTCACAGAAGATCTGCTCCTCGATGTGTTGCCAAGTCGGGCAGACGATATAGGACGCGGAGCTCCGGGCATTATGACGATCCGAAAAGAAGATGCGCTTGACGTCGGACGGAAAGCTCGGGTCGGTGAGTACTTCTTCAAGATCGTCGATGAAGTAAGCGCAGCGAAGAGTCGCAATGCGAGCGAGCTTGTCAGCCCGCGTGCTTTCGAAGAAAACATTTTCGATGGGAATGCCGTAACCTGTGTCGCTGAAAAAGCCCCGTGCACTCATCCAATCGAGAGCTGCCTGGCGCAAATTGATTCGGTCGGGATCATAATGACCGAATTCGGTCTTGTGGCTCACGATCAATACTTCACACCCTTCAGCTCGACAACGACGCAGGAACGAATCGACGCCCTCGAACATCGTGGCGCCAGAAATTCCCTTTCCATACACGTGTCCTTGCAGACGTTGCCACGTCAGCTCGCCGTTCGGCAACAAACGGATGTGATCGCGGATCGCTTGCTTTTGACCACGTATGCTTTTGTCAATCTTACCCCAATTCGTGGCTGCAGTTCGAAACACGTCGTCATAAGTGACAATCGTGTTGTCGAAATCGACGCCGACCCGCATTCGAGTCTTCATCTGCACATCGGCAGCCAATCGAACGCCCTCGTTGGCCATGTCTTATCGCAGCTTCAGTCCCTGCATCCGCTTAATATTGTAATATCGATCATCAGTCATCGCGTTCGGCACCTTGCCGGCGTCGAAGGCAGTCTTCAAATCGATAATGGCGTCCTTGACCGAACGTTCTGCGCAGAAACCGAGCTCGCGCCGGATTTTTTCCGATGAGACGTGATAGGAGCGGTGGTCATCGGTAGGCGTTACGACAACCTTGACGTCGCGACCGACTTCCGCCCGCACCATTTCGGCAATTTCACGTACCTTGAGGTTGTGGTACCCGGCATTCCAGACCTTGCCGTCGATGGCCTCATCCGGCGCCTGGAGCAATTTGAGGTACAGGTCCGTCATGTCCTCGATGTGGATATTCGGGCGCAACTGATCGCCCCCGAATACGGTAATGCGGCCATTGTTGATGGCATGATTGGTCAAGATATTGACCGTGAGATCGAGGCGTAGGCGTGGCGCGTATCCGCACACTGTCGCCGGCCGCAATGTGACTGCGACGAAGCCGGGCTCGCGTTCCTCCTCGAGCACTTGCTCGCACATCGCCTTATATTTCGAGTAGTCTGTGAGCGGCACGAGCGGCAGATCCTCTGTCACATCCGTCTCGTCCTTGATTCCATAGACGGAGGAGGAGGACGCATAGATGAACCGACGCACGCCGGCGTCCTTGCAAGCCTTTACCAGCGGCCGAAAGCAGTCGTAATTGATCGATCGGCCGAGCGCGGGATCGAGATCGAACGACGGGTCGTTGGAAATGCACGCGAGATGAATCACCGCATCGCAGCCGGCAACAGCGCGAGCAACGTCCACCGTGGGATTGCGCAAATCGCCCTTGATTTCGACGAGTTTGGGATGCGATTTGAGATCGGCAAATACGCCGCCGTAGATGTAGAGATCGAGCACGACCACTCCGTAGCCAGCCCCGAGCAGCTTGGGCACGAGGTTTGAACCCACGTAACCCGCACCACCAGTCACCAGGATACGATTGAATCGCTTGCTCATCGTCTCATTGCGCTCCAAGCTTGTCGCTTTGTTGCCGCCTCTGCCACAGCCACTCTGTTGGCTCCCAAAACCGCTGTCCCTATCATTTGAGAAGGGCGGTAATGCCCTTGACAAGTGACGGCTTATCGATCGAGCGGCGGTGCCCAACGATTTCGACTTTGAGAGCGCCCACCACGTTTCCGATGAACCCGATGCGATGAATTGGGCCGCCGGCAGCAACCAGCGGGGCGGTGACCGCCAGGAAAGCATCGCCCGCACCCACCGTGTCCACCACGTTCTTTGCAAAGGCTGGGATGGTGTGCACGATGCCGCCGCGCTCGTAAGTGACGCAGCCGTGCTTGCCCTGGGTGACGATGATTTTCGAGCACTCGACCTGCTTCTCGATGATCGCGCGTGCGATATCGCCGGTCGTGGACAACCGGTCGCTCACGGCGAGGCGCGCCTCCGGCGCATCGATACAGATGTAATCGGCGCGGGGATATTTCGTGATCAGATTATAGCCCTGGTTTGCACTGTTGCTCTGGGTATTGACAGCCAAGAAACGCGCAGTGGATGTCAGTTTCGCGATCGAGGATGGACCGAGCAGACCGTGACCGAAGTCGGCGGCGATCACGACGTCGTAGTCGCCGGCTGTCGCGGCAATCATCTGGTCAAGGCCCTGCTGCAGATCGCTCGTTAAGGGTTCATCATTCATGAAATAGACTTCGAACAGCTTGCGCATGTATGAAGGGTCGATGAACCGGCGCTTCAACGTTGTTGGCGCGCCCGCCCGTTGCAAAGTGGTAAGTCGGACGTTCGGACGCAGGCTCTCACGGGCGAAGTCTTCATAGCTGTCGGAACTGCCTAAACACGTGATGATGTCGACTTGCTTGCAGAACGAGGCGACGTGGTTAGCAGCCGCGAAAACGCCGCCGGCAAACAGTTCGCGATCCTGATAACGGGTCGCGATCATGTTTTCCTTCGGCGTTTTACCCATCGGCAAGACGTACTGGTACTCGTCGATGATCGCATCTCCAACCAGCAACACGCGGTAATCGCGCACGTGATCGATCAGCTCGAGCAGTTCATTGAGCCCGCCATCCTGCCGCAGCGTATTCAGGTGTTCACGAATATGCGGTTCGAAAATGTTAACATGACGATTGATCAACTCAGTCGAACTGAAGGTCACCTCGTCGGTGAAATGAATGCGCCCGCCATGCGCCTCGACCGCCTGGCGCTCCAGCGTGATCTTCCCGGTCACGTCTCCTTGCGGATTCTGATAGTCTTGGCCTTTGACGTAGATGCTTGGCCGGATTCGCTCGATCGCGCTGACGGCGTCGGGCGCGTCATTGACAGCGACCCAGTCGACATATTCGAGTGTCGCTAGCATTTCGGCCCGCAATTCGGCGCTGAATACTGGCCGGCCCGGCCCTTTATTGACGAAGCGATCAGCGGTGACCGTCACGATGAGAATGTCGCCGAGCCGTCTAGCCGCTTCCAGATGGCGCACGTGGCCAAGATGCAGGAGATCGAATGTACCGTGCGCTTGTACGACCGTCTGACCCGCAGCGCGGTAATGCTCAGCAACGACGGCAATCTCCTGCAAGGATCTGACTTTGTCACGCGGCCCGCCCGCCGTGGCGAGCTGGGGCTGACGGATCAGCTTTGTGACGCTCGACTCCATGAGCCCCTCCCCTGCTGGCTGCCTTCTTTGCCGAGAAAGCGAAACCACTCGCTAGTCGCCTCAGTGACGCTCGAAACAGTCCATACTGGCGCGTCGCGCCAATACTCGATATTCTCTCGCATGACGCGTACGCCGTCGGCGAACTTCACCTTGGGTTCCCAGCCCAGGTCCATGCGGATCTTCGAGATGTCGGCCCAGGTGCAATCCGGCTCTCCAGGACGTTTTGGAATCTGGACCGTGGGCGGCGATCCCAATTGCCGGACGAGCTCATTAACGCTCACCGGCTGCCCGCTGCCGACATTATATACCTCGCCCGTGCGGTCGCTACCGGCAGCGGTTATCAAAGCGTCTATAACATCAGTCACAAAAGTAAAGTCGCGAGTCTGCATGCCATCGCCGACCACGGTCAATGGCTTTCCGGCCAAAAGCTGAGCGAGGAAGACACCAAAAACGGCGCCATAAGTGCCGCTGGTGCGCCCACGGGGGCCATAAACGTTGAAAAAGCGCAGCGAGAGCGCCGGCAAGCCATAGACCTGAGCCCAGTGCAGCGTGAGCTGTTCGCCCAGATATTTGGTCAATGCGTAAGGGTAGCGAGTGTCAGGCGGCGCCGTCTCGGGTGTTGGATAGGTCGCCGGAATGCCGTAGCAAGACGAGGAAGCCACATAGATAAAGCGCTTCACTGCGTTCCGCCTCGCGGCCTCGAGCACAACGAACGTTCCGTCCACGTTACCCCGGAAATAGGCCTCGGGCTCCCGGATCGAAGGCACGATGTCGGCGCGCGCTGCCAGATGAAAGATACGCTCGACACCAGCGCAGGCGGCACCTACCGCAGCGGAGTCAGAGACATCGCCAGTCATGATATCAAGGCGCGCGTTGCCCTCATGCTGTTGCAGATTGGCGCGCCGGCCGACGATAAAACTGTCCAGCACCCGGACACTTCGTCCGTCAGCAATCAAACGGTCAACGAGATGACTTCCGATAAATCCCGCACCGCCAGTGACGAGATCGATCCCCGATCCAATGACCAACTCAGTGCCTCCTGCGCTACCGAACGGCCGGACGTCCCCATTTATAGGTTCAAAAGGTGCGAATGCAAATTCCAACTTTCGGTCGGGCCCACGAGGAAAACACGAACCGTTTCAACCACTTGTGGCGAAAAAGAGGGGTTCCCCTCACATCCACCGGTTTACGCGGTTGGCAACGCGTCGGACTACAATGTCGATTATCGTGTGGCTAACTGACAGCATGTTCTTGAACGTCAGCGCGCGCGACTCCCCGCCCTTACGCTCGACCGTCCGCACCGGGATCTCCTTGTAGCTGAAGCCCTGGTCGAGCAGCATGCAGATGATGTCGGCCTGGAAACCGAAGCCGCGCGTGTTCGGATGCCAGCGCATCACGTTGTAGCGCAGGTGAACTGCGAGCCCGTTGTAGTGTTGCAGGCGATAGCCGCTGATCAGATTGATCAATGTTGCGTACCATTTCGACAACAAGCGCCGAAATAGACTCTTGCCTTCGCTTGTAACGTAATACGGAATGAGCATGTCCGCCTGTCCGAGCTCGCGGAAGACCGCGAGCATGGTGTCCCGCGGTTCCGCATCGTCGCCGCAGATCAGCCGGTAGTATTTGCCCTTTCCCATGAACGCGGCATCGAAATAGTTTTGCGCAAGTCCTCGGTTGACCTTGTTGCGCCGCAGAAGAATCCGTTCCTCCGGATGCGATCTGACGTAGCCCTCGACCAGGTCCGCGGAATTGTCCGACGAACAGTCGTCAATAACGATGATCTCGTAGCGAATGCCGCCGACCTCGATCAACGTCGAGCGCACCGTTTCGATCGTGCTCAGGATGTACGCGCCCTCGTTGTAGCACGAGATGAGGATCGTCAAGTCCAGCGGCGCATCCTGGTCGGGCGCCAGCAATCGCTCACGGTCTTGATATTGCGCCGCGGCCGGCGTCATGACGATGTCTGCAGGGAACGGCAAGCCCGACATCATCGCACCTGACGCTCAATCGTCTCGATGCGCACGGCGACCTGTTGGCGGGCAAAACCAAGGTATGTGTATTTGACGCCATGTGCCGCTACGAATTCCTGGAAGGCCTTGTATTCGTGCTGCTCCCAGTTCGGATAGTTAAAATACTCGTCGAACAGGATAATCGTTCCGGACACCAACCGATCCCCGACCAGGGTGAAGATGGCTCGAGTGGAGCTGTAGATGTCGCAATCGATATGTATAAATGCGACGGGACCCGGGTTGGCCTTCAGCCAATCGGGCAGCGTTTTATCAAACCATCCCCGATGTAAACGCACATTGGATGGGACACGCGGCAATTGGCGCCTCACGTCAAAGCTGCGGCTTCCGAGATTAAACCCGGACCAAGCCTCCGGCAGCCCCTCGAAACTGTCGAATCCATGAATGATGCGGCCACCGATGCGCTTGGCTATGAAGCGGATAGTTCCCCCTGTAAACACGCCGAATTCGAGATAGTGACCCTCGATCTTGACCGCACCGAGCGAAAACTCGATGAGCTCACGCTGGCTGTCGAAGCCGAGCGCATCGGGCATGGCGCGCTCGATATAATCCACCGTCCGCTGGAGCGCTCTGAGCGAGCGCTCCCGCATCGGGTGCACCCGACCGATGTCAGCCACCTGGTAGAAACCGCAAATGATTTTGTAGAGAACGTATTTGAGTCTGAAGTTAGTAACTAGCATCGCGGCCGCATTCCCTCACCGATTTATAGCTTGATACTTCGGCCGCAGCCAGAACACGGCGCCGGGCAGCGCGACGAGGATCGACAGCGCCCCCAGCTACGCCGATAATGACACCGCCACGCTGGTTGCCACGCGGACAATTGCCAGGAAATCAATCATCGCGGTCTCGCCGATACCCCAGCCGCCAACCGATATCGACAACGGCGACACCAGCGCGACCGACTGCATGAGAACAAGACTGTAGAGCAAGGTCAATCCGACGCTGAGGCTTAACCCACGACATAGGGCGAAATCCCCATCGCGATCCGTACGATACCGCAAGGCCAGTCCAACGTCAGGGCCAAGGCTTGTGAGGTTGACCGAATGGCCCATCCCATCTGCGGTCCCACTTGCTAGCGCGCGTCCTGGGTGCTCGCCACTGGCGTCTGGCTGCCTTCGGCACCGTCATCAGCGATACTTGTCAAATAGCCGCCAAGCATCCATAAACACGGCCGCCAACCGCTGGAACGGCTCCGATGAGTAATTTTCCAACGACCAAGGAACCTCAATATTCTCTTCTGTTCGACGTGCGTGAAAAACACGGTATCTCCCGCCTTGGACTGATGGTAAACGAGTCTTGGAACCAAGATCCTAAGCGCACGCTTTTTACGCTCGCGCGCTACAAGTTCGTTGCCAAGATGCTCGCTGGGCGTAAGCACGTGCTGGAGGTCGGCTGCGCCGATGCGTTCGGCACCCGCATCGTCCAGCAGGCCGTCGGCAAGGTCACGGCTACCGATTTCGATCCGCTCTTCATCGCTGACGTCAAGGACCGTATGAATTCCAATTGGCCTCTCGATGCATTCGTTCATGACATGCTGGCGGGCCCGGTCCCGGGGCCTTTCGATGCAGCTTATGCGCTCGACGTGCTGGAACATATTCCTGAGGCGGACGAGGATCAGTTCATCAAGAATGTCCTGGCGTCTCTGACCGAAACCGGAATTGCGATCTTCGGTATGCCCTCACTTGAGTCCCAAAGGCACGCATCACCGCAGAGCAAGGCGGGACATATCAACTGTAAATCGGGCGAGACACTAAAGCAAACGCTGGAGCGCCATTTTCACACCGTTTTCGTCTTCTCAATGAATGACGAAGTGGTCCATACAGGATTTTATCCAATGGCCCATTACCTTATCGGTGTCGCGTGCCACCGGCGTGACATCCGGTGATGGCGAAGTTTGTGTAACGACCAACGAGGACGTAACAAGCCGCCTTCTTATCCGGCAGGATAGGTCGCGCCGTCATCCAGGAGGCGGGGATCACGATGAGACCTGACCGGATGACCTCGCAACTTGCTGACGGGCAAATCGCAAGTGCACTCCTGGGACATTTTACGCTCAAGTACCGAAACGTCACCAATCAGAATGGGCTCGCCAGCATCGTGTCTTCCGGAACGTGTAAACCGCAAATGAAGTCCAGAATCGCGTGGCAGATTGTCAGGTGACCAATCTCCACGAATCCGTAGCGGTCGGAGGCTATGTAGAAATTGATGTCGCCAAGGGCGCGCAGCGGATTGTCGGCAGTAAAGCCGCTGAACGTCACGACTGTACATTCAACGGCGCGCGCCGCTCTCACGGCGTTGAGGATGTTTGGCGAGCGCCCCGAGCTGCTGATCACGATGACAACATCACCGGCACGCACATGCAACTCGATCTGCTTGGCGAAGACCCAATCGTAGCCGAGATCATTGCCGAGGCAGGTAAGCATGGAGCTATCGTTGAGCGCGAGTGAGCGGACATCACCATTCTTGGAGTAATCGGTCGCCATGTGGCTGGCGATAGCAGCGCTGCCGCCGTTGCCGACGAAGATGAGTTTGTTGCCCGCCGCGTGCGCCGCGCGCGCCCATGCCATGACCCGGTTGACCGCTTCGGCAATATCGAGGGCGTCGCCGGAAGCCGAGGTCACGGCGGTTTGGCTGAGATGGTCCGACAACGTAGTGAAGTAGCGATGGATTTCGCGACTGCCAACGCGAAAAACGAGCTTGGACATGATGTTAACGGCCCCTGGTGGCAACGCCCAACGCCTCGGCGCTGGCACGATTTCTAGGAACGGCGTCAAGCCGCGTCAACTCAAAATCGACGGCCGCCACCGGCGTATCTGTTGCGCTGTTGCGCTATTCCGCAGACCACGGAGGACCACGCCGCATCCTTCGCATCGATGCCGCGATCACGATGTTCCAATAGCTTTCATTGGCACACAGGAACCCACCTCACTGCCGTCGCACAGTGAACACGGAACCGCCATTAGGCGGGCGGCGCAATTCGTAAAGCGCTATCCCACCAAGACCGCGTCCCGTCCGCGAGACCATTTCAAGATAATCCGGTGAAATGCCCAAGCCGAAGTCGTTGTGCTCGAAGCGCTCAAGAGGCGAGCCGATGAAATAGACGCATTTCTTTTCGGCGAGCCATTGATCTCCATCAATGGGATTGAGTACACCATAGGCCACGTAATTGGGATAAAGTTCCGTTAGTCGCTGGCTGTAGCGGCCTCCCGCCCAGCCATCGCCAAAGAGCAATTTGTATTCGATTGTGGGGGCGTCATAGTAGTAGACGTGGACGCAACCGGGGTGTGCAGCAGCTGCCGCCCGCGCGAATCCAAGATTGTCTTGCCGTTGCGCGCGCTCCACCGCAAGCCAGCGGCTCGTTTCGCCAGCGGCATGCCGCAAGCCAAGCGCGAGCAGAACGGCACCCAGGAGTGCGCCGATCCCCCGCCGCCAACTTCTTTCAGTCATGACAATGGCAGCAATGCCCCCGTTTGCGAGCGACATGATCGCGACGGCTGGCACGAGATAGTGGGCGCGGGGCTGCATCGCGACCATTGCCAGCTGAACGCAAACAACAAGCGCCGCAATCATGAACAGGCGCGTTTTGTCCAGCTGTGCGATGACAGCGTAACGGAGCGACAGAAGCCCGCACAAGGCCACCGTGACAAACATCTCGGGGGCGACACCAAATAACGTGCTCAGATTTGCCCAAAGTTCGGCCAATGGTAGTGATCCTACTGGACCGGTGCCGTTCGGCCCGATGTGCGTCGCATATGCGAAAAATGATTTCATCATCCGCCTGTAATGCGATGCTGCAGGCAACGTGAAAACCACGCCGAAAATGAGAACACCAAGGATCGCCGCGATCTGGGCCTTGCGGTCGCGCAGATAAAGCACTGTCAGCACAAGGGGTGCTGCAGTCATTTTCGTTGCCAGACAGGCCCCGATGATCGTGCCCACCTGAGCGCCAAACCGAAACGTCTGCGGCGACGACGGGGAGAATACAGCTGGCACCAGCACCGCAGCCAAAAGGACTGTCAATACGATCAGAAATACTTCCGGTGCGACCCGTGCGATTCCCAATGTCAAGACCGGAACCGAGACGAACATTGACACCTGAGCGACCATGCCGGCTGCAATACTTCTGGAGTACGCGCGGATACGCCAACCGAGAAAGAAAATCGCACCCGCTCCGATGATCGCCATAGCGAGGTTGATGGCATAAAGGTAGAGCTCCGGATGCAACAAGACGTCATCTTGCAGAGTCGGCAATCCTTGAAACGGTGCCCGAAAGAGCCACACAGAGCCGATGATGAAGCCCGAAAATATCTGCAACGTCGTGCCCGGATGCTCTGTGAACTCCGAACGGTGGAACTGAATGAGGTTGAGACCATTAAAAAGATAGGCATAGTCGGGATCGTCGGAGAAATATTCCAGCAACTCATGAAAGGTGATGGTGAAGACTATCAGGAGCAATGGAACGCCTGCGAGCGCTGTCAAGGTCGCAGCGTGTGATATTAGACGGCCAGGTCCCGGCATTGCAGCCTCACATGCCGTCTGGCTTGTTTCCGCGGTCGAGCTTCGCCTTCACGTCGATCATGAGACCCTGTGCAAGCGCGTCTGCTCCCGTCGGTGTGACGTCGTATTTGCGGAGCGTGCCCTCGGCTAATACGAGTGGTCAGCGGGCTTCAATGCCTCTGGGGCATCTGAATGAACACGCCTGTCCATAAAATCAAGATGGTTTTTGCTGATCGTGGTACTGGCCGCTTTTAGCCCTTGAATTCTGCCGCTCCTCTCATTCAGCAACAAGCTCACCGTTGGCAATCTCGACAAGCTTGTCGGTGAATTCACCAGCCGTGGTGAGAAGGCGTTTGTCCGCAGGGTTGAAGGGCGCCCTTCTGCCGCTGATCTCGAGCCTTCGGAGATCTGCATGGCTTCGGGACGTCGACTAACGATTCCTTAAGGATGTTGAGGGGAGGCTGTCGCAGCGACGGCAGTGACAGGAATCGTACGGTTGAGATCAAAATGTTCCCTACCATGGGGGCCGTGAGGCGCCCCGCACCATACGAGATTTTAGGCCGTATCCGCAGACACTTTGTGGGTCGCGTCGTGACGCTCGCTGCGGCAACAGCGCTTAACGCGATCCTCTCGGTTGCCCTTCTACCTCTCGCAACCCGGCATCTGGGGGCAAGCGACTACGGGATTTACGGTCTTGTTATGTCAATCGTCGCCCTCGTGAGCGCTGCGGCGGACGGCGGCGCCGGCCTGCTAGTGCCAGCTCACTACGGATCCGCGTCCGCATCGGAGCGCGCGCGGCTATTCGTTAGTCTTGCTCTATTTGCCGGCATCGCGGCGAGTGCCGCGGGGCTCCTCATGATCATTCCATGGGTTCGGCACCCCGGCACGTTCTCAGATCAGGCCATTCCACTCGCTGCGATCGCGCTATCGGTCGCTCTAATGCCGATGCGCGCAATCACGAATATTTCAGTAATGATATTCTTGGTAACCGACCGCGGCCTCGCCATTGCCGCACAGCTGGCAATCCAATCCCTCGTGGCGTTCCTCAGCACTCTTGTCGCCCTCTTCGAATTCGAAATGGGAGGCGCCTCGCTTTTCATCGGCGCGTTCTGCGGGCAGTTCGCCGCATTATGCGTTGGTCTGATCGCGCTCGGACGTCACCACATATTGTCGTTGCCATCACGCGATTGGTTCCGCCGCGCCGCTACCAGCTCGCCGATTACGGCAGCGTCCGGGATCGC
>Ga0066903_100003195_pt1 | contig 13261 bp, 14 predicted proteins | sample PanSoiMetaGPlot1_FD_67491 | JGI IMG/M metagenome (GOLD analysis project Ga0066903, IMG submission 67491) | Tropical forest soil microbial communities from Panama analyzed to predict greenhouse gas emissions - Panama Soil - Plot 1 (version 2) | ecosystem: Environmental > Terrestrial > Soil >... | reverse complement strand
GAGTTGAAGCTGATCTCGTTGATGCGGTCGAAGATCTCGGGGGCGGTGCGCGGCACCTTGCTGCGCACCAGCGGGTTGATGTGCACCACGATCACGTCGTTCGAGGCGCCGCGATAGATCAGCGGGAAGATCGCCGGATTGCCCATGAAGCCGCCGTCCCAATAGGCGTCGCCGTCGATCTCGACCGCCCGGAACAGGTAGGGCAGGCAGGCCGAGGCGAGCACCACCTCGGGCGTGAGGTCGGCGTTCTCGAACACCTTGATCTTGCCGGTGCGCACATTGGTGGCGCTGATGAACAGGCGGGTCGCCAGCGGACAGGCGTTGAGACGCTCGAAATCGATCACCGAGGCGAGCACGTCGCGCAGCGGATTGAAATCGAACGGATTGAGCTCATAGGGCGAGAACAGATGGGTCATCGCCTGAAACACATGGAATGACGGCGAGAAGTCGTTGCGCCAATGGTTGATCGCGAGCCAGCGCTCCCACGGCATCGGCCGGACCGGCGAATACATCCGGCCAGCCTCCGAGATCGCGGTCCAGAATTCCTCGAGCTTCGCCCGCGCGCCGTCGCGGCCGCCGATCGAGACGCCGATCGCCATGGCGACGGCGTTCATCGCGCCGGCGCTGGTCGCGCTGATCGCATCGACGGCGACGCGGTCGTCCTCCAGCAGGCGGTCGAGCACGCCCCAGGCGAAGGCGCCGTGCGCTCCCCCGCCCTGCAGGGCGAGATTGACCGGCTTGCGGTCGCCGCGCGCCGCGACCTGCTCGCGCGTGCAGCCGGTCGGGTGACTGGTCTGCGGCGCGCTCATTGGGCGGTCCATCCGCCGTCGACCGGAAGCGCCGTGCCGGTGATCGACGCGGCCGCGTCGGTGCACAGGAAGGCGGCGAGTGCCCCGATCTGCTCCGTGGTGACGAATTGACGGGTGGGCTGCGCGTGGAGAAGCACGTCGCGGATCACCGCCTCCTCGCTGATGCCGCGCGCCTTGGCGGTTTCGGGGATCTGCTTCTGCACCAGCGGCGTGAGCACGTAGCCGGGGCAGATGGCGTTCACCGTGACGCCGTGCTCGGCCGTTTCCAATGCGACCGTCCTGGTGAGGCCGAGCATGCCGTGCTTCGCCGCCACATAGGCGGCCTTGAACGGCGAGGCGACCAGCGCGTGCGCCGACGCGATGTTGATGATGCGGCCGAACCTTCGGCGCTTCATGCCGGGCACCACCGCCCGGATGGCGTGGAACGCCGCCGACAGGTTGATCGCCATGATCGCATCCCATTTCTCGACCGGGAATGTCTCGATCGCCTCGACGTGCTGGATGCCCGCATTGTTGACCAGCACATCGACCTTGCCGAACCGGTCCTCGGCGTCCGCCACCATTTTGGCGATGTCCGCCGGCTTGCTCATGTCGGCCGCCGAGTAGATTGCCGTCACGCCGAAATCGTCCTCGATGGCGGCACGGGCCTGCTCGATGGCGGCGACATCGCCGAAGCCGTTGAGCATCACGTCCATGCCGAGATCGGCGAAGACGCGGGCGATCCCGAGCCCTATCCCGCTGGTCGAACCGGTCACGATGCCGGCAAGACCGGAAAAGTCCATGCGCGCAGCCGTGTGCTCCGATGACTTGACGATGACATCCATCATGGCGGCCTCCTTGGTCCGGCACTCGACACCAGTACGCGTCGCCGCGCGCGCGGTGAAATACCGATAGGCTCGGGTTTCGATAGCCGCCGGGTATGGGAGTCCGTACTAGTATCCCTCGCGTCGGTTGGGGTCTCACGGCCGGAGACCCGAGGACTGCACGAGGGGCCAGGCATGGAAATGCACCAGATCCGCTATTTCCTGGCGGCTGCGCGAACGCTCAACTTCACCCAGGCGGCCGACGAGTGCCATGTCGCCCAGCCTTCGCTGAGCCGTGCGATTCGCAATCTGGAGGAGGAGCTCGGCGGCGACCTGTTTCGGCGCGAGCGGTCGCTCACTCACCTCACCGAGCTCGGCAAGCTGATGTTGCCGGCGCTCACGCAGGCCTACGAGAGCGCGCTCTCCGCCAAGGCGCTGGCCGCCTCGTACAGGACCGGCACCAGCGCGCCGCTGCGGCTGGCGCTGTCGCAAACCATCAACCTCAACCTGCTGACCCCCTCGCTGACCGAGCTGGTGCGCGTGTTTCCCGGCCTCGAGCTCAATTTCTTCCGCGGCACGGCGCCGGAGGTCGCCGAGCATCTCAAGCGGGGAGACTCGGAGCTCGCGGTCGCCGGTCCGATCGGCGCGAGCTGGGACCGGCTCGACGCCTGGCCGCTGTTCGAGGAGGGCTACGAGCTGACCGTCAACCGCGCCAACCCGCTGGCGCTGCGCACTGCGCTCAAGTTCGCCGACCTCGCAAGGCAGCGGCTGATCGGCCGCCCCTATTGCGAGCACGCGTCGGAGTTCGCGGCCGTGCTCAAGGCGCAGGGTATCGAGCAGAAATCGGGCGACAACATCCTGTCCGACCAGGATCTCGTCGCGCTGCTGCAGGCCAATGTGGGGGTGAGCATCATGCCGCAGAGCGCGGTGCGCAACAGCGACCTGCAGCAGCTGCCGGTCGAGGGGCTGGCGCTTCGCCGCACCGTCTCGCTCTACGCCGTGGCGGGACGCGAGCGATCGCTGGCGGCCGCTGCCCTGGTGAAGCTGCTGCGCGCCGCCGATTGGGCAACGCCGCGCAAGGCGCAGCTTCGCGCCGCCTCCTGACTCGTCGATGGCGCCGCATGACGAGCCACACGATAGTCGGCGGACATCGAAACCGAAGCCAATCGGCATTTCTCATTTGCCCCCGGTCTCCGCATGGTCGCAGGCGACGCCTCGATCGCGTCCCACCCGACGAACCACAGGAGACCTTCCATGACGATCCTCTCACGACTTGCCGCACTCGCGGCCTGCACCGTACTCGCCGGTCCGGCTTTCGCGGGCGAATGTCCCGCGGACAAGCGCGGCGTCGACGTGACCAAGCCGGCCTCCCCCGAGGCGACGACCCCCAGGGGCGTCACCGACGTCGTGCTCTCGGCGATCGATCTCGCCAAGACCGGCAGCCAGTTCGCCGGCTACCAGATCCGCATCCGCAAGCTCACCATCGAGCCCGGCGGCGTCGTGCCGTGGCACAGCCACAGCGCGCGGCCGTCCAACATCTACATCATCAGCGGCGCCATTACCGAGTACCGCAGCTCGTGCGCGGTGCCGATCGAGCATCGGGAAGGCGACGTGATCCCGGAATTCGGCGCGATCTCGCACTGGTGGCGCAACAACACCGACAAGACGATGGTGCTGATCTCGGCCGATCTGTTCCAGGCCAAGATGACCACCGATCACGCGATGTGATCGCATCTCCGTGTCCGCAACGGCATGGCACCGCCGTTGCCCCCGCAGCGCGGTGCCGTGCCGGACGAACACGCGCGAAAACCCCATCGATCCGACCGACGAGGCCTCCATGTCCTACGTCATGATGACCGAAACCGCCCCATCGATGATGACGCGCCACCGCGCCCAGGAGACCTTGCGCACGGTGGTCACCGGGCTCATCGGGTTTCTCACCCTGGTGGACCTGTTCGCCACCCAGGCGATCCTGCCGTCCCTCGCCAAGGCCTACGGCGTGACGCCGGCCGCAATGGGCTTTGCGGTCAATGCCAGCACCATGGGAATGGCCGCGGCCGGCCTGCTGGTCGGCCTCGTGAGCCGGCATCTGCCGCGTCGGCGCGGCATCTGGATCTCGCTCGCGCTGCTGGCGATCCCGACCGCCCTGCTCTCGATCGCCCCGGACCTCACCACCTTCACGGCCCTGCGCATCGTCCAGGGCGTGTTCATGGCCGCCGCGTTCACGCTCACCATGACGTACCTGGCCGAGCACTGCACCATGGCGGCGACGGCCCGCGCGCTCGCCGCCTACGTGACCGGCGTGGTCGCCAGCAACCTGATCGGCCGCCTGATCTCGGCGAGCGTCGCCGACCTGCTCGGGCTTGCGGTGAACTTCTGGCTGTTCGCCGCGCTCAACCTGCTCGGCGCCGCGGTCGTGCTGGTCAGCCTCAGCCGCGTCGATCCGATGCCGGGCGACGGTCCGATGCACTCGCCGCTGGCGGCCTGGACCGGCCATCTGCGCAATCCGTCGCTGCGCGCGAGCTTCGCCATCGGCTTCATCATCCTGTTCGCCTTCATCGGCACGTTCACCTATGTCAATTTCGTGCTGGTGCGGCCGCCGCTGTCGGTCGCGCCGATGATGCTCGGCCTGGTCTATCTGGTGTTCGCGCCCGCGATGGTGACGACGCCCCTGGCCGGCCGCGCAGTCGAGCGCGTCGGCGCTCCCGCCGCATTCCGGGCCGCCCTCGTCGCCGCAGCCGCCGGCCTGCCGCTCCTGCTCGCCGGATCGCTCCCATGGGTGCTGGCCGGCATGACCCTGGTCGCGGCCGGGACGTTCTTCGCGCAGGCGATCGCCACCGGCTATGTGGGCCGCGCCGCCATGACGGATCGCGCCGCCGCGAGCGGGCTTTATCTGAGCTCCTACTATTTCGGCGGCCTGGTCGGCGCAGCCCTGCTCGGCCAGGTCTTCGACCGGCTCGGCTGGCGGTCCTGCGTGATCGCGATCGGCGTGTCGCTCGCGCTGGCGGCTGCGCTCTCCGCCTTCCTGCGCGGCAAGACGTAGCCGGAGGAAATCGCTGGTGCGGGCGCCGCACGATCGCTTATGAAACACGGCGCGGTGGCGCCCACGCCGACCAGGATGTCTCGCATGGTGGCCCGAACCGAACTGGAAGATCTCCGTCAGGCCTTCGCGCGCGCACGCGATCTCGATGGATCGATGGGCGAGCGGCTCAACGCCTTCTCCGAATCGGTGCGGCACCTTCGTCCGGATTTCACCGACACGGTCGACCGGTTCGTGCAGCGCCTGCGTGAGCACGGGGCCGGCGACAGCGCGCCCAGGCCCCGCGAGCTCATGCCGCCGTTCATCCTGCCCGACGAGAACGGACGCATGGTCGGCCTCGCTGAACTGATCGAGCGCGGACCCGCGGTGGTGACGTTTCACCGCGGGCACTGGTGCCCTTATTGCCGCATCAGCATCAACACGCTGGCCAGGGCGCAATCGCGCATGGACGCGCTCGGCGCCCGGATGGTCGCCATCGTACCCGAGAAGGCGCCGTTCGCCGCCGAGATGAAATTCGACTCCAACGTGCGGTTTCCCATCCTGTCCGACATCGACAACGGATACGCGATGTCGCTCAATCTCGCGATCTGGATCGGCGGCGAGATGCGCGACATGATGGTCGGGCTCGGCCGCGATCTTCCGCGCTACCAGGGCAGCGACAGCTGGATGCTGCCGATCCCGGCCACGTTCGTGGTCGGCCAGGACGGCTGCATCAAGGCGCGCTTCCTCGACCCGGACTACCGCCGGCGCGCCGCGGTCGAAGACCTCATCGCGGCCTTGCGATAGCTATGCCTTGAGGGCGCGCAGCGTCGCCACGACCGCTTCGGGCTCCATGCGCCGGCGGAACTCGACATTGACGTGGCGCGCCTTGACCAGGCCGTCCTGGCCGACGACGAACTTCGCCGCCACCGGAAGAGAGTATCCGCTGCTGCGGTGATACTTTCCGAGGTCGATGCCGGCCTCCTCGTAGAGGCGGCGGACGTCGGCGCCGATCCAGAAGATCAGGCCGAGCGACAGCGAGTATCCGAGGTCGATGTCGGTGAGGAGCGGAAACGGCAACTCGTTCGCCCGGGAGTATCCCCCGGTGTATTCGGTGACGTCCGGCATGATCGACACGATGCTGGCCCCGAGCTCGCGCATCTGCTCGTGCACGGCGGCGAGCGAGCGCAGCTCGAGCTTGCAATAGGGACACCAGTGGCCGCGGTTGATGCTGATTACCGCCGGACCCGACTGAAGCAGCGAGGACAGCGCGACGAGCCGCCCGTGCTCGTCCGGAAGGTTGAACTCCTCGAGCTTCTCGCCGACCTGCGGGCCGACATCGCCGCGATCGAGCACTGCCAGCCGCTCGACCAGCTCGTCGTAGGCCTTGGCAAAATCCGGCCGCAGCGCGCTGCTGGCGCCGCGATACATCGCCAGCCGTTCGCCCAGCGACACATCGGCATTGGCGGCCGCGCGCCAGGCGTCTGCCAGTGATCCGGAAGGGATTTTCGGGTCAGTCACGTCGTCCTCGGGCGATTAAGCCTGCTCTGCGCTCCGTCCGCCAGACCAGTGAATAGCACGGGCGCCGACGGGAAAGGGCAATGAAAGTTCATGTGCGTACCGGGTCGCCGTCTCAGCCAGGCGCAAGCTCGCCGAGCACCGTGGGAATGAGCTCGGTCACGGTCGGATGGATGTGCACGGAGCGCTGCAAGGTCGTGTAGGGAGCATCCGTGTACATGGTATCGAGGACCGAATGGATCGCCTCGTCGCCGCTCGTGCCGAGGATCGCGGCGCCGAGGATCCGCCGCGTGTCGGCGTCGACCAGAACCTTCATGAAGCCGAGAGTCTCGCCCTTCTCGACCGCGCGGCTGACGCGCGTCATCGGCCGACGCCCGATCAGCAGGCGCTTGCCGGCCGCCCTCGCCTCGCGCTCCGTCATGCCGGCCCGGCCGAGCGGCGGATCGATGAACAGCGCATAAGCTGCGATCCGATCGCTGAGCCGGCGTTTTCCGCCGTCGAGCAGGTTGGCGGCGACGATCTCGTAGTCGTTGTAGGACGTATGCGTGAAGGCGCCGCGGCCGTTGCAGTCGCCGAGCGCGAAGATCCACGGCACATTGGTACGCAGCTGCTCGTCTACCGTAATGAAGCCATGCGCATCGGCGGTCACGCCCGAGGCGTCGAGCCCGAGATCATCCGTATTCGGCTTCCGGCCGATGGCGAGCAGCAGGTGCGATCCGGCGACCTCCGCGGGGCCCGCAGGCGTGTCGAGGCGCGCCACGTGGCCGGCGTCGGTCCGCGCCAGCCCGGTGCACTTGGACGCGAGCCGGATATCGACCCCCTCACGCGCGAGAATGTCGCGGATGGCCGCCGAGACCTCGTCATCCTCGCGCGGCACCAGCCGGTCGGCAGCCTCGATCACCGTCACGTCGCTGCCGAAGCGGCGAAATATCTGGGCGAATTCCAGCCCGATATAGCTGCCGCCCAGCACGATCAGATGCCGCGGCACCGTCTCGAGATCCATGACGGTCTCGTTGGTGAGCGCGCCCACACGGTCGATGCCCGGGATCGGCGGGACCAGGGGCCGTCCTCCCACATTGATGAAGATCCGATCGGCCGACAGCGTCTCGCCGCCGACTGCGATCTCGCGCGGCGAGACGAAGCGTGCATGGCCAGTCAGCACCGTGCAGCCCTTCATGCCGCGCAGCCACGCCTCGATATTGGTCCGCGCCGTGGTGACGACGGCGTCCTTGCGCGCCTTGACCTTCTTCATGTCGATCGTGACCGGCGCGTCGATCGCGATGCCGTACTCGGCGGCGCGCGCCACCAGCCGCGCCGCATAGGCGCTCGCCACCAGGGTCTTGGTCGGCATGCAGCCGTTGTTCACGCAGGTGCCGCCGAAATGCCTGCCCTCGATGATGGCGACCCGGAGCCCGGCCTGCGAGAGACGATTGGCGAGCGAAGGCCCGGCCTGGCCGGAACCGATGATGGCCGCGTCATAGTGCTGGGCCATGGCCCGCTCCTTCGATCCGTGCGCCGCCGTGCGGCGCAACCCGCTGACCGGCAATCTAACGAACGTGCCGATAGCTTTGGTCTATTCAATCCAGAGCGCATCGATATTGGAGCAAACGCCCTGCCCCGTGGTGATATCGCGGCATCAGCGCCGCACCGGCGCCGCCAAATGGGAGCCACCGATGTCGCACCTCGCTCTCGTCAGCCCCACCCTTCGGACCCCGGCGTCGGCCGGGACCCAGTGGGCGCACGACATCCGCAACACCCTCACGACCGTGGGGCTGCATCTCGATACGCTCGAGCGGCTCGCCGGTTCCGCCGGGCACAAGGCGATCGAGGCGGCGCACGCCTTGATGCTACGGGCGACCGCCATGTGCGAGCAGGCGCTCGCCCAGACCCAGAGGGGCGAGGCTGCGCCGCGCCGGCGCCGGGTCGAGGCGGTGGCGGCCATCCGCCAGGTCGCCGAGCTGGTCGCGCCGATCGCGCCCGCGGGCTTCGGCATCCGGGTGCACGCCGACGGTCAGTTTCCGGTCGCGGCCGATGCCGACCAGCTGTTTCGCATCCTGTTCAACCTGCTGCACAATGCGGCCTCGGTTGCGCGCGCTCGTGGCAAGCTCAGGACCGTCGACGTCACGGTCGAGCGCGCGGCGGCGAGCATCGTGTTGCGCATCGCCGACGACGGCCCCGGCCTGCCGGCGAGCGTGCGCAAGCAGCTCTTTCGCGCCGGTGTCGCGTCGTCCGGCGGAAGCGGCTTCGGTCTGTCGATCGCGCGCGAGCTCGCCGAGCAGAACGGTGGCACCTTGCGGCTCGCCCCATCCGCCAGGGGCGCGACCTTCGTGCTCGAGCTTCCCGCTGCAGCTGCGACCACCCAGGAGAGCTCCGTGACGCGCTCGCGCGGCCGCCGCGCCGCCTGATGCCGATATCGGTAGTCCTGCCCGCGCCGTCCCCCTCCCCCCGGGCGCGCGCAGCGTAGCGAGAGACGAACCCCCATCTCGTCTCCGCCGAGAGGCCCCCTCGCCCGCCCCGCGAGGGGGCTTTTCCCCTGCCAACAATGCGAGGCGCCGAAACGCATGCGGGCGGCGACCCGGTGCACCAGCAACCGGCCCGCCCGCCACCTGAAATCGAGAGTGACTGCCGCGTCGGCTTACTTCTGCTTCGCGATCACCTTGTCCTTGATTTTGTCGTAGGTCGCTTGCGGGATGATGCCCTTCTGCACGAGCTCATCCTTACCCTTGTAGGGCCTTCCCTTGATGATCTTGTCCGCGTAGGCGCTGCCGATGCCCGGAAGGCCGTCGAGGTCAGCCTTGGAAGCGGAATTGATGTCGAGCAGCGCTTGTGCATGCGCAGTCGTGGTCGCCAACGGCCCGCCGATCGGTATGGTGAGCGCCGAGGCTGCTGCGAGGACAAACGCCGTTGCAATTGCCAATCCGAGCTTTCGTATCAGTTTCATGAGCGTCTCCCGTCGATGGAATTTCTTCTCGCTGCGACGTCCGGGCCGTGCATCTGCCAGGATGACCGATCCTGTTTATGAAATTTATGAAACGTGTCGGGATGGAGGCAAGAAATTTTTCCAGGTAACGAGGCAACCGACTACCGGCTTGCCGCAGCGTTGAGTTGACCCGGATCAGAGGCGGTCCTAGCTTTTCGTTCAAGCGACGTCAGTTCTCCTGGCCCTTTCAAATCGCGAGCAAACAGGGGCGATGCGGGCAGACAGGACATCAAGTCTCGCGCGCAAGCCGCCGATGCAAGAGCGGCCGGACGACGCCGAAGCATCCAAAACGCAACCGAGGAGCCGCAAGATGAGAGCCATTTTGGGAGGCACGATTTTTTCTGCGCTGATCGCATTGACGGCACTTTCATCGCCGTCGTTCGCCCAGCAGAAGACCGTAAAGGCGTGCGAGGACGAATGGAAAGCGAACCGCGCCGCGAACCAGGCGGCCGGCATCACGGAAAAGGCCTACGTTGAAAAATGCCGGGCAGCAACCACGCCAGCGCAAGCCGCGCCTGCCACGCCGCCGAAAACACCGCCTGCCGCCGCCACGACCGCGCCGCCGCCGGCTCCGGCTCCGGCTGCGCAGAAGCCTGCTCCCGCACAGCCGGCTGCGAAGCCGACGACTCCGGCGACGACTGCGGTCGCGCCTGCGGGCGGTTCTCAGTTCACCGATGAGGCCCGGGCCAAGGCGCGCTGCCCGTCCGATACGGTCGTCTGGGTCAACACCGACTCGAAGATCTATCATTTCGCCGGCCACAGCGACTACGGCCACACCAAGCAGGGCGCATACATGTGCGAGCGGGACGCGACTTCCGGCGGTTTCCGCGCGGCCAAGAACGAAAAGCATCCGTGAAGAACCAGACAGGTGTCCGCACTATTCGAGCGGGCGTTGCGTGAAGGAGAACGACCATGGGTATCCTCGACCAAATCAGCGGAGCGCTGAAGGGCGTGATGGGTCAGACCGAAGGGGCGGGCCCGGGTTTGATCTTTTCGGCTTTGGCGAAGAGCAACCTCGGCGACCTGCAAGGTCTGGTCTCGCAACTGCAACAGGGCGGGCTCGACCAGCAGGTGAAGTCGTGGCTGGGCAACGGCAGTAATCTGCCGATCTCGGCCGACCAGCTTCGCGCCGCTCTTGGCAATGCTCAGGTTCAGCATCTGGCGGAGCATTTCGGTCTGCCAATCGATCAGACGCTCAACCTGCTCTCGACGCACCTGCCAACGGTCGTGGATCAAGCCAGTCCGAACGGCACCATCGAGTCGCAGTGATCGCCGTCCGATTCGTGAACTCGCCAAACGCATGCGGGCGGCGACCCGAGGCCGCCGCCCGCACGACCTGAAGTCGAATGGAGGCGATCAGCCCGCCGTTCACCGGCCCGCCGCGCCGACCAGGAGCCGGTCGCTGGTCCACGACTGCATGTCGGCGAACATCATCTTGCCGTTCGCCATCTTCTTGTCCTCCAGCAGGTAGAGCTTGCCGCCGCTGCGATAGATGATCGCGCCGGCCGCCAGCGCGCGCGCGTTCTTCATCATCATCGCGTGCCCGGTGTCGTTGATCGTGAGCATCTGGGTCCTGCCGCCGGCGTCAACATACATGGCGTGCCGCTCGTCGATGTGAGCGGTCTCGTAGTCCACGGCGCGCGCCGCCGTCGCGGCGAACACGGCGGCAATCCCGACCGCCACGATGGTGAGCTTGGAAGGCAACATGCTGATTCTCCCTTGGGGTTTGAGCGAGACGGTCCCTGCGGACCGGCCGCGCACAAATTCCCAGACCGCGCGCACCGGCGGAAATACCGAGTTGCTATCAAGTCGATGCCGGCCCGCTATCGCCCTGCTTTCGCGGCCGCCCGGCGCGGACGATGCCGCGCGAGCGCGCTGCGGGCGCCGGCATGTGCGCTGCGGACTGCGGCGACCGCGAGCGCCGGCGCGCCGTTCCAGCGCTTGCGCATGGCCTCGCGCACGAGCGAGCCGACCGCGGGCGAATACGGCCGGCCGCGCACCGTGACGAGCGCGACCTCGCGCCAGAATTCCGGCTCGATCAGCGGCAGCGTGATCACGCCCGGATGACGCGCGCTCAGCTCCGGCATGAAGCCGAACCCGATGCCGGCGGCCGCCATGGCCAGGATCCAGTCGTCGCGCTCGCTTTCGTAGACGGTCTCGCAGTTGGCGCGCTGCTCGTCGAAGATCCGCGTCGCCGGCGCGTCATACTCGCAGTTGGTGCGCGCGAGATAACGTTCGCCGTCGAGCTCGCGCACGCAGACCGCGTTGCGGCCGGCGAAGCGGTGATCCGGCCGCGTCACCACGACGAAGCGCTCGCGGTAGAGCGGCAGGTAGTGCAGCCGCTCGACGGGCGGCACCATCGGCATGGCGTAGACCGCGGCGTCGAGGTCGCCGGCGAGCAACGCCTCCTGCAGCCTGGGGGCGGCCGCGTCGACGATCTGCAGCCGCACCGTCGGATGGTTCGCCTGAACGGTGTGGATGAAATCGAGCAGCTGGTCCGGCGCGATCGTGCACATCAGGCCGAGCCGCAGCGGCATGGTCTTGTTGTCGACCAGCTCGCGCGCCTTGCGCCGCGCGTTCTCGGCGCCGCGATACACGTCCTCGAGATAGGGCCGCACGATCTTGCCGAGCTCGGTGAGCCGAGTGTGGGCGTGATCGCGGTGAAACAGCGGGCCGCCCAGTTCCTCCTCCAGCGCCTTGATGGCGCGTGTCAGCGAAGGCTGGGCGACGTTGCAGCGCGCGGCCGAACGCGTGAAATTGAGCTCCTCGGCGAGCACGAGGAAATACCGGATCTGATGCATCTGCATGGCGATGGCCCGACCCGCGCATCGTCGCCGCGTCAACCCCGGTACGCAGCCGCGCAATCACGCACAAGTCACCTTCAGGTGACCCGCCGCAGCCGGCGCGCGCACACGATGCCGACGCCGATCAGGATCGCACCGGCCGGCAGCACCGTGGCGGTCAGGCCGACGGTGGACAGCGTCCAGCCGTAAGCCACCGGCCCGAGCGCGTTGCCGAGGAAGAACGAGGCCGAGTGCATCGCCATGGCGGAGCCGCGCGCGGCCGGCGCGAGCTCGCTCGCGTAGATCTGGATCACGCCGTGCAGCATGTAGAAGCCGAGGCCGAGGAAGATGAAATCGACGCCCTGCAGCGGCCACGGCAGCGGCAGCGCCACCAGCATGAGCCCGCAGCCCATCAGGGTGCCGCCGGTCAGCATCAGCCCGCGCTCGCCGAGCCGGGAGAGCAGCACCGACACCGTCGAGGCGTACAGGATCCCGCCGATGCCGAACCCGGCGATCACCAAGCCCGCGATGGTGGCGCGCGGCTCGCCGCGCTCGGCGAGCAGGCCTGCCACGTAGGGAAACAGGCCGAACAGGCAGATCGCCTCGATCAGCACCGCGCCATAGCAGATTTTTGCCAGCGGATTGTGAAAGATCGCCGCATAGGTCGCCGGCAGCGAGCGGATCGAGACGCGCGCCGCCGCCGATGCCGTGACGCCGCGGAAGCCGACCATGGCGGCGACCATCGCGATCGCGGCGAGCACGCCCATGCCGACGAACACGCCGCGCCAGCCGATCAGGTCGGCCGCGGTGCCGGCGGCCGGCGAGCCGAGCACGTTGCCGATCATGGCGGCGCCGAGCATGCGGCTGACCGCGACCTGGCGCTTCTCGACGCTCACGAGGTCGGCCGCGATCGCGACCGAGATCGGGAACACCCCGCCCGCCACGATGCCGGACATCACCCGCGACAGCAGCAGCACGGAGAAATCCTGCGCAAACGCGCCGATCGCCGCCGAGATCACCAGCGCCACGAGCGACCAGGTCATCAGCCGCGTCTTGCCCCACGCGTCGGCGAGCCCGCCGAGCACCGGCTGCATGATCGCATAGGGCAGCGAGAAGGCCGACGCGAGCAGCGCGACCGTGCGCGGGTCCATGGCGAAATGGTCGGCGATGCGCGGAATGACCGGGTCGACCGCGCGCACGAACAGTGTGGTCGCGAACACCGCCAGCATCGACAGGCCGAGCACGCGCCCAACCGGCGGCGGGCGGCTTGCCGCAACGGATCTCACATCTTTGGGGGGCCCCGCCTGCATCGCGGGCCGCTTCTACAGGAGCGCTACCGCAGAGCCTAG
>Ga0066903_100003194_pt1 | contig 13262 bp, 12 predicted proteins | sample PanSoiMetaGPlot1_FD_67491 | JGI IMG/M metagenome (GOLD analysis project Ga0066903, IMG submission 67491) | Tropical forest soil microbial communities from Panama analyzed to predict greenhouse gas emissions - Panama Soil - Plot 1 (version 2) | ecosystem: Environmental > Terrestrial > Soil >... | reverse complement strand
AGAAGCTGAATTGTGGCATTTGGTCATCTGGTTATGTGGGCATTGGAATGCCACATTGATGAGATGCCGAATTGACGAAATTCATTGAGGCGTTATGGAAGTGATATTGCGAGAACACGTCGACAATCTCGGCCGCCGCGGCGAGATTGTGAAAGTGGCTGACGGCTACGCCCGGAACTATCTGCTGCCCCGGAAGCTGGCGCTGCTGGCCACGGAAGGCAACAAGAAGCAGATCGAGCGCGAGCGCGAGAAGTTCGAGGCGCGCGAGGCCGAAGAGCGCGGCGTTGCCGACGCGATGGCGAGCCGCCTGGCGAACCTGGAAGTCGAGATCGCGCGGCGCGTCGGCGAGACCGAAGCGCTGTACGGGTCGGTGACGACCGCCGACATCGCCGAGGCGCTGGCGGCGAAAGGCTTCGAGGTCGATCGGCGAAAGGTCCAGCTCCACGAGCCGATCAAGAAGCTCGGTGAGTTCCAGGTGCCGATCAAGCTGCACCGCGAGGTGAGCGCGCCGGTGAAGGTGAAGGTCGTCGCCGAGGGCGCTCCGGCGCCGTCGGCCCCGGCGGCAAAGTAGCGCGTTCGGTCCGCGTGCGGATCGAAGTCAGGTGAGCTCGGACTTTTGGGGGACTGACCCCGATGTCCGAGCTCGATTTTTTTGGTGGGATCCCGCGCGCGGCGCCACGCCGCCCGCGTCAGTGCTACACTCTCGTTCCTTCCTCCACAGATCCCATGGCCGACACGTCCGTCGCTGAGCGCACGCTTCCCCACAACCTCGAAGCCGAGCGCTCGGTCCTCGGCGCCATCCTGCTGCACAACGACGCGTTCAATCTCGCCGCCGAGATCATCGATGCCGCCGATTTCTTCCGCGATGCGCACCGGCGCATCTTCGACAAGATGGTGAAGCTCGTCGAACGGGGGCAGGTGGTCGATCTGATCACGCTCAAGGACGAGCTCCAGCGGTCGAGCGAGCTCGACGAGGTGGGTGGGCCCGCCTACATCGCGGCGCTCGTCGACGGCGTGCCGCGATCGATGAACGTCGAGCACTACGCGCGGATCATCAAGGAGAAGAGCACGCTCCGTAATCTGATCTTCTCCGCGAACAAGATCCTGGCCACGGCTTACCAGGCCGAGGAGGACGCCGACACGATCCTCGACGCCGCCGAGCACGCCATTTTCGCGATCGCCGACGACAAGGTGCGCGACGGGTTCGTGTCGCTCCGCGACCTGGCGCACGGCAGCCTGGAGACGATCGAGCGGCTCCACGCGCGCAAGGAGCTCATTACCGGCGTCCCGACCGGCTTCACCGACCTCGACGAGATGACGTCGGGCCTGCAGCCGTCGGATCTCATCATCGTCGCCGCGCGGCCGTCGATGGGGAAGACGAGCCTCGTGCTGAACGTCGCTCAGCACGTCGGCACGAAGACCGACATGACGGTTGGCGTGTTCAGCCTCGAAATGTCGAAGGAGCAGCTGTTCCTCAGGATGCTCACCGCAGAAGCGCGCATCGACGCCCACCGCCTGCGGGGCGGGTTTCTCGGCGAGCGCGACTGGGGCAAGCTCTCGCAGGCCATCGGCACGCTCAGCGAAGCCAAAATCTTCATCGACGATACGCCGTCGATCGGCGTGCTGGAGATGCGGGCCAAGTGCCGGCGGCTGTCGGCCGAGCACGGGCTGCACCTCGTCATCATCGACTACATTCAGCTGATGCAGGGCCGCGGCCGGTTCGAAAACCGCACGCTGGAGCTCGCGTCGATCTCTCGGTCGCTCAAGGGCCTGGCCAAGGAGCTCAGCGTCCCCATCGTCGTGCTCTCGCAGCTCAGCCGAGCGCCCGAGTCGCGGTCGGATCATCGCCCGCAGCTTTCCGACCTGCGCGAGTCGGGCGCCCTCGAACAGGATGCCGACGTCGTGGTCTTCATCTACCGCGAGGATCAGTACGCGGACAAGAGCCAGCCGCCCTCGGAGAACCAGGGTGTCGCGGAGCTCATCATCGGCAAGCAGCGCAACGGCCCGACCGGCATCGTCAAGCTGGCGTTCATCCGCGAGTTCACGCGGTTCGAAAACCTCGCAATGGGAACATGACATTGCAGGATTGCAGGATTGCAGAATTGCAGGAAGTGCCGAGGGAGGGAGGGAGCCTGCCTTTCCTTTCTGCAATTCTGCAATCCTGCAATTCTGCAATCCTGTAGCTGCATGGTTCGCCCGACCGTCGCCCGCATCGATCTCCCCGCTCTCAAATCGAACTACCGCCACATCGTCGAACACCTGCGCGCTGAGCGAGCCGATCGGCCGCCGGGCGTGATTGCGGTGGTCAAGGCCAACGCCTACGGGCACGGCGCGGCGCAGGTTGCGCGCGCGCTCGAGGATGCCGGCGCCGACCTGCTGGCCTGCGCCGACATCGAGGAAGGCGCGGCGATGCGGACCGCGGGCGTGCGCGCCGAGATTCTCGTCTTCGGCGCGCTCAGCGTCAGCGACCTCGACGGGTTGTTCGACTGCAGCCTGACGCCCACGATCTCGACTCCCGGCGCCGCGCGGGCGGTTCAGGCGGCGGCCGCCCGCTACAAGCGTCGCCTGCGGTACCACCTCAAGATCGACACCGGGATGAACCGCCTCGGGTTCCGCCACGACAACATTCGGCGCAGCCTGCCCGAGCTCTTCGCCGGCGCGAATCTGGATCTCGTCGCTGTCTACACGCACTTTGCCACCGCGGACGATCCCGACTCGGCGCTGTTTGGCGAGCAGCGCTCGCGGTTCGAGCGCGCGCTCGTCGAAGTGGAGGCGCTCCACGCCGGGACGTCCGCGCTTCGCTTTTACCGCCACGCCGCCAACAGCGCCGGGCTGCTGCGCGACTCGCGCGTCTGGTACGACCGCGTCCGCCCCGGTCTGCTGCTCTACGGCGCCGTGCCCCCGCCGCTCGCGTCGACGCTGCCCCTTCAGCCCGTGATGACGCTGGTGAGCAAGGTGGTCGCCGTCAAAGGGATGCGCCCTGGCGAGACGAGCGGCTACGGCGCGCGGTTTGCCGCCGATCGCGCCACGACGATCGCAATCGTGCCGGCCGGCTACGCCGACGGCCTCGACCTCCGCCTGGCCGGCCGTGGGTCGATCCTCATTCGCGGCCGGCGCGCCCCTATCGTTGGCTCGGTGTGCATGGACATGCTCGTGGCCGACGTCACCGGGCTCGACATCTCTCCCGGCGACGATGTGGTGATCATCGGATCACAGGGCGAGGATCGTCTCGACGCGCGCGAGATGGCGGCGCAAATCGGATCGATTCCCTGGGAAATCCTTTGCCGCATCGGCACACGCATCGAAAGAATCTATGATTTGGAGATCTAAGATCTAAGATTCATCGATAGATCCCAGATCGTAGATTCGAAGATCATAGATGCCGAAGGCCCGCACCGTCTTTGTTTGTCAGGAGTGCGGCGCCCAGTCGCCGAAGTGGCTGGGGCGCTGCGCCGACTGCGGCGCCTGGAACTCCCTGGTCGAGGAGCGGACGCCGGAACCGTCCGCCACGGTCGCGCATCGGTACGCGGCCACTGCGCCGGCCGGCGCCCGGTTGTACGCCGACATCGAAGTGGAGCAGAGTGCGCGCCTGTCGACCGGCATTGGCGAGTTCGATCGCGTGCTGGGCGGCGGCGTCGTGCCGGGATCGCTCGTGCTGCTCGGCGGCGAGCCGGGCATCGGTAAGTCCACGCTGCTGTTGCAGGCGGCCGCCGCCATGGCGCGCACCGTCGGCCCGGTCCTCTACAGCTCAGGCGAGGAATCCGAGCATCAGATCAAGTCGCGGGGCGAGCGTCTCTTCGTCGGGAACGCGCCGCTGTACTTGCTCGCGGAAACGTGCCTCGAACGGATTCTGGAAGAAATCGCCCGCATCAAGCCCGCGCTCGTCATCGTTGACTCGGTGCAGACGGTGTTCTCTCTCAAGTTCCAGTCCGCGCCAGGCAGCATCGGCCAGGTGCGCGAGGCGGCCACGCAACTGCTGTTCGGCGCCAAAGGGCAGAACGTGCCGACCTTTCTCGTGGGCCACGTCACCAAGGACGGAAGCCTTGCCGGTCCGAAGGCCCTCGAGCACGTCGTGGACACCGTGCTCTATTTCGAGGGCGAGCGACACCACTCGCACCGCGTGATTCGCGCCGTGAAGAACCGGTTCGGCGCCGTCAGCGAGCTCGGCGTCTTCGAAATGACGTCGACGGGGCTGCGGCCCGTGCCCAACCCGTCGCAGCTGTTTCTCGCCGAGCGGCCGTCCAACGCGCCCGGATCGGCCGTCTTGTGCTCGGTCGAAGGATCGCGACCCATCCTCGTCGAAGTGCAGGCGCTCGTCAGCTCGAGCACGTACGGCACGGCACGCCGCACGGCGAGCGGCATTGATCAGCAGCGGCTCGCGCTGCTCCTCGCGGTGCTCGAAAAGCGCGCCGGCATCCACCTGGCCGGCGACGATGTCTTCGTGAACATCGCGGGCGGCATGACTGTGGACGAGCCGGCTTCCGATCTGGGCGTCGTCGCGGCGGTCGCGTCGAGCGTGCGAAACCGCGTCATCGCGCCGACGACGGCGATGTTCGGCGAAATCGGCCTCGCCGGTGAAGTGCGTGGAATTGCACAGGCAGGGCTGCGTGTGCGGGAGGCGGCGCAGATGGGATTCCGACGCTGCGTCATGCCGCAGGCGAATCTCGATCCCACCGATACGTCGCTCGCCGGCGAGTGCGAGTTGATTGGCGTACGTACCGTCGGCGAAGCGCTCGACGAGCTCTTGCAATAGCGCTCCGATCTTGCCGGCATAGCGCAGCGATCTACCCGATCGTGACCTATTCTCCGCTCAAAATTCGATCAAGTGATGGTATGGTGTGGACCGTGATGTGGTTCGCGCTCGTGCGCTTGATGTTCGTCGCCATCGTGGCGTATGCCGCGGCCGTGCTTCAACCGCTCGCGTTCGGCATTCCCGTCAACGTCGCCTTTGCGCTGGCGCTGGCCGGATGTGTCGTGCTCTTCGAGGTGCGGCTGCGCGAGATGGCGATGACGCGCGTCCTCGGCGCGCTACTGGGTTCGGCCATCGGCCTCGTGATCGCGAGGGCGATCAACGCGGGGCTCTTCTGGGCCAACCCGCGCGATCCGCGCGTGGAATTCCTCGACACCTTCATTCTCATCGGGCTGCCGTATCTCGGGCTCGTCATGGGCGGGAAACACGGCGAGTGGCTCGAGCCGGCGAGGCTCGTCAGCCTGTTTCGCGCCGCCGGGCCGCAGCGCCGCTACAAGATTCTCGACACGAGCGTCATCATCGACGGCCGCATCGCCGACGTCTGCGAAACCGGGTTCATCGACGGCACGCTCGTCATCCCGCAGTTCGTGCTCAAGGAACTCCAGCTGGTGGCCGATTCGGGCGACTCGCTCAAGCGCAACCGCGGGCGCCGCGGCCTCGACATCCTGCAGAAGATTCAGAAGATGGCGGGCGTCGAGGTGGTCATCTCCGATCTCGACTTTGCAGACGTGCGAGAGGTCGACCTGAAGCTCATCGAGCTCGCGCGGACGTTGCAGGGAAAGATTGTGACCAACGACTTCAACCTGAACAAGGTGGCGCAGCTGCGCGGCGTCGAAGTGCTCAACGTGAACGAGCTGGCCAACTCGCTCAAGCCCGTGGTGCTCCCCGGCGAGATCATGAAGGTGTTCATCCTGAAGGAAGGGAAGGAATACAACCAGGGTGTCGCCTATCTCGACGACGGCACGATGGTGGTCGTCGACAACGCCCGCAAGATGATCAGCAAGACCATCGACATCGTCGTCACCAGCGTGCTGCAGACGACGGCTGGCAAGATGATTTTCGGCCGCTACATCGACCCGGGCATGACGACGACGCAGTCGACCGTCGCGCCGACCTCCGCTGAACAGAAGGAAGAAAGCGGCCGGCGCGTCCGGACCGTACCCCAGCCCCAGCAAACCTGACCGACAGACAAAAAAGCCCGCGTCCGGCGTCTTTAGAGTGACGCGATGTCGCGCGATGAGAGGTCTGCGCCGTGGATCGCCGATCTCTACGATCGTCACGGGGCGGCGCTCTATCGGTATGCTGTGATGCTCCTGGCGGATCCGGCCGGCGCGGCTGACGCCGTTCAGCAGGTGTTCGTCGCCATGCTGAGCCGGGCCGCGCCGCCGGCGTCGGCCGACGCGTATCTTCGCCGGGCCGTCCGGAACGCGTGCTACTCGATGCTTCGCGGCCAGCGGCGCAGGCCGCTCGTGGACGTTGCTGAGCCGTTCCTCGAACTCGTGCCCGGGCAGAGCGGCGCGCCGGACGAGCGGCTTGCGCTCGAACAGGCGATCGCGCGGCTGTCGCCGGAGCAGCGGGAGGTGGTTCACCTCCACGTGTTCGAGGGCCTGACGTTTCAGGAAGTCGCGGATCTCACGCGCGAATCGATGAACACAGTCGCCAGCCGCTATCGGTATGCGCTCGACAAGCTGCGTGCGCAACTGGGAGCACGAATCTGATGGACGACTTCGAGAAGGTGTTGCAGCGGTATCGCGCCGTCGGCCCGCCCGACGACCTGCGCGGTCGGATCGTCGCACTGACCCCAGCGCGTCCCGAACGCAGCCTGGCCGCATGGTTCGCCTCCGCGGCCGCCGGTACAGCGGCTGCGATCCTTTATCTGCTGGCAGGCCGCATCGGCGACCAGATCGCGCAACGAGCCGGTGATGCCGACAGGGCACGGGCTGCCGCGGTTATCGAGCTCGGTGATCTGCTCGGCGGCGGCGAGGCCGCGCACTTTGCGGCCGATCGCGTCGTGCCCCGGCCGCTGCAGGGGCCGCCTCTAAGCGTCGACGTCGCGCCGGACGAAGGCGGGGGAGGGCGTCGTGATTGAAGAGCGCGCGGGCCGACCGCTCGTCAGGCCGCGCTTCCTGAAAGTCTCGCTCGTCGTCCTGGTGATGCTGCTGGCCATCGCGGCGCATGCGGCCTGGGACTATGCCGAGATGCGTCGCCTGAGGTCAACGATCGACGCGATCGAACGGGCTGGTGAGCCCGTGACAGGGCAGGCCGTCCAGCAGTTTCCGGATCTTGCGGCTGGCGCCGCCGACCGCGACTATCGCGCGGCGTCGGTACTGATTGTGGGATTTGGGCAGGACGCATCGCTCAGCCGCATTCAGGCTGCGGCACTGCGCGATCGGTCGTGGCCGCCCGACGTGGTCGAGGCGATGTCCGCGGAGGTCCACCGGTACGAGGAGGCGCTGTCGTTCGTCGATCGCGCCGCGCGGCTCCCGTACGAGGGCATCGAGCCCGGAACGGAGTTCATCCGCCTATGGGGCAACCTGTTCACGGCGGCCCGCGCGTGTGGATGGCGGGCGATCACGCTGGCGCTGTCGGGACGGGGAGACGAGGCCGTCGAATCGCTGTACAGCGCCGCGCGCCTCATGCGGCCGCTCGGCCGGTCGTTCAATGCGGCCACCGTGCTTCCGACGAGCGACCTCGAAGTGACGCTGGAGCACACGCGTCCATCGACGAAAGCCCTCGCGCGTCTGGCCGACGCGTTGAATGAATGGGATGGCGACGATCTCCTGCGGCGCCGCCTGCTGCGGATCCGCGGGGGCGTCATCGACGCGGCGGTGGCTGTGTCACAGAACCGGGAAGAAGCGATCTTCACGCAGGACGTCCGGTACAACAACGCGAAGGGCATGTCGTTGGTCACCGTCCTCGGCCCGCCGGGGCCGCGCGCATGGTTGCGTGTGTTCGGACGACCGGGGCACTTGTACGCGATTCGCGGTCTCATCGCGTCGTTCGATCCGTTGCTGTCGGCCGCAACCCTCCCGTGGCCGCGTCGCATCGAGCGCGTCACGACCCTGTCCGAGGCGACGCTCTGGCCGCGGATGCTGGGAGGGATTGCCGCCGGCGCGGGCACCGAGCTCGCGCGCATCCGATCGATGAAGACCGCCGTGGCCATCGAGCGGTATATGCGCGACCATGCCGAGACGCTGCCCGATTCGATCGATCGGCTCGTCCCGGCGTACCTGGCGAGCACGCCCATCGATCCCTTTACCGGGCGCCCGGTCGTGCTGCGCGCGGAAGCGGGTGGCTACAGCGTCTACAGCGTCGGCACGAACGGCAAGGACGATGGCGGCGATTTCAAGCGCACCTTCACGCGCGAGCGCAACTGGGAAACGGCTGATGTCGGCATGCGGGTTCGACGCTAACGGAGGACATGAATTTCGTAATTTGGTGATTTGGTGATTTAGTAATTGGGTCTTGGCGCGCTCAATCACCAAATCGCCAATTATCAAAACACCAGATCACCAAATCACCAGATTCGGGTTGCCCCCGTACCACTGGTGGCGCACGGTCTTCTACCTGATTCCGGCGATCACCGTGTACACCATCGTGCTGGGCGCCGCGTCGATTGTGTCGAGCCTGTTCGAACGTTCCGGCTACTTCGCGCACAAATGCGCGCGCGCCTGGTCGTTCCTCATTCTCAAGACGACCGGAGTCCGCGTCACCGTTGAAGGCCTCGAGAAGCTCGAGCCGGGCCGCACGTACATCTTCGTGTCGAACCACCAGAGCATCTACGACACCCCGGTCGTCTTCAATGCGCTGCCGTATCAGCTCCGCATCATCGCGAAAGAGTCGCTCGCGCGGTTTCCTGTGCTGGGCTGGCATCTCAAGCGAGGCGGACACCTGTTCGTCGACCGCCAGCACCCTGACCGCGCGGGCATTCTGCAGCGTTGGCGGGCCCTGGTGTCCGAAGGGCTGTCGCTCATCATCTACGCCGAAGGCACGCGGAGCCCGGACGGCCACGTCATGAAATTCAAGGCGGGCAGCTTTCTGCTCGCCATCCAGGCCGCGCTGCCGATCGTGCCCGTATCGATCGTGGGCACGCGTGGCATCATGCCGAAGGGGCGGCTGCGCACCGAGCCGGCCGAGGTGACGCTCGTCGTGCACGATCCGATTCAACCGCCGTCGATCGAGGCGCCGACGATCCACGACGCGAAAGAGCTGGCCGCGCAGGTGCGCGGCGTCGTGTCGGCGACCGTCGAGGCCCGTCAATTTGCGGCGGTGTGATCGGCACGTGTGGCTCCGGGCACGCTCGGGTGCGGGAGCTCGATCAGTTGCTCGAGAGCGGACTCTCGTACGAACTGTGCGCCGTACGCGCGTTGGACGCGCGCGACTGGAACGCCGCCGCGCCTTCTTCCGCCAAGGCCTCTCGCTCACGATGGACAACTCGTCGCGCGCGCGATCGCTGTGCCACAAGCTGGACGCCGTGAAGCACCTGACCGAAGCGGTGAAGTACCACCCAACTATGTTGAAGCGCATCTGGCGCTCGGCGACGCCCTTCGTCGGACGGGGGGAACGCGCAGGCGGCCATGACGCACCATCAGGAGGCCGTCCGGATCAATCCGCGATCGACGCCGGGACGCCTGGGCGTGGCCATCGCGCAGGTCGCGCTTGGCCGCGATCGAGAGGCGCGCGATGGCAGATGGCTGAGAACTTCCGGCAGTACGAGCATCGGCAGCCCTGCCGGCAGCCCTGGCCGAATGACGTTCCCGTCCTTCTGGCCGAGTCGCCCGTTCAGCCAGAAGCGGCCGTGAGTCGCCAGTAGTCGGTATAATCGGCCTTCTCCCGCACGCCTTCATGCACGTCACAGCCATCATCGCGGCCGGCGGACGCGGCGCGCGCCTCGGCGGCCACGCGCCCAAGCAACTGCTCGATCTGAACGGCCGCCCGATGCTGCAGCGGTCGGTCGATTTGTTCTTGGCGCATCCCGCCGTGGACGAGATTGTCGTCGCGCTCCCGCCCGAGCTCGTCGACCATCCGCCGCTGTATCTAACCGGCGCGGCCAAGCCGCTGCGGCTCGTGGCGGGCGGTGCGCGCCGGCAGGATTCGGTGGCCAATGCGTTCCGGGCCGCCTCGCCCCACGCCGAGGTCATCGTCGTTCACGATGCGGCGCGGCCGTTTGCGAGCGCCGATCTCGTGACCCGCACGATCGCGGCGGCAGCCGAAACAGGCGCGGCGCTGGCGGCGCTTCAGGCGCGCGACACGGTCAAGCGCGTGAACGCACGCGGACGTCTCGAAGTGGCCGAGACGCTGGCGCGTGAATCGATCTACCTGGCGCAGACCCCGCAGGCGTTTCGCGCCTCCGTGCTGGCCGATGCGCTCGCGTTCACCGGCGACGCGACTGACGAGGCGGCGCTCGCCGAGCGCGCGGGCCACACGGTGTGCATTGTGGAGGGAGAGGCGACGAACCTGAAGATCACCACCGCCGAGGATCTGGAAACAGCGCGAGCCATGTCGCGGAGCGGAAGCGCCGCCGCGGAGCGCGCCGGCACCGGCTACGATCTGCACCGCCTTGTCGAAGGCCGTCCGCTCGTGCTCGGCGGGGTGACGATTCCGTTCGAGCGCGGCCTTGCCGGGCACTCGGACGCGGACGCAGTGTGCCACGCGATCACCGACGCCGTGCTCGGCGCGGCGGGCGAGGGAGACATCGGCGGCCACTTTCCTGATACCGATGCCGCGTGGAAGGGGGCCTCGAGCCTCGACCTCCTCGCGCGCAGCGCCGCTCTTGTCCGGAGTCGGGGGTTCGTCGTCGGCAATGTCGACGCGACTGTCGTGGCCGAGCAGCCAAAGCTGCGGCCGTATGTCGACGCGATGCGCGCGAACGTCGCGCGTGCGCTCGGCGTGGGCGTCGAGCGCGTCAGCATCAAGGGCAAGACCAACGAAGGTCTCGGCGAGCTCGGGCGCGGCGAGGCCATCGCCGTGCACGCCATCGCGCTGCTGCAACGGGTGTAGCGGCGGGCGGCCGACATTTGCTCATGCGCGTCCGATTCGCTCCCAGTCCGACCGGCCATCTGCACGTGGGCAACGCACGTACCGCGTTGTTCAACTGGCTGCTGGCCCGCCGCAACGGCGGGACGTTGATCCTGCGTGTCGAGGACACGGATCAGAAGCGATCCACGAAAGAGTCCGAGACCAGCATGATGCAGGATCTTCGCTGGCTGGGTCTTGACTGGGACGAAGGGCCCGACGTCGGCGGGCAGACCGGGCCGTACCGCCAGTCGGAGCGGCTCGACTTGTACGCTGCGCACGCGAGCCGGCTGCTGGACAGCGGCCATGCCTACTATTGTTTTTGCGCCGCTTCCGAGGTGGAAGCTGACGGCCACGACGCCGCGCACGGCGGACGTGCGCCGTGTCCGTGCGGGCGCCTGTCGCCGGCAGACGCGCGCGCACGCATCGCCGCGGGCGAGCGACCGGCGATTCGCTTCAGGGTGCCGGCCGGGCGCGATGTCATCTTCTCCGATGTCGTGCGGGGCGACGTGCGCTTCCACACCGACGTCATCGCGGATCCGATCATCGTCCGGGCCACGGGGATCCCCGCGTACAACTTCGCGGTGGTCGTCGACGATGCGCTGATGGAGGTGACGCATGTGGTCCGCGGCGAGGATCACATCTCGAACACGCCCAGGCAGATCCTCATGTACGAGGCGTTGGGGTTCCGGCCTCCCGTGTTCGCGCACCTGGCGCTCGTGCTCGGGCCCGATCACAGTCCGCTGTCCAAGCGGCACGGCGCGACATCGGTGGCCGAATTTCGATCGAAGGGGTACCTGCCGGAAGCGCTGGTGAACTATCTCGCGCTGCTCGGGTGGTCGCCCCGCGAGCACGGCGCCGGAGGAGATGACGCCGAGCTCGTGCCGATCGAGGTGATGGCCGAACGCTTCGCGCTCGAGGACGTGGGCGTGCACGCCGGCGTGTTCGACGAGGAAAAGCTCGCGTGGGCCAACCGTCACTATCTGCGGGTTGCCGATCCGCGACGCATCGCGGAACTGGCGATCCCGTACTTCGTGTCGGCCGGCCTGTCGATGGCGCCCGATGCGCGGGGCCTGACGTTTCTCTCGTCGGCGATGCCGATCGCCACGGCGTCGATCGACCGCGTCGACCAGATTCCGGCGCGGCTCGCGGTCCTGTTCCAGTACGACGGGGCAGCGGCGCTGGCCGATAAAACGATCAGGGCGGAAATGACCGCCGAGCCCGCGCGGGCGGTCGTTCGTGCGCTCGCCGAGGTGCTGGCGGATGCGCCGCGGCTCGTCGATCGCGATCGGTTTCGTGCGGCGGCAAACGACGTAAAGACGCGAACAGGTCAAAAGGGAAAGGCGCTGTTTCACCCGATCAGGATTGCCCTGACCGCGCGCGCGCAGGGGCCTGAGCTCGATCTCGCAGTCCCGGCGATTGATACAGGCGCCGATCTGCCGCGCGACGCCGGCCTGCCGCCGATCCTCGGTTGTCGCGAGCGGGCGCGGGCGTTTGTTGATGCGCTCGAGCGGCTCCGATGAACGTTCCTCGTCCAGCGCCATGATTCGAGCAGCCGCTGACGAGCTGGCCGCGCGCCCTGTGTGTTCTTCTTACTGATGCCGTCTCGCATACTCGTGGCGTTATGGTGATTTACGGCATCAACCCGGTGCTCGAGGCGGTGCGGGCCGGCCGCGTCGACGCCTTGCACGTCGCGACGCGGAGCGACAGACGGATGGCCGCCGTACTGGAGCAGGCACGCGCGGCAGGCGTCGCGATCACGCGCGTCGAGGCGGCGGCTCTCGACCGACTCGCACGGGGCGGCGTGCATCAGGGCGTCGTGGCAACGCTGCGGGAGCGCGCGGCGTTGAGCGTCGAGGATCTGGTCGCGGCGGCGGCAGCGCCGGCGCTGCTGATGGTGCTCGACGGCATCGAAGACCCGCACAACCTCGGCGCGATTCTCCGCAGCGTCGACGCGGCCGGCGCGCACGGTGTGATCCGCCAGTCGCGCCACGCGGCGCCGCTCGACGGTGCGGCGGCCAAGGCGTCGGCCGGCGCCGTGGCGCACGTGAAGGTGGCTGAGGTGGTGAACATCGCCCGGGCGATCGAGGAGTTGAAGGAAGCGGGAGTCTGGACGGTCGGACTCGCGGGAGACGCGCCGACGCGCTACGATCGGGTTGACTACACGGTACCCACCGCATTCGTGGTCGGCGCGGAAGGAACGGGGCTGCGGCGCCTGGTCAGGGAGCGATGCGATTTTCTCGTGTCGATTCCACTGGCCGGCCACGTCGACAGCCTGAACGTCGCGGTCGCGGCCGCGGTGGCGCTCTTCGAAGCGGTGCGGCAGCGGGGGGCCGGTCGGCCGTAAGCTCAAGCATTGCCCGACCGAAAAACGGCTGTGCGCGAGGTTGCACCACTGGCACGGGACGTGCTAAAGTGCATCTTTTGTGCTGGCTGGCGTAGCTCAGTCCGGTAGAGCAGCTGATTTGTAATCAGCCGGTCGGGGGTTCAAATCCCT
>Ga0066903_100003192_pt1 | contig 13268 bp, 12 predicted proteins | sample PanSoiMetaGPlot1_FD_67491 | JGI IMG/M metagenome (GOLD analysis project Ga0066903, IMG submission 67491) | Tropical forest soil microbial communities from Panama analyzed to predict greenhouse gas emissions - Panama Soil - Plot 1 (version 2) | ecosystem: Environmental > Terrestrial > Soil >... | reverse complement strand
GTGCGGCTCGGTATCCATCGCACGATCGAGACGGTTGTGGGAGTAGGCCCGACCATGCTGGCCGGCATGGGTCTCGTCGCGCTCTCCATGGTGGTCATGCTGAAGGCGACGGCCCAGGCCGACCCTCTCGCTCGCGAGGACCTGGCATTCGCGCTCTCGGTCGTTTTGCTCGGCCTCTTGATGATGGTGACGCGGCGCAACGCCGTGAGCCAGGTGGTTGGGTTCATGTCGCTCGAAAACGGCATGATCCTCGCCGCCACCGGGGCCAAGGGCATGCCGCTGGTGGTCGAGATCAGCGTCGCCTTCTCCGTGCTCGTGGCATTCATCGTCATCGGCGTATTCCTGTTCCGCATCCGCGAGCGCTTCGACTCGGTGGACGTAGGCGCGCTCGATGCCTTCCGCGGAGAGCGGCGATGAGCCAGGCCGTGCTCAATGGAGCATTCGATGCGCTGAGCGCGCCCCTGGTGATCCCCGCGGCCGGCGCCGTGGCGTTGGCGCTGCTGCCCGGCTATTGGCTGAGCGCGCGCCTCAATGTGCTGGTCTCGTTCGCCACGCTGCTGGCCGCTGTGTCCATGCTCTTCGAACGGCCGGCGCCCGGTACCTTCCTGTTTGTCGATGATCTCAACATCGTGTTGATCGTGCTCACCACCTTCGTCGCCTTCACGACGAGCGCTTTCAGCGCCAGCTACATCGGCCACGAGCTGGAGATCGGACGACTCACGCCGCGCTATCTGCGCTTCTACCATGCCATGTATCAGACGCTGATGTTCGCCATGAACCTCGGTCTGCTCGCCAACAACATCGGCCTGATGTGGGTTGCAATCGAGCTCGCCACGCTCACGACGGTGCTTATGGTGGGCATCTACCGCACGCACGAGGCGATCGAGGCGGCGTGGAAGTATTTCATCTTGGGCAGCGTCGGCATCGCGCTCGCCTTGTTCGGCACGATCCTGGTCTACATGGCGGCGCGCCCGGTGCTGGGCGAGGGCCAGGACGCGATGGTGTGGACGACGCTGATCACGCAGTCGAGCGGGCTCAGCCCCGAGCTGCTGAACGTCGCCTTCGTCTTCCTGATGCTGGGCTACGGCACCAAGGTCGGGCTGGCGCCACTGCACGCCTGGCTGCCGGACGCCCATGCCGAAGGTCCCACCCCGATCTCTGCAGTGCTGTCGGGCTTGCTGCTCAACGTCGCGCTCTACGCCCTGCTGCGTTTCAAGATGCTGCTCGCCGGCAACCCGGCTACCGTCGCTCCCGGCTCGTTGATGGTGACGATGGGGCTCATGTCGCTGATTTTCGCCGGCTTCATGCTCTACCGCCGGCGCGACATCAAGCGCCTGTTCGCCTACTCCTCCATCGAGCATATGGGTCTCATCACCTTCGCCTTTGGCATGGGAGGGCCGCTCGCCAACTTTGCCGGCCTCTTGCACATGAGCATGCATTCGCTCACCAAGTCGGCGATCTTTTTCGCCGTGGGCCACATCGCTCAGACCAAGGGAACGCAGCGCATGGCCGACATCCGCGGCCTGACTGCGAGCCATCCGGTGCTCGGCTGGGGGCTGGTGCTGGGCGTGGTGGCCATCGCTGGCCTGCCTCCGCTCGGCATCTTCATGAGCGAGTTTCTGATCGTCAGCTCCACCTTCGCGCGCGCGCCGGTATTGGCGATTTGGCTGGTGTTCGGGCTGCTGATTGCGTTCGGCGCGCTGCTGCTGCGCCTGAGCGAGATGGCCTTCGGCCAACCCACGGGCAGCGCCGCGCCCGTCAAGGCCTCCTATCTGCCGTTGTTTGCGCATTTGGCCTTGGTGCTCGCCGCAGGCATCTACTTGCCAGCGCCGCTCGTGGCCTGGTTTCAGGCCGTCGCGCGCCTGCTTGGTTAGGGCGATGGCACATCGGCTCATGCGCAAAACTCTCCCTCTCCCCGTGCTTGGGGAGCAGCAAGCCCGCGCGAGGTTCCTCGCCCCATGACCTTCCTCTCCGCACTGGAAAGCCGAGGCAGCCGCGTGGCGGCGCATCGGCCGTGGCCGCGCGTCCTCGTCGACGCGCCGACCTGGCGCCAGGCCGTCATCGGGGTTGCCGCCGGCGAGGCCACGCTCTTGGGGTTGTGGAGCGATGGGGAAGCGGTGCACCTGGCCCTCCACGCCGAAGAGGTGCCCCAGCTGCTCCTCATCAGCCTGCCCTGCCCGGACCGGCGCTTCCCCTCCGTCGCCGTCGCACACCCGCCGGCGTTGCGGCTCGAGCGCACAATCCGCGACCTCTGGGGCCTGGCGCCGGAGGACACCCCAGATCCGCGTCCCTGGCTCGATCACGGCCGCTGGGGGGTGCGCCAGCCTCTAGGCGCGCGGGAGCCTGCACAAGGCCCCGGCCAGGCCTATGCTTTCCACGCTGCGATCGGCCCGCCCCTGCACCAGATCCCGGTCGGGCCGGTGCACGCTGGCATCATCGAGCCGGGCCACTTCCGCTTCAGCTGCAACGGCGAGGCCGTGGTGCGCCTGGAAGAGCGGCTCGGCTACGTGCACAAGGGGATCGACGCCCTGATGCTCGGCGCACCCCTCGAACGGGCGGCGCGGCTTGCAGGGCGTACCTCCGGCGACAGTACGGTCGCCTACGCCATCGCCTTTGCCCGCGCGGTGGAAGCGGCACTGGGCCTGGAGCCGCCGCCGCGGGCCGTGTTCCTACGCGCTCTGATGGCCGAGCTCGAGCGCCTCGCCAACCATCTCGGCGACATCGGCGCCATTTGCAACGATGCCTCCTTCGCGCTCATCCACGCCCACTGCGGGATCTTGCGCGAGCACGTGCTGCGGGTTGCCGACGCCGGCTTCGGCCACCGCTTGATGATGGACCGCGTGGTACCGGGCGGGACGGCCGTCGACCTGGCGCCGGCGGGCGCGCAGGGGCTGGCGACGCTCATCCGCACGATACGGCGCCGTTTTCCCGAGCTGATCGAGCTCTACGACAGCACCGCCTCCCTGCAGAACCGCACCATCACCACCGGCACGCTCAAGCAAGAGCTGGCGCGCCAATACGGTGCTGGTGGATTCGTCGGCCGCGCCTCGGGGCGCGCCTTCGATGCCCGCAAGCTGCCGGGATATCCGCCTTACGGCGGCTTGCGCTTCGATCTGGTCGTGCGGCAAGACGGTGACGTGGACGCGCGCGTTTGGGTGCGCGTCGGCGAGATCTCTCAGTCGCTGGCGCTGATCGAACAGATCCTCGAGCGGCTGCCGGCCGGCGCCATCCGTGCTGATCCGGGCGCGCCTGGGCACACTGCCGAGGGGCTTGCCCTGGTCGAAGGCTTTCGTGGCGACGTGCTGGCCTGGGTGCGCCTGGCTGCCAATGGCAGCGTCGCGCGCTGCCATTTGCGCGATCCGTCCTGGTTCCAGTGGCCGTTGCTGGAGGCTGCAATCGAGGGCAACATCGTTGCCGACTTCCCGTTGTGCAACAAGTCGTTCAACTGCTCCTACTCAGGCCACGATCTGTAAGACGAGGCGCCGATGCGCAAGCTGTTGCTTGAGAGTTTGTTGCAAGCCCCGCTCACCGAAGCGCCGCCCGCGCCCGACGATGCAGCCCTGGCTGAGCTGGCGCAGAGCCTGGAGCGGATTGCGCGCCGCCGGCTCGGCCGGTCATTGTCAATCCGCGAGGTCGATGCAGGCTCCTGCAACGGCTGCGAGCTTGAGATCCATGCGCTCAATAATGCGTTCTACGACTTGGAGCGCTTCGGGCTCAAGTTTGTAGCCTCGCCGCGCCATGCCGACGTGCTGCTCATAACCGGCCCGGTGACGCGGAACATGCGCGAGGCGCTGGAGCGCACATACGCGGCCACTCCCGATCCCAAATGGGTGGTGGCCGTGGGTGACTGCGCCCGCGATGGCGGCCTGTTCAGGGGCAGCTACGGCGTGGTCGGCGGCGTGTCCGCCGTCGTGCCCGTCGACCTGCACATCGGTGGCTGCCCGCCCACGCCCAACGCGCTGCTCAAGGGCCTGATCGCATTGGTGGGTGCCTAGCCACCTCACATGAAGGCGGGCACCGGGCCCCAATCGGGTGCCATTGAGCAGGCATTGCGGCCTCAAGCTTGGCCAGCGGTGGCGTTAGGGTTGGCGCGGCTTGCCCACGAAGCCGGTAGGGAAGACACAGACGTTTGAGGCGAGGCGGCGCGGGACACCCATCGTCGCCATCGCGCTCGTGGCCGCCGCGTCCATCGCGTCGGCGCCGTTCGCGCGCTTGCCTGATGACGTGCATGCCCACCGTGTTCCAGCCGGGCGAGGCCGCGGCAGCTACGGGAGGCTGCGACAGCTACGGCTTGGCCGGCGTGATGCTGTCTTGCCGCGGGGCGATGGCATTGGGTGTCCGCGGGCCGCTGGAGTACGCGATGGCACCGCCCGAGATGTAGCTGTCTTTGATGCGATCGATCGACCAGCGTCGCCGTCCCGCCGACCGGCGTCGCCCGAATGCAGCCAACCGTCGCTCGCGTGCGTTCCAGCCGGCATGGCAGCCTGCCGCTAGCACGGCCAGCACGAGGAAGAGATCCATGGCGCGCGCGGGTCGTCTCGGATCTGGGCTGTTGCGGGGGCCATCGCAGCGGTGGGTTGGCCAAGGCTATGCGACCGGGGAAATTGAGCTCAGGAGATCTGAAACTTGAGGCAACGCAAGGCGCCTCGCTTGCGATTGCGTCCAAATCATGGTGAGGGCGGAGACCCGTGACGCGCGATTTCTGGCGGGAGATGCCGCCCGGCAACGCTACCCGCCGAGCCCCGTGAATTCCCCTAACTGATTGCTGCAGCACGCACTTTGCCACCTTGAGCCGTGTTCAGGCGCATTTTGCCGATAGCCGGCGCCGCGGATCGGCCGGCGAAACCATCGCCCCTGACGCGCCCGATCTGGTAAACTGGCTTGAATACATCGAAGCCAACAGGAGAATCCGATGCCCAATTTGGCAGCCCTGCCCTTGCAAGCGCTTGGCCTCTTGGCAGCTGTGGTATTCGTGGCTTCGTTGATCGGCCATTCCCTGGTGCGCAATCCGTTGGTCGGCGCGATTTTGACGGTGATCCTGTTCGTCGCAGCCTACGTATTCTGGAACTACTACGACCACAGCCTACTGCCTGGCATGCGCTTCCGCCTCGCGTGAGGCCCGCCCTGAGGCGACGCTAGCGCAGCAGGCTCAGCACCCGTTGCTGCCGGCATGAGCTGCGAGCGCGGCGAGCGCCGGCATGTTGGCGCCTACAGTCAACGTGCGGGTCAGGCTTTGCGTGTGACCCGCGCGGGTGCAGTCGAAGGTGGCGAATGTCGGTTGTCCGAGCCAAGCCTGCTCCTACCAGTGCTGCGGGCGCAGATCCCGCGGTCGTGCGAGCTCGATTGGGTGAAGCTGTGCGTTGACGCGTGCGGCTTGCAGGCACGCTCGATGGACGCCCCCGACCATCGCGCGCAGAGAGATATTCACCGTGGTGGCGGCGCTGGCGATACACGACCCAATACGCTCTCGCTCCCGCTTCAACATCGGGCGTCTATCACAATTTATTTATAGTGCCGCTTATTTATAGTGCCGCGCGGCTGGGCAGCTCGGGCCCGTCGCGCAGCTCTATCGACCTGTTCAGGGGCGACCAGGAGAAATGCGACCCATCAAAGCCCGATCGCTCGCTTAAGAGCCACGCGGCGCCGGCCCACTCCTATATCAGCAGAGCCATGCGCGGTGGAGGAAATTCACGCCGCGACCGCGCGCGGCGGCGGGGCTGATGATGGCCTGCCATCACGCCGCTCAAGTGACAGCCAGGCGAGAGGAGAGGCTCATGCGCGCCACCCTGCCAAGGCAGCAAGACGCCTGGCGCTTGCGGGTCGCAGCCCGCGCAGGGTGGACCCGTCGACCCCTAGCCCTCCTTGGCTTGGCCGGCGCACACCTCGCACAGCAGGCGCGCGAAATCGACGAGCTTGCGCTGCATGGCGGGCAAGAGCTGGGCGTAATAACCCATGAGGAGCGCTTCCTGGGAGGCTTCCGCGATCCGATTGACGGCATCGACGTTGGCTCGGTGCCGCTCGATGCGGGCGTCCATCTCAGCCGACGTCGTGGCCTCGAGATCGTGGTAGAACCAAGCGACCGGCACGCAGAAGATCTTCGACAGCTCGAAAATGCGCGAGGCGCTGATGCGGGTTTCGCCGATCTCGTATTTCTGAATCTGCTGCGGCGCGACGTCGACCATTTCCGCCAGTTTCTCCAGGCTTACCTCGTTGATCTGACGCAGCAGTCGCAACCGCTTGCCGACATGCTTGTCGACCGCGGTCGCCTTGCGCGGCGACACGCCGCGCCCCTGGCGCACGTGACCGAGCGTGTGTGCTGCCCCCGGCTCGAATTTCGACATGACGCCTACCTCGCTCGCACCCGATCAAGCCCTGTGAACGTCGCGCGCATGGCGTCTTACGCGCAACCCCTGGTGGAGGGGCTTATGCCAGCGCGCGCACGACCGTGCAACCTTTCCTCCCGCGCATGGCCACGGCCATAGTGGGACCATCAACTTAAATTAGAGGTCCACAGCCATGCTTGCCACGCCAAATGCCTCGCCGCTGCTCGCCAAGCTCACAATCAACCACGGCCCGGCCGAATTGTTGGGCCGCTTTTTCCTGCACGCCGAGGCGGCGGCACGCGCGCGCGGCGTCACTCTGGCCTTTGCCGATATGGGCGAGCTCATCGAGGTCAACGAACAGAACCACAATAGCTGGTTGCCGCTCTTTCCCACCTACGACATTCGTTGCAATACGATCGGGTCCGACGATGCATTCTGCATCCTGGGGCGCGACCATAACGGCAAGGTGGTGGCGACCCATGCGGGTCGTCTCTTCAACCTAGAGTTTAGCAACTTTCACGACCTGGCGCAAAGCCTTCAGCTCATGTATGCAGACCCGGACCGGTCGAAGCGGGCGGGCGAGACGTGCGAGGTGACAGCGAAGTCGGCCCGATCGATAGCCGGCCGTGTCGTATTCTCCGGTGCAGCCTGGTATCACCCCGACTATCGCGGCAAGCAGTTGTCGCGGATCGTGCCGATCCTGTCGCGGGCCTATGCTTTCGCGCACTGGAACGCGGACTACCTAGTCGCCATGATGTCCGAGGGCGTGGTGCGGGGTGGAATGACCGAGCGCACCGGATATACCAACATCGATTGGGACATTCGCGTCACCAATTCTCCGCTCGGCAACGTGCGGTTTGCCTTCATGTGGATGGAGCCCAGCCAGCTATTGGAGGATATCGCCCGGTTCGTCGATGGCTGCGAGGGAGAGACGCGTGACGCTCTGCTGCAGCGTCGCGCCTAACAGCAGTGTCGGATGCCCGCTGCCGCCGATCGGCAGAATCACGCGTCGATACTCGAGCAGCAACGGCACGGCCTGCCGCAGGCGGACCGTGGCGGCCACATCCTCGAAGATCGGCTGGGCGGTGTGAAACGCCTCGCGGTAGGCCTGCGCAGCCCAGCATGCGTACTCAAAATCGGGCATGTCCTCAAACAGGCCGCCGACGGCGACCGACTTCCAGCCATCGCCGTAGAGACTGTAGCCATGACCGATCGCTGCCATCACGAGCTTGGCGGCGCCCTCGCGCGGAGCGACTTCGAGATAGCGGTCACAGGAGGCTTCGCGCAGGGCCTCCAGAAGCGTGCGGGTCTTTCTGCCATGCGCGGCGCGCCACACCGTATAAACGGGTGCGAAGGCGGCGTCGGCGACGGCCGCGCCAGGTCCGTGGCGCCGCGAGCGGAAGTCGCAGCTGCGCGTGCTTTGGACCTGGCTCGTCAGTCGGGTGAGGCGCTCGATGGCAGCTCGGCAATCGCTGATGAGCTCGCCATCCCGATCGCCGAACCCTGGGACCAAGACCACGCGCTTGCAATCCACAAGCAGCTCCACTGCCCTCAGCACAGCCATGGGCTTGACCGAGGCTGGTCGATAGCGAATTTCCACTGCCCCCGATCGGCAGCGACGGAGCACCACGCCTCCTTCGTCCGCCACGGCCATGGCTGCGCGCCGTATGCGCCCCCGCCCATCGATAATCGTTCTCATGCGGGCTATTCCTCACGTGGACCGCGGATGCATTACTAACAGGGGCGGGCGCCACCGGCCAGCGGTGGCAACCGCTCGGCAAAAACAATTGGCAAATCCAAGGGGCGAAGACACTTGGGTAAAGACACTTGGTAAAGACACTTGGGTAAGGAACTCGGGTAAAGGCACTTGGGTAAAGGCACTTGGGCAAAGGAACTTGGGCAAAGACACCTGTGTAAAGATACTTGGGCGAAGACACTTGGGCAAAGGCAAGGTCGTCACCTTTGGCGGGAATCTTTCTAGCGTGGTTTGCTAGCGGGTGCGGCGGCTGCAACTTTAGCTTTGCCCTCCCATCTCCCATCCTCGCCTCTTGCCCCGCTCCTCGCCACGTCCCCACCGCCTCCAGAAGCTGCTTTGATGATGGGCGATCCTTTGGCCGGACACGCGGTTCCCCACGCCGAGCATGGCCTTGGCCGGTTCGTGCTCGATCCAGACCGCGGGCAAGCGAGGGGGCGCGCAGGCGCCCGCCATTCGCGCACCCGCTCGAGCGTTTGACCGCGCGCGAGCATGCAACGGCACCCGGGATCGGTGCTCCGCCGCGGACGTTTTCCGTGCGGCCAGCGCCTTCTACCTCTCTCATGCTCTGATGAGCGACCTCTGCGACAATTGCAGCTTGCCGCACGCTGGGGAGGGCGCTGCCATCGCCTCCGCGCGAAGCGTGCCTGGGCGGGCTTGGCCGCGCACGCGCGAAGCAGGCGTCGCGAGCCGCGGCCAATTGTTCCAGCGCTCCGGCATTGAACCCTTGCGCGAGGCGGTCAGTTCAGACCGCGCCAGGCCGCACCCTAGCCCCCATCGAGCCGACCTGCCGCAAGGAGATGACGATGCCCCAGTGGGAATACAGCAAGATTGACCTCAACAATGTGCCGGCGAAATCGAACGACCTCGACGCTCTCGACGACGCCGGCAAGGACGGGTGGGAGCTGGTCGCCATCACCGCCAACAACGTCGCCTATTTCAAGCGTGCACTCGAGGATCCGACCGCCGCATCCCAGGCGCGCGCCAAGACGCCGCCCCGCCGCAAGGCCGCAACCTGATCAGGTCTCAAGCAGCCTGGCGAGTTCGGTGCGCAGCGTCGGCGCCAACTCTTCGCGCGCCAGCCCATAGGCCACGTTGGCCAACAGCAGGCCGATCTTGGCGCCACAATCATAGATCGCCCCGTCGAAGCGCACAGCGAAGAAGGGTTGGCTCAGGGCGAGCTCGATCATCGCATCCGTGACTTGAATTTCGCCGCCGGCACCGCGCTTCCCACGCTCGAGGATGGCGAAGATATCAGGCTGCAGGATGTAGCGCCCGCTGATATGAAGGTTGGAGGGCGCGGCGGCGGGCTTTGGCTTCTCGATCATGCCGGTGATGCGCGACACCTTCGCGGATTTATCCGCAACGCCAACGATGCCGTAAAGGTGCGTCTGCTCGTGAGGCACCGGCGCAACGGCGATGTGGTTGCCGCCGTGCGCGGCATAGGCCTCCATCATGTCGGCCAGGCATGGGCGGGTCCCAAAGTGGAGCATGTCAGGAAGCAGCAACGCAAAGGGCTCATCGCCGACGATCTCGCGCGCACACCACACCGCGTGACCGAGCCCATTCGGGGCCTGCTGGCGCGTAAAACTTGTCTGTCCGGGGCGTGGCAGATCGGCCATCAGCGCCTCGAGCTCCTGCTTCTTGCCGCGCTCCGACAGCATGCGTTCCAACTCGTACTGGCTGTCGAAATGATCTTCGATGGCCGTCTTGTTGCGGCCCGTGACAAAGATGAAATGCTCGATGCCGGCGGCCTTGGCCTCCTCGACCACGTGCTGAATGACCGGTCGGTCGACCACCGTCAGCATCTCCTTGGGGATCGCCTTGGTGGCCGGCAGAAAGCGCGTGCCGAGGCCCGCCACCGGGAAGATGGCCTTACGCACGCGCTTCTTCTCTCTTGCCATGGTCATGCTCGCATTTCCGCGCTTGCGGCGCAGCGCCGACGGGCGACGACGTGCTAGACATGCCGGATGTCGGCGCAACCCGCAACGGCTCGCCTGCTACCAACAACGCACATGACCGCAAAAGGATGACTGCATGAGCGCTTTTGTGTCCAGCGGATGTTGCTGAGACTCAAGCAGATTTCTGCAAACCACAGTCAAACCTGCCCAATCCGATCAAAGCGCGGCGATTGCAAAGGCCCGTGCGGGAAAAATTTTCCCATACGGGGCTGATGAACGAGTTCATCGTCTGCGGCTGGTACACGGAGGATGCCCGCTGGGTGCTCCTCGGCGACCTGGAGAGGTTCAGCCACGAGCATGACTTCCGGGAGCTGGAGAAGCCCAAGGACGCCCGGTGGGAGGATGTGACCGTGCTCAAGCCGATCGCGATCATGGAGCGCCGCACCAGGCACGACGACCCGGTGGTGCTCCTCGTCTCGGGCTGCCGGCAGTTACGAAGAAGTCGTTAAGGTCATAGCGGCGGCCAAGGCGAAAGCCCGCGCAGAGAGAGAGCAACGCCACGGAAGAACGGGTCGCCAAGAACCGCTCACGTCTCCGGGTACGCCGGCTGGTACACGCCGGCCTAAGCCCATTGGCTTCCGCGCCCCTGAGCGCTGCGGTGAGCTTTGCATCCCGGCGAGCCGCGATGCGGCGGATCCATTCTGCACAACGGCATCATAGCCGTCGTATTCGCCGGGACCCCCCAATGTCTTCGCGCTTATGCGTGATTATGCAGCGGCCTCAGCGGGAGGCCGGTCGCCACATCAGGCGATAAATATGGCGCATCCTTGCCAAAAGCGGCAAGATCGGGATCCATCGCGTCAATGCGTATATGTGGCACTATACGGCGTAGCACCGGCCCGATTACAGGACCAGTGTATTTGAAATAGGTCCAGCACCGTTGCAGCTTGCAACCGAATCTCACTTTGACATGATAGGTGCTTACTCCGGCGTGCAACCAGGAGATGCGGTGCTCGAGGCAATATCGCACGCAGGTGATCCAGTTCAGAAAATAGATGTCGCGCTCTTGCGCAAGCGGATAGCGCATCCCCAGGTATGCGAGAATGAATCGGTCTCGGTCAATCATCGATAAACTGAAGCTCGTAAGAATGCCGTCGACACGCGTGAGGACGATGATGGTCCGGGAGCCAAGCGCTTTTGTGATCTCGCTCAAGTAGCTATGCGGGACCTCGCTAAACTCACCGTAGTCGGTTTTGGTGCGTTTTTTTGCTTTTGTCGCTTCCAGTAGCTCTATGCATTCCTTCTCGATTCCCTCAAAGGTATGGCGAATTTCAACTTCAACGTCGTTGAAGCCTTTAATCTTCTTCCTAAAATCTTTGCGCATTTTATAGGAAAGGCTCGCCAAGTAGCCAGCTTCATCTGCAAAGGGAAGATGAAGCACTGCAGTCGGCGGCGTCGGCATGCGCACATAGCCCGCGGCGCTGAGAAGGCCGTGCGCCCATCGAGCGTCCTGATCCGTGAGACACTTTAAGCCAAGCAGCTTGACACGGGCCTCCGATGCATGTCGCGCCAGTCCTGCAAGCAACATGCTGAAAGCCTCGTCGCGCTCCTCCGGCGTGAGTGTTGAACGGAAGCCAAGCGGACATTCCACGCTGGTCCGCGTTCCGAGGCACCAGAAGGGTGGCGCAATTGTGCTGGGGGCAATTTTGTACACCATGTCGCCAACAGCGCGCACGCTCGCGGGAAAAGTCATGTCAAGGCGTTGCGTAATTTGGACGAGCGGCGCAGCCGCAACGATTGCATCGGCTCGGTAGACGGCCAACATCGCCGTGCGAAGGGGCGTCCCTCGCTCAGCATTCTCGCAAGCCTCCAGGTACCTTGAACCTTCGACATCGTCACCAAACAGGTCCTTTGCGTCGTCCGCGTCCAATTCGCGAATGCTTGCGAGCAACCGACACGTGTAAGGTGTCTGGCTACTGGCAGCGCGTGGCGTGGGATTGAGCAAAGACACGGACGTGGCCTTGATGGAAGTTGGTACACTTTGGCCGGTCGACATGGTGGATGCCTGCTGTATGAAAACCTGCCTCATTCTAAGCCATATGGTTAGCGGCTGTCCATGCTGTTGCGATCGCAACGTTGATCTCGGCCGATGCTTTCGGCGGCGCGGCACTGGCGTCAGGTCCTCGCAGGGTAACCGGACGTTCGGCGCCTGACGCAGGGTTGACAGCCAACGTCCGTGAGTCCCCGTGCGCAAGCGCCAACCGCGCACATCAAAGCGCAAAGGACACTGAAAGCACGGAGCTCACCGAGCCGCACGTGCCCAAGGATCCGACCTTTGTGGATCGTTTCTCGTGATCACCGGGAATGCGCGGGTGCCGATTTGGGACGTCAGACGCAATACCGCCGGGCAGATTACCGAAATCCGCCAATCGCAAGAAGTGGGCGTTCGTCAAGCATTACCACTTTCTCATCATGGCTCGCGAAATGTGACGATCCGCATGTGCGGTTATCCCCCGTTCGGTCCGCAGCTGATCTTGAACGCCACGGGTGGGTTGAACGCGAGGCCCGGCGCAAGTGCTTACTGTGACCACGGTCAAGGTCGGCAACTGCTTTGTCGAGGGCAGTGATTTTGCCGCGGTCAACCGTTGGCGGCACGATTGCATCAGGAGAGCGCCATCGTCGATTGCGCGCGATGGATCTACTCCACCGGTCTTTGCTTTGCGCTCACCCATGAGGAACAGAAGCGCATCGGCTTTGCCTACCAGTACCTCGGTGTATCAGTCGGGGGCAAGCCGGAAGCGAGAAGGTTAAGGTCAATTTTATTCTCGCAACTGGATAGTATCGAGTTCGAGGCTGAAGACTTCGCCACGGGCGATACGATCGCTTGCGACTATCCCAATTTTGCCAACCACTTCGGGTTCTTTTTGCGGCTGGCTGGAAATCGTCACGCAAATCCAGAACAATCCGATTGCCATCAAAGCCACGAGCCGTCTGAGCAAGCTTTATGTCGAGCTGCTGAAGGAAAACGAAGACTGGGCAACTGAAGCGCGCGGTCCGCACCTGAACCAGTTGATGGCGCGGCTTATCTTTTGCTTCTTCGCCGAGGACACCGGCATCTTCGTCCAAGAAGGGCTGGTCACTGCCTGCATCAAGCATGACCGGCGGCCAATCTAACGCCTGAGGTGCTGAACGAGCTGTTCCGCGCCATGGATACGAAGCCCGAGGATCGCATAAAGTGGGCATCAAATCCTTGGCCGATGTCTTCCCGTATGGCAACGGCGGCTTGTTCAC
>Ga0066903_100003191_pt1 | contig 13281 bp, 24 predicted proteins | sample PanSoiMetaGPlot1_FD_67491 | JGI IMG/M metagenome (GOLD analysis project Ga0066903, IMG submission 67491) | Tropical forest soil microbial communities from Panama analyzed to predict greenhouse gas emissions - Panama Soil - Plot 1 (version 2) | ecosystem: Environmental > Terrestrial > Soil >... | reverse complement strand
GAGGCCAACAAGAAGGCCAAGGAGCAGGCCAAGAAGGAAGCCGAGGAGGTCAAGGCCGACGAGGAGAAGAAGGAAGCCGAGGCCAAAGGCGGCAAGCCCGGCAAGGAAGCCTCCGGTGCGGCGGCCCCCCATGCGGCCCCCCAGCACGCGCCTGCTTCCTCGCGATCGCGCTAGGCATATACCGCTCGCGAGGACCGAGCTGATGCTCGCCATGCACGCCTGGGAGTTCTGGCGCGCCTACTCTTCGTGAAGGGGTGGACTACTACCGGGAGCCCCCAGGCTGCCTGGAGCGGCTAATCGAGGGGCTGATCGGGGGCGCGGTGATGGTACTCATCATCGTGCTCTTTGCGAGGTGGCTCCTTGGGCTGCACGGCTACTGGTTCCAGTAACCGCCTCGCCAGCTCCCGGCACTCGGCGGCAGCCTCATCTATCATGGTGCAAGTCCACATATCGCCCATGAGCCGTCCAGCCAGCCCGTCGAGGAAGGCGGCAATGACTATGCGCTCCTTTCGCAATTCATCCAGCGTTTGATACAAAGGCTCGGCGCGCAGCCGCCCGATCTCGCGCGCCAACTCGTCCCGCTCTCTCAGAGCAACCGCAGCTTCACGCTCTGCATCGGCTAGTCTCTGATCGTAACTCATGTCTCGCCCCGCAGTTTGCGCGCCATCGCGCGGCACTCGGCGGCCAGCCCCTCAACTTCCCAATCATCGCCCGTCAACAGCGTGGTCGCGTGCCGGTCGAGGAAGGCGGCGGTGTCGTCTATCTGTTGGGCGGCTTCGTCCATTACTTCACGCGCCCAATCCGGCAGATAATGGTCGCTGCGGTCGCGTAGGCGTTCACTCAGCCTCATGTCTCACCTCGCAGCTTGCGCGCCTGCGCGCGGCAGTCGGCGGCGGCTTCGCCCGCGCCGGGCGGCCTTGTCCATCTTTCCATCTGAGCCGCCAGCCGGTCGAGGAAGTCGGCGACCTCGGCGTTCTGTGCTCGCAGCCGCTCGATCTTGATGATCAACCGTTCATCAAAGTCGTGGCTCATGTCTCACCCCTCAGCTTCTTCGCCTCCGCGCGGCAGTCTGGCACGGGGGTTGACGCGGCAGTATGTGCTCTCGGCTCTGATCTCCCGGCGCACCTCGGCGCTGGCACGCTCATCGGCTTCCTCCGGCGAGAGCCCTTCGCTGATAAACTGCTTCTTCCTTTGCTCAAACACCCCGAGCCATACGTCACGTTTGAGATTGCTCATCATTCTCTCCTCTCAATCGCGCCGCCTCCGCGCGGCAGTCGGCGGTCGCCGCGCGCATCGCACTGTCTGGATTGGCAAGGCCACGCATCCGATTGATGCCATCCGCCATCCGGTCGAGGAAGGCGGCGGCTTCGTTGTTCCCCTTCTCGCGGGCGTCGATGTAGCAGTCCAACCAGTCAATGTTGTCGGCAAGAACCTCGCCGCCTAACGATGGTCCGTCTGTGATGACCGCCGCTTGAACCTCTCGCAAGTTTCCAAGGATCGAGCGCAGATAATGGAGTTCGTTGCTCATGTCTCATCCCGCAGCTTGGCGAGGTCTTCCTTGTAGTCGGGGTCGTCCTTGTCCTCGTGGATGCCGACAAGCTCCTCACCCCGCAGTTGGCGCGCCTTCGCGCGGCAGTCGGCGGCGGCGTTGCCGTCCATGGCGCGGCGAGCAATCTTGAGGCATTCCCACTGATCGCCATCGTGGGGGTCGTCGTCATAGAACTCCAGCATCCCGCGTATTGCTGCCTCCAAAGTATCGGCGCGTTCCGCCAGCCCATCGAGGAAGGCGGCGGCCTCGACTAGCTTCTGATTGGAGGCGCGCTGTAGCTCGGTCATCAGCACAAGCTGGGCACGGTCGGCGCGCAGCCGCTCATAATCCGTCACCGTCACCACCGCATATTCATCGCCCTCGGCTGCCGGCTCGCCGCCACGCACGTAATGCCACGGTCCTCGCACATCGCCCATGTATAGCAATGTAATGCAACGTCACGTCCAACGCAAGAAGGGGCGGCTTGCCGGGCTTCGCGGCACACAGGGAGCGCACCGAGCCCGGCCTTGTTGGAACCATGAAAGGTATAAGGGGCTCCTCGCGCGCTGCCGCCACGCCTGCGTCGGTGCAACCTACGCGAAGAACGATACCAGTGTCACGCGGTTGCCCTCGGGCGAGAGCATCAGCCCAACGCATAGCAACATCTCGTGCGGGCGCCCCCAGAGCCTCACTGTGGTGGGGAAGATGTCTCCCAGGGCCATCAGTACACCCTATCGTAACCCTCGGCCTGCAACGCCTTGCGCAACTCCTCGGCCTGTAGGCGGCAGTCGGCCGCAACCTTGGCGACGAGGTGGTTCATCGGGTTGAGACTGTTGCTGGTCACCATGTTGAGATCGTTGGCAACCCTGTTGAGCAGCTTGACCGTCTGTAACAGGCGCTGGGCAAGGTGGCGTTCGCTCATCGAGGGGTCCTTTCAGTCTGCGTTGGATGGTGGTTGGTCGGGGATCAGTTTGCGCAGGTTCACCGCCTGCTGGCGGCAGTCAGCGGCGGCTACTTGCAGCAAGTCAGGATAGCCTGCACGCGCGACACGATCCGCCATCCCCTGCAGGAAGCCAACTGTAAAGAGTACATTGTTGCGCAGCTTGGCGACTTCGTTGCACGGCTCGCAGAAGTAGCCCGCGCTGCAGCTCTCGCCGTGGCCGAGGGTCGCTCCACAGGGACAGACGCTCATTCTTCGATCTCCTCGCGCACATAGATGCCCGAGCGCGTGGCATGGCCACAGCGCCAGCAAACCTCGGTCTCGGGCTCCTTGAGACGAACCGGCTCAAGCGGGTTGCGCTCACGCCAGCAGTCATCGCAGATCGGGACAGCCTCCCAGCTCATCTTGCGCCCCTATGCCAGCTCGCCCAGCTCCTTGAAGCCAACGAGAATGTCCGGCGGGGTCGGGAACGTGTCCTTGGTGTGCCGCCACATGTGCAGAACAACGCTATAGTTGTTCACGTAATTGCTCTTTGCCGGGTGAAACTGCACCACCACGTCCTCGGCCCCCCAACAGCGGTCCTTGACCCAGCTCATCTCCAGCCAGTTCGGAATGCGCCGCCTCGTAGAGACACTCACATGCTCCCAGCCGGTCTCCTCGCCGTCGTCCGCGATGATGTTCAGCTTCTCCCCACATGGTCCCGGCACGTCCCGGAAGACGCCATAAGTGGCCCCCGGCCGGCTGTCATACGCGCCGCCGCGAATACGGTAATGCTCCAAGTGCGGATCGATCTTCATCTTCCCCCTCTAACATAACAAAGCCGCCGCCGGGTACGGACTGGGTTCCCGGCGGCGGCGGCTGCTTCCCCACGTAGGCGTACGACGTGGAAGCAGTGTGCGGCAACGGAACTCGTGTAGCAGATTCTAGACGTGTGTAAAGTCGGCTAGTCGACACTATACCATGACATCGCTGTGGATAACTCACTCCCGATCGTGCCCGAAGAGCTTCTTCATCGCATCGTTCCACTTCTCGTGCGCCGCCTGTAGCTTGGCGCTGGGCTCCTTGCCGGCAAGGCGCAAGTCCGCCATCAGCGCATCGATCAGCACCGTCCCGGTGTTGAGCGCAGCCGTCATCATGGTCATCTTGTCGACGTGTTGCGCCAAGTTCTGCGCCATGAACTTGTACGCCATCTCCTGGCGCTTGACCTCCGCCCGTAGGTCCGCGATGTCCTCACTGTCGTCGCTCATCGCCTGATCGCCTGCATTGCCTGGGTCCAGGCCTCCTTCGCCGTCGCCAGCCCGGGGCTCATCACCTGCCCCGCCGGTAACCACGCCAAGTAGGCCTCGATCAGCTGACACGACCTGTCGAGCGCGTGGATCACCAGCGCAGCATCGCGCCGGCACGACGCCAGCTCCTCCTTGAGCCGCTCAACCTCACGGTGATCGAAGTCATCGTCCATCTGGTCTATTCCCAACAAGTGCGGCGACACCGTAAGATGCCGCCGCCATTGAGCAGACATTAATTGCGCTTAGCCCTCGGTGCCGTTACGGAGGGAATCGAGGACCTTGGTCATCTTGCGCGAGAGGTACCCGAAGTCTGCGATCAGGTCGTCATATTCTGCGCGCAGATTGCGGGAACGGGTGTACTGCTTGAGTGCCTCGAATGCCGCACACTCGTTACGTTGTCGCGTGATGATGTGGGAGACCGTCGAGACCGCGCCGAGCCTTGCATGCTCATGCGTATCCTCGTCGATCTCCCACCTGCCGTCACGGTCGACCAGAACTGCGTGGAAACGGTAGCTCTGGTCGCTGTTGATCCCGCACTGTGCGTCGGGGACAGTCCAACCGTAGTGCTTGCTGTTCTTGCGCAAGATCGTGAGCAGCATCCCGACGTACCCAACGGAGATGTCGAGCGCCTCGGCGATCTCCGCGAGTGAGCGCGCCGGTAACTGATCGAACATCTTGTCGATCAGTGTATCAATACGTCCCTGGTATTCCGCCATCCACAACTCTCCCTTTCGTTAGACTGCATAGAGATGTCCTCTCTTGGCGCCGCTTGGGCGGTTCTTCTCGATTAGGTCGCTGAGCCGGCGTAGGTCGTTGGCGCACTCCAACAGCTCCTCGACCGCGTTGTTGCAGAAGCTGGGCGTGAGCTGGTCGAGCACCGGCTTCAGCGTGCTGTTCATTCGCTTGATGAACTTGGCGATCTGCTTGACGTCGGCCGCAAACTGCACCCGCGCCAGCAGAAACGGCGCGTCGTCTTCCTTCGGCGGCTTGGTCGCCCGCTGCTTGCGACCGGGGGCGCCGCGCTCTCTCTGGGCACGCTGCTTAGCGGCCTTCTTCTTCTCCCTGGCGCGCTCGCGGGCGGGCTCGCTCTTGGCCTCGGCCTCTTCCTTGGCGGCTTGCTTGGCCTCCTCCTCGGCCTCCTTGGCCTTCTGGTCGCGCTCGGCCCGCTCCTCGCGCGCCAACTGCGCCATGATGCGCTCGACGCTGTGCAGGCTGAGCGACCGGTCTTCACGTTTGGCAATCTTCATGATGGCGTCCATCATGTCGGGAGAGCCGGCGGCCATGTGAATCTTGATGCCGACGCTCAGATGCCTGCGGTCCTCCGGGAAGGTCTCGGCCGCCAGCCGCAGCTGGCGCAGCCATTCCGTGGAGTAGTCCATGCCAGCATCGGCAAGGGCGGAAGCGACCGCCTTGAGCCCCTTCGGGCCGGTGAGAGTGCCCTCGGCGTGCTTGTGCAGCTCGTCGGCGAGATTCCAGTTGCCAGTCTCGAACTGCCGCGCTGCGCGGATGATACTTGCGAACTCTGATTGCGCCATGTCGTTGATCTGCCTTTCGTTTCGGGGGTTAACCTACTCGAGGTTGGAGCTTGCGTGATTACGGTAGCTGCGCTTGGCTCTCCCTGGTGCAGAACCGTTGATAACCTCGTAGCACGGGTTGCATCTGCGTGCAAGGGTGTTACACTCGACCCAGTCGAGACAATTGCAGACGGTGACGAACAGTGACGGACACAATGAGCGCAAACGCCGACAAGAAGCGCCGAGGGCCCCGCCTGGGCAGCACCTCGGTGCTGAAGCAGACTTCGGCATTGATGGTTCGGATCACCGATCCGCAGCGCCGGGCATTCGAGGAGCGGGCCGCAATCCACGGCTTGTCAGCCTCGGCCTGGGCCAGGATGATCCTGCTGCGGCAGATTCGAGTCGGAAACGAGGAGGACGACAAGTGAGCCTGCACGAGACCACATTCGGCTTTCTCACCCCGACCGAGGACCAGAAGGACCGCATGGTGATCGTGCGCTCGGCTGCGGCGGACTACGCCAAGACGCTGGAGCGCGAGCTGCCGGAAGGCCCCGACAAGACCTACATCCTGCGCAAGCTGCGCACGGTCGCGATGTGGGCGAACGTCGCGATCACCAGACATTCCGATGGCACACCGCGCCTGGATCAGGAATGACCGACACCGCGTTCCCGATCACCGAAGCGCAGGCGCTTGAGACGCTCAAGTCGCTCAAGGCCGAGATCGCCAAGCGCGCCAATCGCAAGCTGCAGGCCAAAGCCGGTGGCCTGATCGAGTTCGTGCGCTACTTCTGGAGCGTGCTGGAACCGGAGACCAAACTGGTCGAAGGCTGGCTCTTAGAAGCGATCTGCGAGCACCTGGAGGCGATCACCTTCGGCAAGATCACGAGGCTTCTGATCAACGTCCCTCCCGGCAGCATGAAGAGTCTCATGGTCAATGTCTTTCACCCGGCCTGGGAGTGGGGGCCGATGAACATGCCGCACATGCGCTACGTCAGCTTCAGCTACTCGTCTGGCCTGACCGAGCGCGACAATACCAAGTTCCGCAAACTGGTTATGTCTGAAAGGTACAAGGAGCTGTGGGGTGAAAGGTTCAACCTTGAGAAGGAAGGCGAGATCAAGATCACGAACGACAAGACTGGCTCGAAGTTTGCTTCCTCGGTCAAGGGTATCGGCACCGGAGAAAGAGGCGATCGCGTCGTTATCGATGATCCACACGACGTTCACAAGTCTGAGTCGGATGTGGTTCGGACGGATACCGTGCGTTGGTTTCGTGAAACCATCACCGACCGGCTCAACAACCTGGATTATAGTGCCATTATCATTATCATGCAGAGGGTACATCAAAGTGACATCTCAGGCTTCATCCTTGAGCAAGGCTGGGCGTATTGCCATCTCATGGTGCCGATGGAGTTCGAACCAGGACGAGAGCCCTTCAATCCGCTTGGATGGAAGGACCCTAGAACTGAGGATGGCGATCTTGCATGGCCCGAGAGGTTCTCGCCCGAAGCCGTCGCCAACATCGAGCGCGAGAAAGGCTCCTTCGCGTACGCTGGTCAATACCAGCAACGGCCCTCTCCCCGAGGCGGAGGGATAATCCAGCGCAACTGGTGGCGACCTTATACGGAGGCAGAATGTGGAAAGTTTGGCGTGCCCTGGCCCAAGTTTCCTCTGATGTCCTACACGGTCCTCTCTTTGGACACTGCGCAAACCGAGAAGAAACAGAACGATCCTACGGCTGGGATCGTTCTGGGCGTTACACGAGACATCTGGGAGAACCGACGACTAATCCTTATGTGGGCCTGGGCCGAGCGTCTGGAGCTGTACGAGCTGGTCAAGAAGATCGAGGAGACCGTCAAGAAGTTCAAGGTCGACCGGGTTCTCATCGAAGACAAAGCATCGGGGTATCCGGTGGCACAGGAGTTGCGCCGTCGGGGAAGAGTGATCTCCGACACGATGAGCCACAACCCAAAGACCGCCGATCGCGCTGACTTCGGTGTGACGCTGATGACGCCGGAAGGCGACCACGTCGCCCGCCTGTACGCCCAGCAGAATCTCTTTGAGTGCGGAATGATCTACGCGCCGGCCGAAGGCACGGGGATGGGCGACTTCCTGTTTAAAGACTGGGCTGATCGCGTCATCGGCGAATGCGCCGACATGCCCAAGGGCACTCACGACGACCTCGCCGACGCCATGAGCCAAGCGCTCGCCCATATGCGCGCTCTCGGCCTCGCCACTTTGCCTGACGAAGACGAACTGGAGGACCTGATCGAGAAGAAGTCCTTCCGCTCACCCGATCCGCTCTATCCGGCCTACGGCGGAGGCCTCACCATCCCACTACGATGAAAGGTCACACATGATCGAGGATATTCGGGACACCGATGAGCCGAGCTTCCTGCAGCACTGGGCCGAGCGGGCCTGGGACCGCGTTCAGCTCGCCCAGATGGCGGCAATCCAGGAGCAACTCACGAAGTTTGCCATGGAAGGGTGGCGCTCGATGTACATCTCGCCGCCCACCGACGTGATGCTGGTCACGGCTTGCGACGAGGGCGTGGTGCTCATGGTGCAGAACGGCTTCGGCGAGTGGCGCACCTCGCATGGCCAGCCCCACAAGCCGCCGCACGCCTGGATGCCCTGCCCGGCGCCGCCTCCGCGCAACGGCAAAGGACGTTAGCTAGCGAATCAGCACGATTACGCTAGACTGCCGGCTCGATTCCACCTTTCGCGTGGACCGGAACGGGCTGGATCATGCTTATTCTTGCCTCCACTAGCGACCGGCTGCAGCTCACGACCAGCGCCGCCGGCTCAATCGACGTGCATGCCAGCTGGATGGACAACATCTCGGGGGCGGTGGCGCCTGGACGCACTAATACCTCCATCTCGACGGCGGCAACCACCACCATCGTCGCTGCTCCCGCCAGCAACACCCAGCGCAACGTCAAGACGTTGCAGATACGCAATAAAGCCGCCACCTCGAATACCGTAACCATCATCCATACCGACGGAGCGACGTCGGTAGAACTCCACAAAGTGGCGCTCGCCCCCGGCGGCACTGTCCAGTACGTCGATGAGCACGGCTTCAAGCCGGCAAGCCTGCGTATGGTCATGCAGACGCTCAAGACCACGACCCCCAACACCACGCGCACCGGCACTTATACCCCCACCCCGGGGATGAGCTTCTGCATCATCGAGACTGTCGGCGGCGGTGGCTCGGGCGGCGATGCCGCCTGGACCATAGGACGAGGTTCGGGCGGCGGTGGTGGCTCGGGCGGTTACTCGCGCAAGCTCTGCACCGCAGCAGATATCGGCGCCTCGCAACCCTTCCAGGTCGGCAAGGGCGGCTATGCCGCCAGCTCACCCAACGGCGAGAACGGCGCCCCCACCTATCTCGGCGGCACCAGCGTTGCCACCTCGATCTGTGGCGCCAATGGCGGCTTCGGCGGCGGCTACTGCCTCAATGGCGCCCAGACCCCCATCGGCGGCGCTGGCGCCGATCCCGGCGTCGGCGACGTCACCTCCGGTGGCGATGCCGGCGAGCAGGGCGGCTATGTGTACTTCCCGGCTGGATCGCTGGCCCCCGATGATCCGATCGTCATGCCCGACGGCGGCAAGGGCGCAAACGGCCCCTGGGGCGGCGGCGCTCCATTGCCCGCCGTGGGCATCACCGGCTCGCTCGCCGCACGGCCCGCCAAGGGCTACGGCGCCGGCAGCAGCGGCGCCATCAGCAACCAGACCGGCGGCTATCTGGGCGTTGCTCCAGCCGGCGACGGCGTGATCGTCATTACGGAGTTCTGTCTCTAGGAATGAATCTATGATCCTCCTCACCTCGCCCACCGATCAGCTGCTGGTGACGTCCAGCTCGGCAGCATCGCTGTCCGTCCACACCACCTGGGTGGATACGCTCCTCTCCAGCGGAACGATCACGCCTGGACGAACCAACACCAATATGGCGGTGGCCGCCACGATCTCGGCGGCAGCCCCAGCCGTCGCCACCTCGGTGCAGCGCAACGTCAAGACCCTGCATGTGCGCAACAAGGATACGACTTTGAGTGCCGACGTAACGGTGCAACACACCGATGGAACGCTGACGGTCGACCTGTACAAGACCACGCTCGCACCGGGGGTCGCGTTCCAATACACCGATCACGGTGGCTTCGCGGGCCTGCAAGGCTAAGCCCATGGCTGACGGTGTTGCCCAGACCGACCACTACATCAACGAGAGCGACTACTACCGTAATCTCGCGAGCAAGCTCGACCCGGATAGCGCCAATCAAGAAGACGACCTGACGATCGTCATCCAGGAAGACGCCTCCGAGCCCGTCGAACAAGTCGGCATCGAGCGCGCCGACGGTGCCCTTATTATAAGACTGGACGGCAAGCCCTATACGCGCGAGCCCAAGGTCAAGGCCAAGGAGCACGACGCCAATCTCGCCGAGTTCGTTGACGAGATCGAGCTGGCACGAATATGCGACGAGCTGCTCAACGGGATAGATTCCGATCTGCAGACGCGCCTTGAGTGGCTGGAACGGCGCGCAGCCGGCGTCAAGCATCTCGCACTGAAGATCGAGAACCCGAGGTCGCCCAGCGCCGACGCCGACACCGCCGTCGAGGGGCAAGCCACGATACGCACACCTATTATGTTGGACGCGGTGCTGCGCTTCCAGGCCAATGCTAGGGGAGAACTCCTCCCGGCTGGCGGCCCGGTGAAGATGCGCAACGACAGCATGCCGAAGACGCCTCACCGCGACTTCATGGAGCAGCAGATGCAGGTCCCGCGCGAGCAGCGCGGTGACGATCGCGACATCCAGGCCGATGCCCTGGAGATGCTCTTCAACAGGTACCTGACCGAAGTGGACAAGGAGTACTACCCCGACACGACGCGAATGTTCTTCATGCAGGGCTACGGCGGCTCGGGCTTCAAGAAAGTGTACCGATGCCCGATCCGCAGGCGTCCAATGTCACGCAGCATCGACGCTGCCGACGTCATTGTGTCGGATAACGAGGTCTCGCTGCACGAATGCGGAAGAGTCACTCATCGTATCGAGATGCGACAGAGCGTGATGCGGCGGATGCAGCTCGCCGGCACCTATATCGATATCGATCTGACCAACCCGACCGGCCCGCAGCCCGACAGCATGGAGCAGGCCGAGAGCGACGTGGCGGGGATCGCGAGCTGGAGCCAGCGCCCGCAGGATTACAAGCACTGCGTCTACGAATGCTACTGCGAGCTGGACATCGCCGGCTTCGAGCACACCGAAGGGGGCAAGATCACCGGGCTGCCGCTGCCCTATCGCGTGAGCATCGACAAGGACTCTCAGACCGTCCTGGAGATACGCCGCAACTGGGCAGAGGACGACGACCGCTACATCAAGCACATGCCGATCGTGAAGTACCCGTTCGTGGAGGGCATCGGCTTCTACGGCATCGGATTGCTACACATCATGGGCAATGCGACCGCTGCGGTCACCACCGCATGGCGGCTTGCCCTGGACAGCGCAGGTTTTGCGTCCTGGCCGGGCTTCCTCTACTCAGAGACCGTCGGGCGGCAGGACACCATGACCTTCCGCGTCGGCCTGGGTGCTGGCGTGCGCGTCAACACCGGGGGCCAGCCGATTGCACAGCATATTATGGACTTGCCCTACAAGGACGTGACGGCGGGTCTGGTGCAGGTCACCCAGCACATCGAGGAAGAGGCGCGCCGTGTCGGTGGCACCCCCGAGCTGATGGTAGGCGAGGGCCGCCAGGACGTGCCGGTGGGCACGACCATCGCGATGCTCGACCAAGCCGTGAAGGTCTTGGACAGCGTTCACAAGGGCATGCATATCGCCCAGGCCGAGGAGTTCGGGCTGCTTCGAGAGCTGTTCAAGGAGGACCCCGACGCCCTCTTGTGCGCGGACCCGCGCGAAGGCGCGATCTGGCAATGGCAGCGCGAGGACTTGGTACGGGCGCTCAACGACTGCAATCTTACGCCGCAGGCCGACCCGAATACTCCTTCGCACACGATACGGGTCATGAAGGCTGTGGCGCTGGTGCAGCTCGTCCAGTTGAACCCGAGCATGTTCGACTTGCACGCCGTCGTGCGAAGGGTCTCCACCATGGTCGGCCTGGGGAACATCGATGAGCTGTTCGCGCCGCCCCAGAGCCAGCAGGACGCCAAGACCGCCGGCAAGATCGCCGAGCTGCAGCAGAAGACGCAGAAGATGATGCTGGAGGAGCGCGACAGCGTCAGGAAAGCTGCGCTGGCGCAGCTTGATGCCCAGCTCAAGGCGATGGTCGAAGGAGCGAAGCTCCAAGACAACGCCGCAGAGCGGCAGTCGCGCGAGCGCATCGAGGGCGCCAAGCTGGCGCAGAAGCGGATGGAAGTGGCGCAGAGCACGTTGGTGCATCCAATGGCTGCCCCCGTCGCACAAACATGGCCAGGAATGCCCGGTCAGCGCATAATCTGAGAGCGAATCACAGGAGGCGTAGATGGCGCACCCGTACGCAGGTCAAGCGCAATCGTCACAGAAGGCCCGCCTGAAGCGTCTCGGAGCAACGGCCGGCAAGGCCCACGGCTCTTCGAGCATGTACAAAGCGAAGAGCTACCCCTCGGGGGCTGGCACCCAGAGGGAGTACACGATCTCTGGCGGCAAGGCGAAGAGTCGGCCCGACCGAATGGCCTCGGGCGGCAGCGTCAAGAAGCGCCGGGCGCATCCGACCACCAACATCATTATCAGTCACGCGGGCGGTCAAGGTGGCACTGGCGCTGGTGGCGCTGGTGGTCAGCCCGGCGGACCCGTCCCGGTTCCGGTGCCCCGTCCCGTCCCGGTGCCGGTCGGAGCCGGCCCAGCGCCGATGGGGCCTGGGCCGGTACGCCCACCGATTGCTGGAGGTCCGATGCCGGCGGGGCCGCCTCCGGTGCCGGTGCGCCCACCGATGCCGGCGGGCCCTCCCCCTGGTCCCCCAGTACGCCCGCCCGGCATGAAAGCCGGCGGAGCCGTGAAGAAGGCGGCCAATGGTGGCTTTCTGAAGGACAGCAAGGGCAAGGGGTACCCCGGTTACCCTCATAGCCCCACCACCGATACGGGCGACAAAGTCTCCGCACATAAGCGGGGTGGTGGGGTGAAGAAGCTGCAGTTCGGCGGCGGCTTTGGCGTGGGTTCCGGTGTGAGTCCCGGCGCCACGCAGGGGCAGGGTCTCGCGGGCTTGCTCGGTAGTGCGGCGCCTGGACGCGCGCCGATGCCGGCGCAGAAGGGCGCGCCGACGATCTCGGGGGTGGATCAGATTCCCGCCCAGCCGCTGACGGTGCCGCAGCCCAAGTTCGCAGGCTCCTTCTTGCAGCGCCCGGCGCCGGGCACCACCACCACCTTCAAGGAAGGCGGTGCGGTACATGACGACGAGGCGCAGGACCGCAAGTTGTTCAAGAAGATGATGAAGGGCCACAAGGCCGGCGGGATCGTGAAGACCCCCGTAACCAACGCCACGGGCGGCGGCGCAGGAGCCAAGGCTCGCAAGGCCAAGACCAGCGCGGCCAAGGGCGTCCCGGCCAAGACTGATACCGGCTCGCCCAACCCTGGCCATAACCCGCCTGGGCGCGGGGTATCTGGCTCGATCTATCACCAGCAGGGCAAGGGAGTGAGCTGAGTGGAAGGCCTGGACAGTGCCTTTGCTGCTGCGCTCCACCGTTGGCTGGTGCGCGAGATCAGCGGTGACGTCGCGGAAGGCTATCCAGGCCAGCTGCGTGCGCTCTACAGCGCGCATGACTGGGACACGGTCAATCGGACCAAGGGCATGATCTGCGCCTATGACAACGTGCTGAAGGTCATGGAGGAGATCGCCCAGAAGATGAACGAGCCGCGCGAGCGCGCTCCTATCAACGTGATGGGGAGGCCAAACTGACTGCTATTCCGATAATCGGTGCTCCGACTGCTGTTCCGAGGATCAGCCAGCTGGCGACCATGCACCAGGGGCCGATGCCGCCCTGGCGCACCGACGAGGAGAAGCAGGACTACAAGGACGATCCGAAGGGGTTCCTCC
>Ga0066903_100003190_pt1 | contig 13281 bp, 12 predicted proteins | sample PanSoiMetaGPlot1_FD_67491 | JGI IMG/M metagenome (GOLD analysis project Ga0066903, IMG submission 67491) | Tropical forest soil microbial communities from Panama analyzed to predict greenhouse gas emissions - Panama Soil - Plot 1 (version 2) | ecosystem: Environmental > Terrestrial > Soil >... | reverse complement strand
ATCCCTCACCACCGGGCCAGGGCAGACGATTGAAGACCGTCACGGCGTCGTCGATGTCGTCGTCGGTGTCGTAATGCAGCGTCGCCAGACGGCGATGCGCCTCCGCCACGCGCCGCGTCACTTTCGCTTCACTCCAACAGGCCGCCGCTACGACGAATAGCAGCACCGCCAGAATTGTTCCACCCATCATGCTTTTCATAACAGCCTCTACGGAAGCTTCTGAAATTGCGGCACGGACAGCTTCAACGTGGCCGCACCCGCCCAGCAACACGCGGCGATGAACGCGAACATCGCGAATCGCGGCTGCTGGCTGCTGTACTGCGTCGTACGAATCGTGCCGGCTGACAACGCGTCGATCTCTTTGATGGCATTCAATAGGGCAGGTTCACTGTCAGCCGCGTAAAAACGGCCACCAGTCTTCTCGATTGCAGGAATCCAGAGCTCGTCCGGAATCACTTTGCCCCGGCTGCGTTCGTAATTGGTCCTCACCATGTAGATTGGAATTTTTGCCTCGATCGTTGACTGCACAATGTCGTCGAGGGTTCGTCCATTGACGATCGCCCGCGTGTCCTCGCCATCGGTGAAGAGCACCATCAGGTTGCCCGACGCGTCGAGAAAATTGAACGCCTTGAACAACCCGACGCTCTGATCGATCGCCTGCGCGATGATCGTGCCCTGGTCGGGAAAAAGCGAATACTCGACCGGATCGCCGATGAGCGACGTGCTCAGGAGGATGTTGTCGTAATCGTTGGTGAACGGCGTGACGACGTAGGCTTCGTTGCCAAACTCGACGAGGGCGACAAGGTCACGATATTTGCCGTTGATGCGCAAGCGCAAAAAACGCTCGGCCGCGGCAACCGCGGTGAAAAACGTCGCGTCGGTTTCGGCACGCCGGTTGAGATGCTGCGCCTTGAAGGGCGTTCGCATGCTCGTCGAAGCGTCAATCATGACGCTGATGCGCCGGCCCGGATAGGTGACGTCGCTGCTCACCAGCGCCGTGAATGGATCCGCGAGCGCAAGCGTGAAAAAGGGCAGTCCGGCGACGAACAGGACGACGGGCACGTGTCGTGCAACGGACACCGGCGACGCCCGCATTGAGCCGAGGAGCGCAGGAACCACAAGGCGGTGCCGGCCAGGCCGACGAGCGATCAAAGACCGGACCAGGAGCAGCAACAGAATCAGCGCGAAGACGCCGATGATCGCCAGTTGCCCTTCGGCACGATGCCAGTACTGGAGATCGGCGACACGGATCGCGCCCCACTCATCGAGCGTCTTGGAGACGAACTGCCGGATCCCGCTGAGCGACATCAGGCCCGGGATTCCGCCGCCGCAGCGCCACCGGCGGTGAACCGTTGCAGCAGCATTTTGAACAGGGAGTGTTCCGCCTTGACGCGCCCCGCGGCCGACCGCGCCGACGACAGGGCCGAATCGAGCGCCGACTGGTTCATTTCGGCGGGCCGTCCGTACTGCGCGAGCGAAAATGCCTCGATCGACTCGCGAAGGTCATCGGCCGATTGCTGCAAACGGGGATCAATGGGACGGCGTGCCAACTCCCCAGGGGTCACCGAGCTTGAAAGCGTTCGCGCTTTGCCCCGCAGCCGCAGCGTTGGCACGGCGACGATTCGGCCGGCGCCATTGCTGTTCGGAGTACCCGCAATTCGCTGGCTCACAGGACGGCCCAGCGCCGCGGCTGCGGCGATACGCGAGGCTGCCAGCGCACGGCCGGCGAGCGCTTCGTTCCATCCCTGCGCTTCGCGATCGCGCTGCACCGCGTTCATTTCGCGAATCGCCGCGCCAACAACGCTTCTAGTCGGCATGAGGCGCGCGTCGGCTGGTGTCCGCTTGCGTCCTCGGCGCGCGAGCCGCACGAGCACAAAAATGAGCATCAGCGAGCCGAGGGCGATGCAGGTGATGGCGACGATCTCGAGCACGCCCGCGCGAAGATTGAGCGAATCCACGACTGAAAAGCTCTCGCCGGCGGAATCGCGAATGTCGGGCGCATCGGCAGGTACCATCGACGCGACGCGCACTTCCTCGGTCGGCAGGACGTACGTGAGATCGCGTCCCTGAATCGAGGTGTTGGCGGCAACGCGGCTGTTGACCTTGTAATGAATGACCGTGTCCGGAATCTTGACGTCTTTGCCAATCGCGTCGGGATTGATGATCCGCAGGATGTATTGGTACTGAAAGAACCGGCGGCTGCCGCTTCGCAGGTCGGCTGGATGGCTGCCGCCGACCACGTCGAATGGGGCCATCGCTGCGACTTCGACGCCAAGGTGCGACTGGTCGGGGACCACCTGGACGCTGTCGGTTTCGAGGGCCGCGCACGTGAGCCATAGCTCGAAGTGCTCGCCGATCCGCACGGCACCCGCGCTCGTGCGCCACCAGCATCGAATCGGGTCGACCTCGACGTTGGTGACACCGGCATCGGCGGGTTTGTTCGGTGGCATCTGCGCGAGGGCCGGCATCGCGACGCCCAGCGCCAACATGGAGAAGAGAAACCGTTTCACAAGAGCCTCGCTAATGCAGTTAAGAAATCTGAATTCAGAATTCTGAATTTCAAGAGTCACACTATGCCGACGTCTTCCTCAATCGCCGTTCGACAACGAATTCGCTCAGCGCGATGTCGCCAGCCGCCTGGTCCAGCCCGATCGTGACCACATCCAGGCTGCGGTCCTTCGCCATCCCTTTCACATCGTCCTGCCATCGGCGTGCGCGTGCCCCCAGATCGCGGTAGGCGCGGCGCGAGATCGTGCGCGCCTTGCCGGTCTCGACATCGACGATTTCCACCCATCCGGCTGAGATGTCCGGCAGTTCGAAGGCAAAGGCGCTGTCGATCAGGACCAGGAACACATCCTGCGTCGTGTTCAGCATCGAGAGTTCGTGCACGACCGTCTCAGCATCGTCAAAAAGGAAATCGGAAATGACGGGCAGCATGGCCTGGCGGCGGACGAACCCGGCCAGCGAGGTGCTGATCGAGCCGCTGCGCCGAACCTTCTGAAGGTTCCGCTCGAACTGATACGCGTCGAGACAGTGGACGACGTGGCCTTTCCCGGTCCGCGGCCTGAGGGCGGCGAGATGCACGAAGCTCGTGTCGAAGGTCACGAGGCCAAACGGATCCTGAAAGAACACCGCCGACATGCCGAGCGTGGCAATGGACCGCGCGACCGCCGCGGCGATCTGCACGCCGCCGACGCCGCAGCGCGTCGAGGGCGAGAGATCAGCAATCGCCATGACCGTGGCCGTGCTTGGCTGCTCGAATTCGCGCACGATGAGCGGGGCGAAATTCGTGAGGGTCGATTGCGCCCAATCGATCGAAGAAAAGCGGTCGCCGGCCTGCCAGTCGCGCAGCCCGATGAAATCGAACCCCGAGCCCTGGGCGCGGCTGCGGTGGTCGCCCATGGTCACCTCGCGCATGCGTTTGAGAATGACCAGCTCGATTTCGGTGATGTCGGCCAGGTTGACGAGCGGCGCGATTTCTTCGTGGTCCCGGGTTCTCATGGAATCGGCACGTGATCGATGATGTCCTGAATCACCGCCTCTGATGTCAGTCCGTGACTGGCCGCGTGCGGGCCGAGCCACACGCGGTGGCTGAGCACGTACGGGGCAAGCTCCTGAATGTCCTCTGGATAGACCTCGGTCCGCTTGCGCTGGAGAAGCGCCCATACCTTGGCAAGGCGACCCCAGCAGATGATCGCGCGCGGCGAAGCGCCAAGATCGACGCCGCGTTCGACGAGCTCGGATGGCGACCGCACCAGCCAGTCGGTATCCGGGTTGTACGGCCGCGTCGCGGCGACGAGCTGCTGGATGTACTTTCCGAGCCGTTCGTGCAGAAACACCTGCTCGGTGATGCGCGACCGCAGCTGGATGATCCGTTCCTTCGACATGAGGCGGTTCAAGCGCACCCGCTTGAAGTCGAAGTTCACGAGTTTCTGTTCCTCTTCCGGCGGGAGATACCCGATGTTGATCATGATCGCGAAGCGATCGGTCGCGGCTTCGGACAACGGGAAAGTGCCCTGGCCGAGCTCGACCGGGTTCATCGTCGCGATGGCGAAGCTGAACGCCGGCAGGTGATAGGTCTCTTTGCCGACCGTGATGCTGCGATCCTGCAACCCTTCGAGAAAGGCGCTCTGGGATTTCATCGGGATGCGGTTGATCTCGTCGAGCAGGATCACTTCGGCCGACGCCAGCGGGCCGAATTCGGTGACCAGCGCGCCGGTGGCCGGATTGATCATCTGAAACCCGACGACCTCGGTCGGCTGCAGGTCGGCGCGGCCCTGGAGCCGCGCGAATTTCGCGTCGCTGATGGCCGCGAGAATCACGCCAAAAAAAGTCTTGCCGACGCCAGGGACCCCGCGCAGCAGCAGGTTCCCGGCGTTGACCTGGCGCTGCTCATCCTTGTCGTAGGTCGTCGGAATTTCCGAGAGCAGGACGACGTTGGCGAGCGCCTTGGCGGTCTCGTAGCCGACGAGCGCCTTGCCGCCTTCCTCAATGATGGCGCGGTGAAAATCGATGGCTTCCTGAAGGTCTGGGTGCACGGGGCGTAATCGTATCTTAAAGTGGCGGTTAGGCGAATCTTCCGTACCGGAATTCGGGGAGCCGGATGTAATATCCCGGCGGCGCGGGCCTCTGGTGCCGCGCGAGCATTTCATAAGGAGTCGTCATGCGACGGATTCTGGCCGGTGTGATATTTGCGGCGTGTGCCTTGCCCTGCAGCGCGCAAGAGCCGCTGCCTGCGACCGATGTGACTGCGGCCCAAATGAAGGCCTTCATTGACAAGCTGCCCAAGGACGTCATCACCGATTCACCCGTGCGGGCCGTCGACGTCGGCGGCTCACGGGTCGGGGTCTACGGCGTGTTCCGTCCCAAGGCCCTGCCTGGAGATGCCATCGCCCACGAAACCAAGACAACCGAGGTCTACATCATTCTCGAGGGCGGCGGCACGCTCGTCACTGGCGGGAAGATCGTCGGCAGCGTGAAACAGCCGACCGGGCGCGGTTCCGGGCCGCGCGGCGAGCGCATTGAGGGTGGCGTCAGCCGTCACGTGGGTCCAGGGGACACGATCATCATTCCCGGAAGGACGCCGCACTGGTGGAGCAGTCTTGACGGTGACATCCGCTACATGATCGTGCGCGCCGACCCGGTCGGCACAATGAATCTGAAGTAGCGAGAGGTTGGTATGCGCGGCCTGATGATGGACTATCCGCTCGTGCTTCCCGCCATCGTGCGGCGGGTGGAGACGCTCTTTCCCAATCGAAAGGTTGTGAGCCGGCGACCAGATCGGACGATCTGCCGCGTGACGTATCGGCAGGTGGTCGATCGAGTGCGGCGCTTGGCGGTGGCGCTGCAGGATCTCGGCGTCAAACCCGGCGATCGAGTGGCGACACTCGCGTGGGCGAGCCAGGAGCACCTCGAAGCCTACCTCGCGATCCCGTCGCTGGGCGGAGTGCTGCACACGCTGAATCTTCGTCTGCACCCCGACGATCTCAGCTACATCGTCAACGATGCGGCAGACCGCGTCCTCCTCATCGACGAGAGTCTGCTGCCCGTGTACGAGAAGTTCCGCGACAAGGTCAACGTCGAACACGTCATTGTGATTGGTCCGGCTAAAGACGGACACTACGACACTCCCGATTTGCTCAATTACGATGAATTGCTCGCCGCGTCCGATCCGTCGCGCTACGTCGAGCCCTCGTTCGACGAAAACACCGCCGCGGCCATGTGCTACACGTCGGGGACAACGGGCCGGCCCAAAGGCGTGTTGTATTCGCACCGCGCGGTGATCCTGCACTCGTTCGGACAAGGCCTCGTCGACATGTTGGGCATTGGCGAGCGCGACACGGTAATGCCGATCGTACCGATGTTTCACGTGAACGCCTGGGGCCTGCCGTTCACGGCCACGCTCTTCGGCGCCGGGCAGGTGTTTCCGGGAACGCATCTCGATGCGAAGAGCGTGCTGGAGTTGCTGGTCCGTGAGCGCGTGACGGTGACCGCCGGCGTGCCCACCGTGTGGCTTGGCGTGCTGAACGAGCTCGATCAGCATCCGGGCGAATACGATCTCAGTGCGCTGCGGACGATTCTGATCGGAGGCAGCGCGGCGCCGCCCGCCATGATTCGCGGCTACAAGGAGCGCCACGGGCTCGACATCGTTCACGCGTGGGGCATGACCGAGATGACCCCGCTCGGCACGCTCTGTAATCTGCCATCCTCCCTTCGCGAAGCCCCGGCGGATGAACAATTCCGCTACCGCTCCAAGCAGGGCACACCGTCGCCATTCGTCGAAATTCGCGCACGAACGGAGGACGGGCACGCGCCGTGGGACGGAGTAACCATGGGGGAACTCGAGGTTCGCGGACCGTGGGTCGCGGCGCAGTACTACAACGTCAACGGATCCGACGATCGATTCACCGCAGACGGCTGGTTCAGAACCGGCGACATCGTCACGATCGACCCGACCGGGTGCATCGAGCTGACCGATCGTGCGAAGGACCTGGTGAAATCAGGCGGGGAGTGGATTAGCTCGGTGGCGCTCGAAACCGCGCTCATGGGCCATCCTTGCGTGGCGGAGGCAGCCGTTGTCGCAGTTCCGCATCCCAAGTGGGACGAGCGGCCGCTCGCCGTTGTCGTCCTTAAGCCCGGTTCGAACGCGACCAAGGACGATTTGATCGCGTTCCTGGCACCCCAGTTTGCGAAATGGTGGCTGCCTGACGCGATCGAATTCGCCCGGGAGATCCCGCGTACCTCGGTGGGAAAGTTCAAGAAGTCGGTGTTGAGGGATCAGTACCGCGACAGATACAAGCAGAGTAGTGCGGACCTTTAGGTCCGCCCCTGCGGGCGAGCCTGAAGGCTCGCACTACCTTCGTGTCTTATGCGGTGTGAGCGCGGATCTGTCGGTTCAGTCGGTGAAGCTGGCGGCGGACTGACTTGAGCTTGACCGAATCGTGCGCGGTCAGCGCGGCCTCACGCTGCTGTCTGAGCTGATGCATCTTCGCTTTGATCGAGAGCTTGTCGATGCCCGTCACGTCGTGGTGTTCGTGAATCCCGAACGCCCGTGCCAGGGCCGGCAACAGATGATCCTTGTTCATCTGTGAGTAGCCCTGAACCGCATCCTGGTTCTGCACGTCTTTCGCAATTTCGCGCAGTTCCTGGAGGGTTTTCTCTTTCAGCTCCTCAAGCGTGTACGCCATGGCGTCACCTGTTATTGCGGTTTCGTCGCAACATACTTAATCGTGCCCAGCATCTCGCCGCGCTCGGACAAATCGGCATCGCCTGAGGGGAAGTTATTCTTGCTCAGGAGATACGCGATGATGTTGGCGCATTCCTCGCGGCCAAGGCTCTGCGGTGCGTCCTGCGGCATCGACGACCGTGTGCGATCGAAGAGTTGTGCCACTGTGAGGCCGTCCCAGTCGCCAGCGAACCCGCTGTCGGCGAGCGACGGTGCGTCCGCCCCTGCGGCGTCAGCGCCGTGACACTTCTGGCATTTCTCGTTGTAGATCGCTTCGCCCTTCGCCGCCTGCGCTTTCGAGTACACGCCGTCCCACGTCGTCTTGGTCGTCTCCTGCCCGGCGCGCACCGAAACGAACGACAACATGAAGGCCGTTCCCGCAACAATTGCAAACACACCAACTCGGTTTTTCATCATGAACTCCAAATCCTCTGTCCCTAAATCCTTACCTCAAACCGCGAATTTCTGAATCCCTAAATCTTTAGATTCTTAAATTCTTAAATTCTCAAATCCTTAAATCCTACCTTGGGGTTGAGCTTCAGAGGCCCCCCAAACAGATGTATTTCACCTCGAGGTACTCCTCGATCCCATACTTTGAACCCTCGCGGCCGATTCCAGATTCTTTGACACCGCCAAATGGCGCCACTTCGGTCGAAATCAGGCCAGTATTGACGCCGACGATGCCGTATTCGAGCGCTTCGGCGACTCGCCAGACGCGCTGAACGTCGCGGCCGTAAAAATATGCGGCCAGGCCGTATTCGGTGTCGTTGGCGAGCGCGATGGCGTCGGCGTCGGTCTCGAATTTGAAGAGCGGGGCAACCGGCCCGAACGTCTCCTCGCGGGCGACCGCCATGTTCGGCGTGACCCCTGTCAGCACGGTCGGGGGGAAGAACCGGCCCGTTCCGCGCTTTCCGCCCTTTACGACGGCTGCGCCCTTTTCGACCGCGTCGTGGATGTGGCTCTCGACTTTTTCAACAGCTGCCATGTCGATCAGCGGCCCCTGTGTGACACCTTCTTCGAGTCCTGATCCCACTTTCAGCCGTCCGACGGCATCGCTCAGGCGGCGCGCGAACTCATCGTAGACGCCCGCCTGCACGAGGAATCGATTCGCGCACACACAGGTCTGGCCGGTATTGCGGTACTTCGAGACAATCGCTCCTTCAACCGCCGCATCGAGATCCGCATCGTTGAACACGATGAACGGCGCATTTCCACCGAGCTCGAACGACACTTTCTTCATCGTGCCGGCGCACTGGGCCATGAGCAGCTTGCCGACCTCGGTCGAGCCCGTGAACGAGATCTTCCGGACGATCGGGTTGGACGTCAGCTCGCCGCCCACTTCAGTGGCCGAGCCGGTCACGACGTTGAAGACACCGGCGGGAACGCCGGCGCGTTCGCCCAGATAAGCGATCGCGAGCGCTGAGAACGGGGTTTGCGACGCAGGCTTGGCCACGACCGTACAGCCGGCGGCAAGTGCCGGTCCCACTTTGCGCGTGATCATCGCAATGGGGAAATTCCACGGGGTGATAGCGCCGACAACGCCGACCGGTTGCTTAATCACTACGATGCGCTTGTCCCGCGCATGCGACGGGATCGTGTCGCCGTAGGTTCGTTTGGCTTCTTCGCCAAACCATTCCAGGAAGGCCGCTCCGTAGGCGACTTCGCCGCGTGATTCGACGAGCGGTTTGCCCTGTTCGATCGTCATCAGCCGGGCGAGATCGTCGAGGTTCGCCATCAGCAAATCGAACCAGCGCCGCAGGATGACGGCGCGCTCCTTGCCCGTTCGCGCGCGCCAGTCGGGCAGCGCCGCATTCGCTTGCTCGATCGCGGTGCGCGTTTCCGCGCGCCCGGCCTTGGGAACGGTTCCTATCACCTCGCCAGTGGCCGGATCGTCGACGGGAATGGTCGCGCCGCTCGCGGCAGTTACCCACTGTCCGCCGATGTAGCAACGCTCGCGGAAGAGTTCAGGATTCTGAAGATGTTTTGTGACACGGTTTTGAACAGCGGTCGCCATCGGAGTCTCCACGTAAATCGTAACCTGATACGACATTCGACGCAGAATGCGCTGAACGCGCAGAAATTGAGATCTCTGCGGTTTCTGCGAGCTCTGCGTTGATCGTCGTCATTTGATCGCGAGCGGATTGACCGGCGAGCCGACGCCACCGGTGATCGGCAGAGGTGGCGCCGCAAGGAAGAATTCATAAACGCTATCCCCCGCGCAGTCTTCAGCTAGCGCTTCGAGATCGAAAATCTCGCCAATGGGAAGGCCCATCTGCGGAAGAAAAATCTGGTGGAGTGGGTGAAGGGCGCCGGCAATTTCGTGGGGACGAACTTCCATACTCCATGTATCAGTGGCCACCGCGGCAATCTGATGGTCATGAATCCAATCGGCTGAGTGAATCGACAGTCCGGCCGCGTCTCCGCCAGCGTAGTCGCCCCAGCTCTTGCGATCGCGGCACAGAGCGATATGTCCAGTGCGGACGAGGAGCACGTCGCCGCTGCCGATCGCCACGTTCTGTCGTTCGGCGGCGTGCGTCAAATCGGAGGCCGTGATCGCGTATCCGGGCTCGAGCCACGGCACGCCCTTAAATCGGGGCATGTCGATCAAGACCCCGCGGCCCACGATCCCGCAGGCCATCTTGTCGATGCTGTTCTTCTTTGCGCCGTAACTGGAGATCTCCGAGGCATCGAAGCCGTTGTACATCTTGCCGTCAACGAAGCAGTGGCTGAGCGCGTCCCACTGCGTCGCGCACTGCGTAGGCATGATGACCATGTCGTCGGAAAAGCCGACATTTCCAGGCAACGACATCGCGCCCGACGTGAAGTCGGCACCCGTGAGGGTCATGCGATGAATCGGGTTGAATCGAAACCCACTGCCCCCTGACTGGGGCCCCTTGGAGTCGAACGGGATGGCGAGCGAAAACACCGCGCCGCGGCGAATCAACCGCGCCGCGCGAACGATGAGCTCGGGCGAAATGTAATTAATTGTCCCACGCTCGTCGTTCTCTCCCCACTTTCCCCAGTTGCGGCAGCGTGCCCCAGTCTCGCGAATGACGTCGGTCATGGCCGAGAAGCATGCCACAGGCGCTATAATCCTGCCGCTCACAGGTGCCGCAGGGTCAGGTGCATGGTGCCAGGTGCTGGGTGCGGTGCTGTGTTGATGCCAGATACCAGATGCTGGGTGCGGATTCAGCGTTGCGAGGTGCGGCGTGCGACATGTAGGCGGTTCGATTCTCGTGGCGTTGACGCTTGGCGTGGCGCACAGCGTCGTCGCACAGACGCCGGCGAAGATCGCGGTGACGAGCGCGACGCTGAAAGAAGGCGAAACCATCCCGCGTCAGTACACGCCTGACGGACGCAACGACTCACCTCCGCTGGCCTGGAGTGGCGTTCCAGGCTCCGCGAAAGAGCTCGCGGTTATCTGCGAGGACCCGGACGCCGGCAATCCGCCGCCATTCGTGCACTGGGTCGTCTACAAAATTCCAGCGACTGCCAAGGGATTGCCCGAAGCGCTTCCGATTGATGCAGCGACGAAAATGCCGGCGGACGTGACAGGGGCTGTGCAGGGCACCAACGGTTTCCGGCGCGCTCTCTATCGCGGTCCGGCGCCGCCGCCCGGGAAGCCACACCATTACCACTTCGTCGTCTACGCGTTGGATGCACCGATTGCTGCCAAGGCGGGTCAGCCGCCGTTGACGCGCGCCGAATTGCTCGATGCCATCAAAGGTCACATCGTTGGCCAGGGCGAGTTGGTGGCGCTCTACGAACGGACTGGGCCCGCGCAGCCAGAGGCACCGGCGGGGCGGGGAAGAGGTCGAGGTCGGGGAGGAAACTGAGAGGAAAACGCGATGTCAGAACAATCCAAGTTGATTTCACGCCGCGATCTGCTGAGGGGTGTGGGCGTTGCTGGTGTCGCCGCGGCGGCCGGTCCTGTTTCTATCCTGTCGACGCCTGATGCCGCAGCGGCTGCCGAGCCGGCGGCGGCCGCCGCCCAGGCTGCCAGTGCGGCTCCGCGTGAGGCCTTCGAGAATCTGACGGCGGTCGAAGCCGATCTCCTCGAAGCCATCGTGGATCGGCTGATTCCGAGCGACTCGCTCGGACCCGGCGCGCGGGAAGCGCGGGCGGCGCATTACATCGATCGCGCGCTCGGCGGGGCGTTGGCGTCCTCGCGTCAGGCCTACGCGGCCGGCCTTGCCGCGCTCGATCGGTATGCTCACGCGTCGCGCGGCAAAGGATTTCTTGAACTGTCCGCGTCCGACAAGGATTCCGTGCTCATGGACGTCGAATCGGGAGCAACGACGCCGGGTATCTTCGCGGGCAGCTCCGCGCAGTTCTTCACGCTGGTGCTGAACCACACGCGCCAGGGCACATTCGGCGACCCCTACTACGGCGGCAACAGCAACTTCGTCGGCTGGGATCTGCTCGGGTATCCGGGCGTGCGCACGATGGTGACGCCGGCCGACCAGAAGGCGCTCGAAGCCGGCCAGCTCAAGCCCAATCACCGATCGGCGTACGACTACGAAGGATTCAACAAGGCAACCGCGCGCGTTGAGTCGCATGCAGGAGACATGAAACATGGCGACTAGGCTCAAAGACACCGATGTGGTCGTGATCGGACTGGGCGCTGCCGGCGGCGTCGCCGTGCTGCCACTGGCGCAGGCCGGCCTCGAAGTGATCGGTCTCGAAGCGGGCGGTGCGATGACGCGGCGCGATTTTGCGCCCGACGAAATCCGCAACAACGTCCGCGGCTGGCCGATGCTCACCAGTCACAAGACGAATCAGGAAGCGCCCACCGTCCGAGCCACCGCGTCCGCGAATGCGGTCCAGGGCGGCCACCCCATGATGAATGCGATCGGTGGCACAAGCCTTCATTACTGGGCGCAACACTGGCGCTTGAATCCCTGGGACTTCAAGGTTGTGAGCGAGACGAAGCGCCGCTACAGCGCCTCGCGCATTCCCAAGGGGTCGACCGTCGAAGACTGGCCGTTCGGGTACGACGAGATCGAGCCGTATTACGACAAGATCGAGTACGAACTGGGTGTTTCGGGACAGGCCGGCAACGTCAACGGCAAGATCGATCCGCGCGGCAATCCGTTCGAAGGACCGCGCAAGCGCGAATACCCGATGCCGCCGCTTCGCTGGACGGCGTTTCACGACAAGATGGCCGCAGCGGCCAAGGGACTGGGCTGGCATCCGTTCCCGGGGCCGGCGGCAATTAACTCGCGCAGCTACCAGAATCGCTCGGGCTGCATGTACCACGGCTTCTGCAACACCGGCGGATGCCACGTGGACGCCAAAAACTCCACCGCGGTGACGACCGTTCCACGCGCGCAGGCGACGAATCACTTCAAGGCGGTCACCGGCGCGAGCGTCACGCAGATCAACGTCGACTCGCAGGGCCGCGCGAGCGGTGTGACCTACGTGTCGAATGGCGAGGAATTCTTCCAGCCTGCCAAGGTCGTGCTGGTCGCTGGCTTCTGTTACGAGAACAGCCGCTTGCTGCTGGTCTCGAAGAGCCCGGCGTTTCCCAACGGCCTCTCGAACAACCATGGACAGGTGGGAAAGCATTACTTCAGTCACCATCAGGGCGCGCCTGTCACAGCACTCTTCCCATTCAACGTGGGTGCCTGGTACGGCCTGCCGGCGCAGGGTGTCGCGGTTGACGACTTTGCTGACGACAACTTCGATCATGGATCGCACGACTTCATCGGCGGCTGCAATCTGTGGGCGATGTCCGATCGCCGGCCGATCACCGCGGCGGGGATGAACACGTTTGGCCTGGCGCCGAGCTGGGGCTCGCAATGGAAAGCGTTCATCAAGGAGAACGCCGACCGTTCGCACAGTTCCTACATTCAGAAAACCACGCTTCCGTACGAGGAGAACTTCCTCGACCTCGATCCGGTCGTGAAAGATCCGCTCGGCTTGCCGGTCATTCGCATCACCGGCGAATTCAAAGAGAACGAGCGGAAGCTTGCCGAGTTCGCGCAGGACAAGATGGAGCAGTGGTACCGCGCCGCCGGCGCGATTCAGATCGCTCGCGGTCCCGTCGGCGGATT
>Ga0066903_100003189_pt1 | contig 13283 bp, 9 predicted proteins | sample PanSoiMetaGPlot1_FD_67491 | JGI IMG/M metagenome (GOLD analysis project Ga0066903, IMG submission 67491) | Tropical forest soil microbial communities from Panama analyzed to predict greenhouse gas emissions - Panama Soil - Plot 1 (version 2) | ecosystem: Environmental > Terrestrial > Soil >... | reverse complement strand
TTGGTGAGCCCGCTGGGACTCGAACCCAGGACCACTTGATTAAAAGTCAAGTGCTCTACCATCTGAGCTACGGGCTCTTGGCGGGCGGTGTTAAGGGCCGCCCTGAACGCGGTCAATAGGAACGCCGCCAGCAGGCTCATGTGGGGAGCATCCCCCGCCTTGTCATCGGGCGGCGACATGGCTGGCGCCGCGAGGCATGCTCGCGCCGGGCGTTGACCGGCCCACGCGCCTTGGCTTTGCTAGGCTCACTGTGTTCGCACCCACGCCGCGCCGGAGCGGCGTACCAGGAGCTTCCCATGCCGATCGTCAACCGTATCGCGGCCCTGCAGCCCGAGATCGCCGAATGGCGCCACGACATCCATGCGCACCCGGAGATCCAATACGACGTCCACCGCACCGCCGGCGTGGTGGCGGAGAAGCTCAAGGCGTTCGGCTGCGACGAGGTGGTGACCGGCATCGGCCGCACCGGCGTGGTCGGCGTCATCCGCGGGCAGAAGCCTGCGGGCGGCGGCGCGCTCAAAGTGGTGGGGCTGCGCGCCGACATGGACGCGCTCCCGATCACGGAGGAGACGAACGTCCCTTATCGCTCCACCGTCGCCGGAAAGATGCATGCCTGCGGCCACGACGGCCATACGGCGATGTTGCTCGGGGCCGCAAAGTATCTCGCCGAGACGCGCAATTTCGGCGGCACCGCGGTGGTGATCTTTCAGCCCGCCGAGGAGGGCGGCGCGGGCGCCCGCGCCATGGTGCAGGACGGCCTGATGGATCGCTTCGGCATCGAGGAAGTCTACGGCATGCACAATTTCCCCGGCATGCCGATCGGTCAATTCGCCATCCGGTCGGGGCCGATGATGGCGGCGGCAGACCGCATCTCGATCGAGATCGAAGGGGTGGGCGGGCACGCGGCGCGCCCGCAGCTCACGGTCGATCCGATCCTCGTCGGCGCGCAGATCGTCAACCAGTTGCAGTCGATCGTCGCGCGCAATGTCGACCCCGTCGATGCGGCGGTGGTGTCGATCACGGTGTTCCAGGCCGGCAATACCGACAACGTCATTCCGCAGTCGGCCGCGCTGCGCGGCACCGCGCGCAGTTTTCGGCCGGCGACGCAGGACCTCCTGGAAAAGCGCGTGCGCGAGATCGTCGAAGGAACGGCGCGGCTCTACGGCGCCAAAGCGAGGCTGCGCTACCACCGCGACTACCCGGTCACGCGCAACCACGAGGCGCAGGCGGCGTTTGCGGCCGCGGTCGCGGGGCAGATCGCGGGCGCTGATCGGGTCAATACTGCAGTCGATCCCGTCATGGGCGCGGAGGACTTCTCCTTCATGCTCAACGCGCGGCCGGGCGCCTTCATCTTCGTCGGCAATGGCGACAGCGCCGGCCTGCACAACCCGGCCTACGACTTCAACGACGAGGCGATTCCGGTCGGCGCATCCTATTGGGCGCGCCTGGTGGAGACGGCGTTGCCGTAACAGGGAACAGTGGTCAGTCGTCAGCGATCAGAAGACATCCGCACGGATGCGTTCGCCTCCGCGGATTACTGATTGCTGATTACCGGGTCCCTGGGCGCCGGCGCCTGGGCCACGCTCGGCCGCTTGGGCAGGAGGTCAGCCACCGGCCGCGCAATCGCGTGCCAGAAGGCGAACGTGTTGGCGCGCGAATTTTCCAGCGCCGCGATGCCCGCGGCGGCGAGGAACGGGAGGCTCTGCACCCCCAGCACGGCAGCGAACACGTTGATCTCGCGCACCTCCTGACGGTTGGTGGCGACCAGGATCACCGCCCCGAGCACCAGGAGGGCGCCGAGGATCGCTTCCCAGAAGGCCGGGAAATCGTGTCCGGGGCGGCTCGCGCCGCCCTTGGCGGTGCGCGCGAACGGCAGATGGTCCTTGACCATTCCGTCGCACACGGCGCGCGCGACCGTCCACTGTACCGACATCGCCGCGAACACCGAGCCGATCATCTGGCCGATCGGGATCGCCACGCGCAGCCGGTAGAGCATCACGAAATGCATCAGCGAGACCAGGAACGCCGCGATGATCGGGACGGTCAGGATCTTGTCCGGAATGGCGATGCCGACGAAGGCCACCACCGGCACCCACATGAGATTGAGAATCGCGACCGCGACGCCGAGGCTCTCGGCACCCAGCCAGTTGAGCCAGCCGAGCTCGTACTCGCGTCTCTGCCCGGACGTGAGCCGGCTGGCGCCGGGCAGGAACCGGCGCCAGTGCTTCTTGATCAACTGCACGCCGCCGTAGGCCCAGCGATGGCGCTGCTTCTTGTAGGCTTCGAACGTATCGGGCAGCAGGCCGTGGCCGTAGCGGCGGTTGGTGTAGAGGGCGCGCCAGCCGAGCTCCAGCAAGGTGAGGCCGAGGTCGGAGTCCTCCACGATCGTGTCGCTGGACCAGCCGCCCGCCGCTTCCAGCGCGGCGCGCCGGATCAGGCACATGGTGCCGTGCACGATGATCGCGTTCGCCTCGTTGCGTTCGACCATGCCGATGTCGAAGAAGCCCGCATACTCGCCATTGAGCGCGTGGTGCATGACGCTGCGGCCGCCGTCCCGGTGATCCTGCGGGGCTTGGATCAGCCCGACGGCGGGATCGGCGAACGCCGGCACGAGGTCCTTGAGCCAGTCGGGATGGACGACGTAATCGGCATCGATGACGGCGATGATCGCGGCGTCATTGGCGGTGCGTTCGAGCGCGAGCCGCAGCGCCCCCGCCTTGAACCCGGCGAGTTTTTCGGCGAACACGAACTTGAACCGCTCGCCGAGCGCGCGGCAGTGCTGTTCGATCGGCTCCCAGTACTGCGGATCCGGCGTGTTGTTGATGACCACGATGCATTCGAAATCCGGATAGTCGAGGCGCGCCACCGCATCGAGGGTCATCTTCAGCATCTCCGGCGACTCACGGTAGGCCGGAACGTGCACGGAAACCTTGGGCGTTGCGGCGGGCAACGGCATGCTGCTGGGTACGAGCAAGGTCCGTTGTTTCTCGCCGAACGCGACCGCGGCGATGTCCTGCATGCGCGAGAGCGCGATCAGGACGAGCGGCACCAACAATGCGCCGCCGAAGCCGAGCGCGACCGCCGCGCCGAGCACGAAATAGTGCCCGTTCCAATAGGCGAACATCGCCGCGAACCACGCGCCCACCGCGTTGGCCGAGACCGCGAGGAGCGCCGCCTGGCCGGTCGTCGCAGCGCCCAGCCGTACGATCGGCAGTGACAGCAAAAAGCCGAGCACGATGGCGAGGCCCGCGAGCTGCCAGTGCCCGGGATGGGTGATCGGTCCCTTCCAGGCGAATTTGGGATTGCGCGCGTCGTCCCACAGGCCCCAGTACGGGCCGACGCTGCCTTCAAAAATCTTCCACGGCTGGTCGGTCGCCTCGACGATGTTGTAGTCGATGCCGAGCGCCTCGGCGCGAGCGACGAAGTCGCGCAGCACCTCGGCCTGCTCGATGCGCCCCGGATTGGCGTTCTTCAAATTGTAGCCGGCGCTCGGCCAGCCAAACTCGGCGATGACGATGCGCTTGCCGGGAAAAGTCTGCCGCAGCTTGTTGTAGATCAGGATCGCCTGGTCGACCGCTTCGCGCTCGGAAAAGCCTTCCCAGTAGGGGAGGATGTGCGCGGCGATGAAGTCGACCGACGAGGCGAGCTCGGGATGCTCGATCCAGATGTTCCAGATCTCGCCGGTGGTGACCGGGACGTTGCTCTCGCGCTTGACCCGCTGGATCGTCTTGATCAGCTCCTCGACCGTTTTCTCGCCGCGGTAGATGGTTTCGTTGCCGACCACGATGCCGTTGACGTTGCGGTGCTTCTTGGCGAGGTCGAGGGCCGCCCGCAGCTCGCGCTCGTTGCGCTTCTCGTCCTTGTCGAGCCACGCGCCGACGGTGACGCGCAGGTCGAATTCGGTGGCGATGCCGGGCACGAGCTCCACGCCGCCGGTCGACGAATAGGTGCGGATCGCCCGCGTGTAGGGCGCGATGATCTTGAGGTCGGAGCGGATCTGCGATGCGGTCGGCCGGTTTCCCGAGTCAGGATGCAGCGAGCCGTGGTAGGGCGAGAACGAAACGCTGGCCAGCGGGCCTTCCACATCCGGCGCCGTTGCTTGATCGCGGAGCAACGTCCACAGACCGGCATGTACGCACACGACGAGCGCAACGACACCTGCTACGAGGCGCATGGGTCAACCAAGTGGGGCGGAAAATGCATAAGACCCGAGCCCGTCCCCTGGGCTCGACCGAGGCTTCGCTAGAGCAGCGCTTCTCGGGAGAGGCAATCCATCATGTAGGTGTGTGTCATGACATTTTAAGGGCGGTTTGCTGAACGGACATTCAGGACAGCCCTTCCTCCCAATACATTAGACGTTGACGCGGCGAGCATCAACGTTGGCTATTGGGGTTTTGTTCCCGAAGGCTGCGCGGCTTGCGCCGCCGGCGGCGCTGGCGGCGGCTCCATCGTCGGATTGATCCAGCAGGCGTGGACGCGCGCGCTCAGGCTCTCCAGCGCCTTGGGATCGATCTGGCCCTGGCGCACGAGGCAGCGGAATGCGGCCTGGATATGACCGCCCGGGCAACCGAAGCGATCGTACAGGTCGAGGTGGCGGAAGGCGGTGTCGAGATCGTCGCGCCACATCAGGCTCACCACGCGACGGCCGAGCCACACGCATTCCGGGTTGGAGGCGGGGCCGCCGAGCACCCTGATGGCTTCGGCAAACTCGTCGATCTTCTTCTGGTCCTTGGCTTGATCGCTCGCCCCAGGCTTCTGCTCCTGGCCTTTCTGTTCGCCGCTACCCTGGGCATGCGCCGGCAAGGACATCGCGAGAAGGATCAGGCCGGTGAGGGCCAGCGGGCTACGCATACGGTAAACCATTGATGGTGTTGGGTGGATATGGTCGGCGAGGTGGTACACTTGAGCACGGGGATTAGGTCAGGATTACGACGCACGCCTGTCCGGGTGGCATGACCGAACTTCGCGCCTTTGTCCAGCATCCCGCCGGCTGTCGCGCAGCGATGGTTACGATCGCGCTTGGCAGCATCCGGGTAAGCGGATAAGTCGGCCCCTCGACCTTCACCGCGAACGGGCCGATGCGCCTTCCCCTCAGCCTTCTCGTCGTCGTCGTTGCGTCCATTGTTGCGTTCTGGTGGTGGCTCGGCGCCGCGGTGCCCATGCCGCCGGCGCCAGTCGCCGCCGGCGAGAAGCTCTTCTGCGTCTCTTATACACCTTTTCGCGGCCAGCAGACGCCTCTTGATCCGACCTTGCGCGTCGACCCGGCGCAGATCGAGGACGACCTCGCGCGGCTCAGCCGGCTGACCGAATGCGTGCGCACCTACTCGACCCGCAACGGCCTCGATCGCGTCGCCGAGATCGCCGCGCGGCACGGTCTCAAGGTGATGCAGGGGATCTGGCTCGGCGGCGATGCGGCGCCGGCGGAGCGCGACATCGCAACCGCGATCGGATTGGCCAAGCGCTTCCCTGACGTGATCCGTTCCGTCGTGGTCGGCAACGAGGTGCTGCTGCGCGGCGAGATGGCGCCTGGCGCGCTCGCCGCCGCGATCCGGCGCGTGAAGGGGCAAGTCCCGCAGCCGGTCACCTATGCGGACGTGTGGGAGTTCTGGCTGCGCTATCGCGAGGTCTACGACGCGGTCGACTTCGTCACCATCCATATCCTGCCGTACTGGGAGGATTTTCCGATCGCGGCGCGATACGCTGCGGCGCACGTGGAGTCGATCCGCCGCCGGGTTGCCGAGAGCTATCCGGGCAAGGAGATCCTGATCGGCGAGGTGGGCTGGCCGAGCGCCGGGCGCATGCGCGAGGGGGCGCTGCCGTCTCCCGTGAACCAGGCGCGCGTCCTGCACGACGTGCTCAACACCGCCAAGGCGCAAGGCTACCACGTCAACCTCATCGAGGCCTTCGATCAGCCGTGGAAGCGCCGCCTCGAAGGCACGGTGGGCGGACATTGGGGCCTGCTCGATGCCGAGCGCCGGCAGCCGAAATTTGCCTGGGGGCAAGCCTTGTCCAACCACGCCGGCTGGCGCCTGCAGGCGGCCGAGGGTGTCGCCATGGCGGTGCTGGTGTTTGCCGCCGCCATCGCGGCGCGCGGGCGCGCCGAGGGCGTTCATCCGGTCCCTTCTGGCCGTTGGTTCGCTATCGCCTTGATGGCGCTCGCCGCCTCCGTCCCGATCGGGTGGGCGACCGCCAACGTGCCGCTCGAGAGCCTCCTCGTCGGCGACTGGCTGCGCTCGCTGACGATGGTCGGTTTGGCGGTGGCGGTCCCGCTGCTCGCCGCCGCCGTCCTGGTGCGCGGCGAGCGCATGCCGCACCTGGCCAGCGTTCTGAGCCGCGATGGGAGGCTGAGACTGAGCCCGCTCCGACTTGCGCTCGGGCTGACGACGGCAGTCCTTTGCGTGGTCGCAGCGCAGGTCGCGCTCGGGCTCGTGTTCGACCCCCGCTACAAGGATTTTCCGTTTGCGCCGCTCACCGGCGCCGTCGGCCCTGTCGTCATCCTCGCCGTGATGCAACGGGATCCGAAGCCGCCGCGCGGCATGGCGGAAACCGTCTTTGCAGCCCTGCTCGCCGCCTCGGCGGTTTACATCGCTCTCAACGAGTCGTTCGCCAACTGGCAGGCGGCGTGGCTTGCGGCAATCCTCCTGGCGCTCAGTCTTGCTCTGTTCTGGGGGCGGGCCGCGCCAGACTGAGCACGAGGAGCGCCATCGCCAGGGCGGAGAGGCCGACATTGTAGAGCACGATGCCGAAGCCACCGAACGCAAGCCCGAGGCTCATCAGCAGCACCGAGGGGCGCACGAGGTTGAGAACCGCCGCCGCCACGGCCGCGACGCCGAACACGGAGTTGCGGAACAGCCAAGTGACGCAGCGGCGCGTCAGGCACAGCCAGGTCTGCAGTCCGGCATCGCAGGCGAGCCCCACGCTCGACTGCTCGATCACCAGGTAGCGGAGATAAAGCGCGTACCCGAGACAAACGAATCCGACGATCAGCAGAACGTTGAGCTGGCGCGCGGTCGGCAGAAACAACGAGGGCATGGCCGAAGGTTGCGGCGAACCTGCGGAATGTCAAATCACCGCAGCGCCAGCCGCTGGCCGTCGAAAATGGTCGGCTGGCAGGCGCGTCCGGCGCTCGCCAGAATGGCGCACAGGCGGGCGGCAGCCACGGCATTGGTCAACGGGCCGACGACGAGGCGCAGCTCCAAGGCGCCACCGTTGGCCGCCTCCCGCACCGCCACGAGGGGCCGCAATCCCTCGAGCAGCCCCGCATGGCCGCCTTTGATCGAGGCCCACAGGGCGCGCAAGCCCTCGAAGCTCGAATCGCCGCCAAGGTCGATGCCGAATTCGGTTTTCGTGGCGATCGATTCCTGCGCCGCCTCCGAAGCCACCAACCCACTCGTCCGCTGCGCCGCCTCGGGGGGCGGTATCGTCGCGACGGTGACCGACCCCGGCGCCACCGCAGGCGGCGCAGGGGCGCCGGGAAGGCGGCTGGGCGGAACACCGGCCGCGGGCGGGATGTTCCCAGGCATCTCGGACCACACCGGCGGAAGCGGCGGGCCCGGCGATCGGTCGACGGGCGGCGTGGGGGCAGGCGTCGGGGTTTCGCGCGGAATCGATGCCGTAACGTCGAGATTGCGCTCCACCGCATCGAGCCGTGCCATCAGCCGGTCGCGGTCCGCCACCAGGCTGCGCACCGCGTCGGCCAAGTGACGCCGCTCCAGCTCGGCGTCGCTCGGCTGCACCGCGAGCGTCGGCCCCTTGGCCGACGGGCCGCGTGAGGCGACCTTGGCCGCGGCATCATGGCCGACGATCTGAGCGAGCTTTTCCGTTCCGGTGCGCGTCTGGGCGAGCAGCGCCGCGCTTCCCAGGGCCACCGCGGCAAGCCCGGCCCACACCAGTATACGGTTCGACAGCGAGCCGCCCGCGCTCTCCTCTTCCCACTCGATAGGCCTGTTGCGGGCCGGCTGCGCCATTTCCGCCTCTCGCGCGAATCACACGGAGGAGATTACCAGAGTCCGTCACAATGGCCGGTAAGCGGCGGGAAAACGGGAACTCGTCAACCGTTTTTGCGCGCCCCGCATCGTCCGGGATAAGACTGCCCGAGCCGGAGGAGCAATGGGCCGAGACGCCTGTCTGACCGTGGTGCTCGCAGCGGGCGAGGGGACGCGCATGCGCTCGGCCCGCCCCAAAGTGCTGCACGCCATCGCCGGCCGATCGCTGATTGCCCAGGTTCTGTCCGTGGCTAGCCAAGCCGGCGGTGCCGTCGCGGTCGTGATCGGGCCGGGCCACGAGGACGTCGCAGCCGAAATTGCGCGGGTCAGTCCGGCCGCCGCCGTCTTCGTGCAGAGCGAGCGGCGCGGTACGGCGCACGCGGTATTGGCGGCGCGTGAGGCGATTGCGCGCGGCAGTGAGGCGCTTTTGGTCGTGTTCGGCGATACCCCGCTGATCACCCCGGCGACGCTCGGCCGCTTGCGCGGCGCCGTCGCCGGCGGAGCCGCGATCGCGGTGCTCGGCTTTCAGGCTGCCGATCCGGCCGGATATGGGCGTCTGGTCACCGCCAACGGCGAACTCCTCGCCATCCGCGAGGACAAGGACGCCAGTCCCGCCGAGCGGGCAATCACCTTGTGCAACGCCGGCGCCATGGCGCTCGACGGCCGAACGGCCTTGCAGATCCTCGATCGGATCGACGATCGCAACGCCAAGCATGAGTTCTATTTGACCGATGCGGTCGCGATCGCCCGGGCCATGCGGCTCGGCGTTGTCGCGGTGGAAACCGAGGAGGATGAAGTGCGCGGGATCAATACCCAGGCTCAACTCGCCGAGGCCGAGGCGGTGCTGCAACAGCGCCTGCGCCGGCGCTGGCTGGACGCCGGCGTGACCATGGTGGCGCCGGAGACGGTGTTCCTCTCGGCCGATACCGAGCTCGCCAAGGACGTGGTGGTGGAGCCCTATGTGGTGTTCGGCCGCGGCGTCGTGGTCGAGGAAGGCGCCGTCATCCGCTCCTTCTCGCATCTCGAGGGCGCCCGCGTCGGCAAAGGCGCACAGGTCGGGCCTTATGCCCGGCTGCGGCCGGGGGCGGAGCTCGCCGCCGACGTTCACATCGGGAACTTCGTCGAGGTGAAAGCCGCCAAGATCGGCCAGGGAGCCAAGGCCAATCATTTGAGCTATATCGGCGATGCGAGCGTCGGCGAGAGGGCCAATATCGGCGCCGGCACGATTACCTGCAATTACGACGGCGTGGCCAAGCATCGCACCGAGGTCGGCGCCGGAGCCTTCATCGGATCCAACTCGTCGCTGGTGGCGCCCGTTTCGATCGGCGACGGCGCATACATCGGTTCAGGCTCGGTGATCACCACCGACGTGCCGGCGGACGCGCTGGCCATCGGTCGCGGGAGACAGGTCGTTAAGGACGGCTGGGCCGCGCGCTTGCGCAAGAGCAAAAGCCGGGGCAAGGAGAAGCCCCCGCACGCCGCCGAATGAGGCGGCCCAGCAGGGGCGATGTGCTCTCATAATATATTGATATATCAATATCTTAATTGCCTTACATAAGGTTGGACAGTAAGCGCAGTAAATGCCAAGGCTGCAGCGCGAGAGGTAAGTATGTGCGGCATCGTGGGGATTCTGGGGAAAGAGCCGGTCGCCGGCCAGCTGGTCGACGCGCTCAAGCGGTTGGAATACCGCGGCTACGACTCGGCGGGCGTTGCGACGCTGGAGGGTGGCGCGCTCACCCGCCGGCGCGCCGAGGGGAAGCTGAAGAACCTGCAGAACCGGCTGGATGAACAGCCGCTGGGCGGCACCATCGGCATTGGCCATACAAGATGGGCGACGCATGGGCAGCCGAACGAGGTGAATGCGCATCCGCACGCGACCGACCGGGTGGCCGTCGTGCACAACGGCATCATCGAAAATTTCCACGAGCTGCGGGAAGAGCTCAAGCGGAAGGGCGCGACATTCAAGACCCAGACCGATACCGAGGTCGTCGCCCATCTGGTGACCGACGAGATGAATCGCGGGCGGACGCCGGTCGAGGCGGTCGCCGCCGCCCTTCCGCGCCTGCGCGGCGCATTTGCGCTGGCATTTCTGTTCGCCGGCGAGGAGGATCTGATCATCGGGGCGCGCAACGGCCCGCCGCTCGCGATCGGCTATGGCGAAGGCGAGATGTACGTCGGCTCCGACGCCATCGCGCTCGCGCCGTTCACCGACGCCATCAGCTATCTGCAAGACGGCGACTGGGCGGTGGTCCACCGCAACGGAGCCGAAATTCGCAATGCCCGCGGCCAACCGGTCACGCGGGAAGTCCTGAAGTCGAACGCATCCTCGCTTTTGCTGGACAAGGGCAATCATCGCCACTTCATGGCCAAGGAGATCCATGAGCAGCCCGAGGTCGTCGGCCACACGCTTGCGCATTATCTCGACATGGCGGCGGAGCGCGTGCGCCTGCCGGTTACGCCCCCGTTCGATTTTCGCAAGCTGCAGCGGATTTCCATCTCGGCCTGCGGCACCGCCTATTACGCAGGACTTGTCGGAAAGTACTGGTTCGAACGGTTCGCGCGCATTCCCGTCGAGATCGACATCGCCTCGGAGTTCCGCTACCGCGAAGCGCCCTTGAATCCAGGGGATTTGGCGATCTTCGTGTCGCAATCGGGGGAAACCGCCGACACGCTCGCCTCGTTGCGTTACGCCAAACAGGCGAAGCAGCACGTCCTCTCGGTGGTGAATGTCCAGACCTCGACGATCGCCCGCGAGAGCGACGTGGTGACGCCGACGCTTGCCGGGCCCGAGATCGGCGTCGCCTCGACCAAGGCCTTTACGTGTCAGCTCGCCACCCTCGCCTGTCTCGCCATTGCGGCCGGGAAGGCGCGCGGCGTGTTGTCCGACGAGGACGAGCGCAAGCTCGTACGGGCGCTGATCGAAGTGCCGCGCCTGATGGCCGAGGCGCTGCGGCTCGAGCCGGAGATCGAGCGGCTGGCGCACGCCCTGTCGAAGAGCCGGGACGTGCTCTACCTCGGTCGTGGCACCAGCTTTCCATTGGCCCTCGAAGGCGCCCTGAAGCTCAAGGAAATCTCGTACATCCATGCCGAGGGCTATGCCGGCGGCGAGCTCAAGCACGGTCCGATCGCCTTGATCGACGAGACGATGCCGGTGATCGTCATCGCGCCTTATGATCGGGTGTTCGAAAAAACCGTCTCCAACATGCAGGAGGTCGCCGCGCGGGCCGGCCGGATCATCCTGGTGACCGACCCCAAGGGGGCGCGCGAGGCCAACGTGGACTCGCTCCTCACCCTGACCTTGCCGGACATGCCGGCCACGGTTACGCCGCTTGTCTATGCCATCCCGGTGCAGTTGATCGCCTATCATACGGCGGTGTTGATGGGCACTGACGTCGACCAGCCGCGGAATCTGGCAAAATCCGTCACGGTGGAATAAGGAAGTCGCGCACCCATATGTCAGCGGCCATGGGGGCCTGAGCTCATCGCGTGTCATGACCGTGAAAGATTCCAACGCACCGTTGACTACACCGGGCACGGAGCCACCCGCGCACCCGGCGCACCACAGTTTCGGCAGCCGTATCCGCAATTACTTTCTGACCGGCTTGGTGGTCGCCGGCCCGCTCGCCATCACGATCTACCTCGTCTGGTCGTTCGTGACCTGGGTCGACGGCTTGGTGCGTCCTTTCATCCCGACAGGCTACCTGCCGGAGACCTATCTGCCGGTGAAAGTTCCCGGGTTTGGCCTGATCATTGCCTTCGTGGCGCTGACTTCGCTGGGTTTCCTCACCGCCAATCTGATTGGGCGCAAGCTGGTCGAGGCGGGCGAGGCGCTGCTCGGGCGCATGCCGATCGTGCGGCCGCTCTACCGCGGCCTCAAGCAGGTGTTCGAGACGTTGTTTTCCAAATCCGGCTCGACCTTCCGCCGGGTCGGGCTGGTCGAGTTCCCGGCTCCCGGGATGTGGTCGTTGGTGTTTCTGTCGGCGCCGCCCGGATCCGAGATCACCGCGCATTTTCCGACCCAGGAGGAGCACCTTTCGGTGTTCATGCCGTGCACGCCGAACCCGACGACCGGCTTCTTCTTCTACGTGCCGCGGCGCGAGATCATCGAGCTCGACATTCCGGTCGAGGCGGCGGCCAAGCTGATCATGACGGCCGGCATGATCCAGCCTGATGGCGATCCGCAGAAGAAGCTTGCCGCGCTCGCCGAAGCGGCCCGGATCGCCCAGAGCGCCCGCGCCGTGTCGGCGGTGAAGTAGGTCGGCACGTGTCCCCTGACGCGGGCTCGCATGGCGGGGTAGAATCCGGCCATGCCAGAGCCGTCCGCTGCCCCGCCGTTCGTGAGCCGATCAGAGACCGCCGAAGACGAGCGGTTCATGCGCCTCGCCTTGGCGCTGGGGCGACGCGGTCTCGGCCGGGTCTGGCCCAATCCTGCCGTCGGAGCGGTGGTGGTTGGTGGCGAGGGGGCTCGCGCGGTCGTGCTCGGCCGCGGCTGGACACAGCCGGGCGGCCGGCCGCACGCAGAGACCGAGGCGCTCGCGCGGGCCGGCGCGGCGGCGCGTAAGGCGACGCTCTACGTCACGCTCGAGCCCTGCTCGCATCACGGCAAGACGCCGCCTTGCGCCGACGCCATCATCGCCGCCGGCATCGCCCGTGTCGTCTCCGCGTTGGAAGATCCCAACCCGGAGGTGCACGGCCAAGGTCACGCCCGGCTGCGCCGCGCCGGCATCGCGGTCGACGTCGGCATCGGCGCCGCGGAAGCGCGGCGCGCCCATGCCGGACACATCAGGCGGATGCGCGACGGTCGGCCGCATGTGATCCTCAAGCTCGCGCTCTCCGCTGACGAGAAGGTCGCGCTTGCCGGCCGCCGTCCTGCGGCGATCACCGCCGAAGCGGCGCGCGACCGGGTGCATCGGCTGCGCGCCGCAAGCGATGCGATCCTGATCGGCATCGGCACGGCGCTGGCCGACGATCCCCTGTTGACCGCTCGCCTGCCCGGCATGGCGCAATGCTCGCCCGCGCGTGTGGTGGTCGACAGCCGGCTCCGCCTTCCGCCGGCGTCCCGGCTCGTCCGCAGCGCGGGTGAAGCGGCAGTCTGGGTGTTTGCCGACGCCTCGGCGCCCGCGCGGAACGAGGAAGTCCTGCGGCAGGCCGGCGTCACCGTTCTGCGCGTGCCACGGACCGGCGGCCGGCTCGATTTGCACCAGATCCTGGCGGTCCTCGCCGCTCGCGGGATTACGCGTCTGTTGGTGGAGGGAGGTCCAACAATTGCGGCCGCCTTCCTCGCCGCCGATCTGATCG
>Ga0066903_100003188_pt1 | contig 13287 bp, 13 predicted proteins | sample PanSoiMetaGPlot1_FD_67491 | JGI IMG/M metagenome (GOLD analysis project Ga0066903, IMG submission 67491) | Tropical forest soil microbial communities from Panama analyzed to predict greenhouse gas emissions - Panama Soil - Plot 1 (version 2) | ecosystem: Environmental > Terrestrial > Soil >... | reverse complement strand
ATCCAGTACGTGGCGATGATCATCATCGGCGGCATGGGCTCGCTGCTCGGCGCCGTCTTGGGTGCGCTGTTCGTCACGCTGTTGCCCTACGGCATCGAAGCGGCGCTACGCACGCTGCCCGGTGCTGAGCGCTACGCCGGCCTGCTGTTCGCCGTGAACTACACCGCCTTCGGCCTGGTAATGATCCTGTTCCTTGTGCTGGAACCGCTCGGTCTGGTGGGCATTTGGCGGCGCGTTGCGACCTATTTCCTCTTGTGGCCGTTCAAGCACCGACCGTTGACGGGGGGACAGCGATGAGCACCCCCCTCCTCACCGTCGCAAAGCTGGAGGTGGTGTATCAGCGTGCCGTCACTGCCCTACAGGGTGTCTCGCTCAGTGTGCCGCGGGGCCAGATCGTCGGCATCCTGGGCACCAACGGCGCCGGCAAGACCACGCTGCTGCGCGCCATCTCGGGTTTTCATGGCATCGACGACGCACGCGTCACCGACGGCAGCATCTGCTTCAAGGGAAGGCGCATCGACAACGGTGAGCCGCACCTCATTGCGCGCGCCGGGATTGCCCTGGTCCCGGAACGCGAGAAGGTGTTTCCCAATCTCACGGTTGCCGAAAACCTGACGGTGCCAGCGGGTCCGCGCGAGAGCGCGGCTGAGCGGCGCCGTCGGGAGGAGCAGGTCGTGGAGTTCTTCCCCAAACTTGCCGAGCTGCGCTCTCGCCTTGCCGGACTGTTATCCGGCGGCGAGCGGCAGATGCTGGCGATGGCCTCTGCGCTCGTGTGCAAGCCTGAGCTACTGCTCATCGATGAGCTATCGTTGGGCCTGTCGCCGGTGGTAATCGACGACCTCATGGCGCGGATCGTTCAGGTGAAGCGCGAGCTCGGCATTACCGTGGTGCTGGTGGAGCAGAGCGCGGCAGTGGCGCTGGAACTTGCCGATTACGGTTACGTGCTGGAGAACGGCCGCACCGTGCTTGACGGCGAGGTCCAAAGGCTCAAGAGCCATGCCGACATCCAGGAGTTCTATATGGGCCGCACCGGCGCCGGGGCGCGCCGCAGCTATCGCGACGTCAAGCAGTACCGCCGCAGCCGGAGGTGGTATGGCTGAGCTCGAGGTGGAGAACCTGAGCCTGCGCTTCGGCGGGCTCACCGTATTGGAGCGCCTGTCGTTTAGGGTGGACGGCGCGGAGCTGTTCGCGCTCATCGGCCCCAACGGTGCGGGCAAGACCAGCGCCTTCAACTGCATCAGCCGCATCTACCGGGGGGAAGGCCGCATCCGTTTCCGTGGGCAGGACATTTGGCACCTTGACCCGCGCGGCGTGGCCAGACTGGGCATCGGCCGCACATTCCAGCACGTGGAGTTGTTCCCGCACCTGAGCGTGCTCGACAACATCATGGTGGGGCGGCACGCACGGCTGGCCACCAACCCGCTACAGCGGATGCTGTTTTTGCCCGCCGTGCGACGCGAGGAAGTTGCGCACCGCGAGGCGGCGGAGCGCATCATCGCATTCGTGGAGCTGGAACGAGTGCGTCACCTGCAGGCCGGCACGCTGCCATTTGGCATCCAGAAGATCGTGGGGCTCGCGCGCGCGCTCGCGCTCGAGCCATCGCTTCTGCTGCTCGACGAGCCCTCGGCCGGCCTCACCCGCGATGAGCGGGACGACCTGGCGCGGTTCATTCTGCGCATCAAGCACGACCTCGGGCTGGCCATGGTTTGGATCGAGCATGACATGCAGATGGTGGCCGACCTTGCCGACCGCATCCATGTGCTGAACCACGGCAGGACACTCGCGTCCGGGACCCCTGAGGTGGTGTTGAAGGAGCCGGCCGTCATTGCCGCCTATGTGGGGACTGCGCAAGTGGGGTGAAGCCCGGCGCCACAGCTCTTCGGCCAGTGCGTTCCGGGTTGCGCTGGCCGCTTGCACCCCCCATAGGCACATGAGCCCGGTCCAACACACCGATCCGGGGGCTGTTCTGCGCCTACGCCTCGGGCCGGGTGCCATTTAGGATCTCCCAGGCCGCGTTGATCTGCTTCAGGCGGAGCTCGCGCACTTGGCGGTCGTCGTCGTCTTTTGCGTGGTCGGGGTGCCAGCTCAGCCGCAGCCCGTCGACGATCCGCTTGATGGCGACCTGTGTCGCATCCGGGGAGACACCCATGCCTAGAATGGTGAGAGCCTCTGGCCGGTTGCGTGGCATCGAGGTTGGGTCCAATGCCGGCTTCGGCCCGTATTGCACGGGCGCCGGCTCTGATCGCCCCGCCGGTTGGACGCGCGCGCTTGGCGTGAGCGCGGTTTGAGCCGCCGCCAGCGAAGCCGACGCGAATTCCCGTGATCCCGCGCCTGCCCTAGACGCGCGCTCGTGGTTGCGCAGCCAGACAAATGTGCCCGCCGTGAACAGGGCGACCATGGCTAGACCTACGAGCATCATGGCTGGCGAGCCAACCGTGTTGATGATGCTCACCTCAATTGATCGGTTGGCGTCGGCGCCATCGCGCGCGGGCGCGGGGGGTATGTGCACGGCGGCTTCCTTGAGCGCGCTTGTGCTAAACTTGGCTGCGCCTTCGGCGTTGGGTGGCGGCTCCTTGGCCGAGCGTGCATGGTCTTCCGGCGGATTGGGGCGATTGATGATCGTGGGATGCTCGGGCGTTCCGGCCGATGCGGGGGGTGAGGGTGCGACCGCTGGCGCGGGCGGCGGCGGCACACTTGCAGTTTGCTCCGGTGGCGCGGACGGCCGCTTGGCGGCCTCCCGGGTTGCCTCGCGCGGCGTCGTCGGACGCGACGGGGCCGCGGCAGCAGGCGGAAAGCCGGCCACGGCGGCCGGCGGGGCAAGGCCGCGGGGTGTACCGGCCGCGACGAAAATACCCCCGGTCGCGAGCATCGGCGCAAATCCGGCCGGCATGTCAACGATTGCGGGTGGCATGACGCCTCTGCGCTCCGCGCAGTATCGGGCAAATTGCTGCGCCTGCCAGCGATCCTCGTAGAAGGATGCCCGCGCACATGGATCGCCCGGGGCCATGTTCCACCACGGTCCCACCCGGACGCGTACCCGACCGTCCTCGACCCAAGCACGCGCGTTGCGTGGTCCCTCGGCTGCAACCGCGACCGATGTCCAAGGCACGCGCACACCCCCGCACTCAAGGTCGAAGCGATGCACCGTCCACTGCTTGCACGTGGCCGGATTGACAGGCGAGCACGCCGTGAATGTGCGGTGCTCGCGCTGGCCCACGATCCGATACCCTTCGTCCTCGGAGGGGGTAAGCACGGGTCGGCCGGCGAGGATCGTGCACCTGAACGGCATGACGAGCAACTCTTCGGCGCAAGCTGCTGTGGCGCAGACGGAGAGGAATGCGCCGAGGAACCAGGAAGCCCGACTGCGCAAAATGGCGTTCATGCGCCTCGCCCCGTCACTGCATGGACATGCAGAATCGCTAGCCCCTCGTCAATGTGTGACCGACCTTGGCGGCTTTGTGGCAACCAGCGCAATTGCTGGGCCGCGTTGGCGCCTCAGAGCCGCCGCGGGCCGTTTTGGCGTCGCCTGCAATCCGCGGGCCGGGGGGTGATGCCCTTGGCGTGGCACTGGAATATGCGATTGGCAGGAGGCACGGATCCGCAAGGCCTGGATCCCCTGCACCGGCGTGGTCTTAGCCGTTGTTTTCCCCAAGTTTTGGGCGCTGCGCGCTTGCGCCCAATGGGAACGTCGCCGCCCGGCGAAATTGCGCCGACATTTCGGGGCATTGATGCCCTGCGGAGAGCGCCCTGGGCAAGCTATCGAGCCATTGGGTGTGGTTGGCGCGCTTTATCGCTGTGCAGTGTTGGGGAGCGGGCATGCGCTGGAAACTTGGAAAGGTGATCGCCGTCTCGGCTCTCGTTTTCGTGCTCGCTATCGCGACCGCTCTGGTCCTCCTGTTGCGTGCCAGCGGGGTCGAAGGCAGGATCGTGATGGCTACGGGAAACAGCGCCTACCATGACCTCGCTGCCACCTACCGTGCCGATCTAGAAGCCAACGGCGTCACCCTAGAGCTTCGCGATACGACGGAGGGCTTCGCCACCCTCCAGGCTCTCGTCAATGATAAGACCGGGGTCAACGCGGGGTTCGTCAAAGGTGGCCTTGTCGGAAGCTTGCAGGGCCGGCTCGCCAGCGAGAAGGCCAAGCAGTGGCGGCAGCAACAGCTCGGCAAATGGCTGTCGATCGGGCGCGCGTTCTACGAACCGATCTGGGTCTTCACGCGCGGCGATCTTCCCATCAAGAGCCTGCGCGATCTCCAACATAAGCGCATCTTGATCGGCCTGCGCGATGGCGGAACGCGGCGGATTGCGACGCAACTGCTTGCGGCCAACGGTGTTGGCGCCTCCAATGCGACACTGATCGAAGAGATCCTGGCACCCGATGCGGCGCAAATTCATAGCGGCGCTGCGGACGCGGGCATTCTCATCACCTCTCCCGATTCCGAGCGTATCCAGCAGCTCCTGCGGGTGGCAGACATCCGCTTGATGAACTTTGCGCCCGAGGTGGAGGCTTATACCAACCGCTTTCCGGCGCTCTCCAAGGTTGTGCTGCGGGAGGGTGCCGTCGAGTTCGACCCTCTGCTGCCGTCGGCAGATATCACTTTGCTCGCGACTTCCGCTGCCGTGGTGGTGCGGTCCGACCTGCATCCCGCGCTCATCAGTCTCCTCACCCACGCCATGGTCCACAACCCGAGATCGGGCTTCGACAAGTCCGGCGATCCGGTGCTGTTTTACAAGTCGGGGGAGTTTCCCTGGGCATACGATCCGGAATTCAGGTTCTCGAACGAAGCGCTCACGGTGCACAGGAGCGGCGAGCTGCCCACGCTGCTGCGTGTCGTTGCTCCCCTCAACAAGCGCCTCGGATTGCCGTTCTCTCTCACCGCCTTTGCCAACGCTCACGGTGCGCAGACCATCCTACTGCTGATCCCCCTGCTCGCCGTCGCTCTACCGCTCGTCAAGGCGGTCCCTGCCATCTACGTGTGGACCATTCGCCAGCGCCTAACCTATTGGTACCGCCATCTCACGGCGTTGGAGCGCGCTCTGGAGCATGCTGATGCGGGCGCGCACGTGCGCGCCGAGCTTGAGCGTATCGACGCGGCGGTCAGAAGGATTCGCATTCCGGTCTATTTCGCCGATCAGCTCTATGACCTGCGCGGCCACATCGATTTCGTGCGGCAGCGCCTCGCTCTCATGTCGCAAGCCGCACCTGCCGCGGCAGCCGAGTAGCTGCCGGCTGCGGCCCGGAGCTGTGGACCGCTCGAGTCGTGCAGGTATCCCTTCGGGCCAAGCGTTCCCTGTCTTGCATGGCGAGCAGGTGTGTGAATTGGACCTCGTCATGCGTTCAGCACGCCTGGGTAGGCGGGTTTGCAAGTAAACCGACTTTTCGCGGTGCCCCCTTGTGCCAGCGCCCCCGGGGCAGCGCTGGGCACTGATCCGGGAATGCTGGGAGCCTTCTATGGCGCGGTATGGGACGTCATTTTCCGAGGCGCGTGACGAGCAACGTGCGCACCAAGCCTTGGCGCGCTCTGCGGGCGACATCCCCACCGAGGAGGCAGTGGAGGCCACTGTGGGGGTGCACAGGAGAAGAACCCATCAAAGAAAGCTGGCTCGCTGCCGGCATGATCGTTGGCGTGGAGCGCCAGCCCAATCTTCCCGCAGCGCACGCGCCTTCGAACTTCGAGTGCGGCGGGGGATGATCCCATTGGCGTGGCGCTTTCTCGGCTCCAAGGGGCGAGCGCCTTAATCCGCTTCGACCTGCGGCAACGGAGGGTGCGTCGCAGCCTCCGGGCGGAGGACTGTGGAGAGGACATCTGCGACACTCCGCGGCCGCCCGGTGCGCTTGCGCCTCGCATCTTTCCCCGCACACGCTCTACCCCGGGAGAGCGAGGACGCGAGGACCGCGATCTGATTATAGACGCAGGCGCGGCGCGGCCGGGAGAATTGTTCTTGCCGCCTGCCGCTTTGACGGGTTGATGTGCCCCTTTGTCACGGAACGACCGCGCGGCACGCCTACGCAATTGTCCGGCAGACGGGAGATAGAACGCTCCATCAACGCGTTGCCTGCCGCCGTGAAGTTGCATGGGACGCGCCTGCACGAACACGCAAGGCGCGGTCAAATTTTTCACGGCGTTCATCCACAGTTTGCCTGCCCCAGTGGGCTCGATAGCCATCTCGCCCCGTTCTGGCGCTGCTGAGAGCAGTACATCCATCCGTGCGCGTGATGAACACGTCTGCACGAGAGCGCGTATGCAATGCCTCGCGCATGCGCGCTGTCGCCCAACATTCAAACCGTCCGATCAGCCACGTGTCAGCTGAACCTAGTACAGGCGCGGGGAGCGGCAGCTCGTTGCATCCAGAGCATCGCATGCACCACGATCGCCATGAGGAGCATACGCCTCTTTGGGAGGTGGTTGCTTGGTGTCTGTTTGCGCTCGCATCTCTGAGCGGTTTGGCTTTCTTCGTGTTGGTCCTCCTTTTTCGCTAGCGAGAGTTCCTCTGCAAAGCAAAGCCAAATCGTGCTGGCGGCCTGTCTACGGGCCTGGCCGCACACGCTCGCTGCGGCGCCGCATGTCGCGGCCAGCGCATGAGCGGACGTTGGATTGGGAGGCCCGCGAGTCCTCTCGCGGGCTCCTCCTTTCTGGTTCTGGCTTTCTGGTTCTGGCTTTCTGGTTCTGGCTTTCTGGTTCTGGCTATTGGCCACCGCCTGACCACCGCTCCTGCTGTTCAAAGAACTGTTTTGCGTCGGTGGCAGCACGAGCCGCCGCGGTAACACCGGCTAGCACTGACAGGGCGATGAGGGTGGATACGATCGTCTTCATGGCTTCGTTTGTCCTCTTTGTTTTCCGGCACCGTACGTGCCGCCAAGACCGCAAACGCAGAAACTGGCCCGAACCGTTGGGCATCTCACGCACGTGTGAAAGGACGTGACGAGCCATGCAATGACGGCAACCGCGCGCTGCATCTTGTCATTGGCTCGAGCAGTCGAAGGGAGGCTTGGCTGGCGACTACGGTGCGAGCCTTCGGGTACTCGCGGGCGCCTGCTTGCCCCATCTTGGAGGGGTGAGGCGATCAGCCGCGATCGGCTTATTTCGCTTACGAATTCGCCAAGCGTTGTCAGGGAGCACAGCAACCCTGGCATTGATGGCGGCGCCAACGCGGGCTGCAATCCGCGTTGTTGCGGCCCCCTCGCGGCGGGCCGGCGCGATAGCAGCAGTGCGCGACTTGGCGCGACGCTTCGCGATTTCACCCTGCTTCACACGTCAGCGAGCAGATCTTTTCGCGCGTTCGAGCGACCCTATTTGCAAGGTCGAGGAGAACTAGGGAGCGGCTACTTCGATGTCGACGTGCTTGAAAATCGCCGTGGCGGCGGCACTGTTGGCCGCAGCTACCACGATTGCGGTGACACCCCCTGTATCTCGCTCCAAGGACGATATCGCGCCGTCGTCTTCGCCGCGCCCGTCGCGGTCATCAGAAGGAATGATGTTCGCGCGTCACTGAGCTCTCGCGGAAGTGCGGGGCTCTCACGCCATCGCGACCTCCGGCATATGGGTACCTGTTACGGGCGCATCCCGCTTGCTTGCACGAAGACGAGCAGGGCGATGGCGAGCGTGCAAAGCTGTCCGGACGATACTGCTGCCCGGCTTGCGCTGTGGAGGCGGCAGGTGGTTGCGCTCGCTTTATGCGCGCGACGAAGAGGGCGCATACCTTCACCGGCTTGGGCCGGGTCTCCCGTGCTGGATGTCGGTCATTCGTGTTTCACGGGTCCGCACCAGCCCGGCAGGTGATCCGCTTCTTGCGCCTTGGCCAGCTGCATTGCCTGCTCCAGGGCCTCTTCGAAGTTTTCCTCCACCAGCTTGCGCCGCATCCGACGGCGCAGGTAGTCGGCCCACAGGAACTCGCTGAACGGCGTTGTGTCCTTGGCGAAGCCGCCCAGTCGCCGCAGCTCGCCCGCGAGACTACGAAAAGGATCATCGATGAGGTTGGCCACGGTCTTTGGCAGGTCATCGGATGAGCGACGGCGGCCGTGCTCGTCGAAGGGATGCAGCCAGCCCCGATTATCGATGAAGGTCCAGAACTCGTCCTTGTCCAGGCGGCTCAGCTTGGTCACGACGGTGACGAGCATCTCCTTAACCCCTTCCTCCAGGAGCGCGCGGCTCAAATGGTGATGATCGATGATGTAGTGGTGATCTTTGGGACCAAGGATGACCGGAATCATGTGACGCCCGAGATACTTCGCTGCCTTCTCCTCGCTGGCCTTACATTGTTCCCGCCAGCGTTGCCGCTTGGCCTCGACCTCGCGCATACCGACCGTAATCTGTGTCGGGCGCAACTCTTTGATGGGGACGGTTGTCAAGATCGGCGTGCGAACTGGCTGCATCATGTCGTTCCCCGAAAAGGGTTTGTCCGGAGGCTGAACGCGCCTGCGAAGATAGATTGCGCGCAGTTCCAGACGCGCACAATAGCCGATTAGTTCCGCTCACGGCCGCCCGAGAGCGCCGCTACCTCCGGATGAGGCTAGAGGCTAGATGGGACGGGGAATCGCGTGATCAAGACCCCGGGTGTGCGAACAGCGCGATCATTCGCTCGCTCAGGCTACTGCCGGCGAAGCGCTCGAGCATCGCCACCGGCGACCCGTTTTCATCGACGGGCGGATGAAGCTGGCACGCGCGATTCTGTTGGTGCGCTAAAGAAGCGGGAAGCGCTGCATGACTCATGGCACTGCTTGGAAGTGATGAGCGAAAGCCGAAGAGCAATTGAGGAGGTGATCACCTCCTCCCCCGCGAGAGCACGGACGCAGCCTTGCGCGTGTCGGGATCGCAGCGATCGGGATGCTTCAAGATGACGTGCGTGGGTCGTTCGAATCGCTCGGTAGGGCGCGCGACGGAGCGACGGCAAATCGCCAGTAGCCAAACCCGCAACCCCTTGCGGTGGCTCGGGAAGCGACGTTCAGGAACGCGCGAGCCATGTAGGCGGTTTACGAGTGGGGCCGGGTCGCTCCGCGTCAAGCCATGGTCGCCGGGCCATAGTCGCCGGGCCATAGTCGCCGGGGTTTGAAGTTTACCATGGGTCAAATCCCCTGCGGCCTCGCCGCCGGGGGTTTTGCAAGGACGCGATGGGTGGCGGCGGGTTAAGCGGCATAGATGTGCGCCGCAGCGCCCGCACTTCGCCAGGAGGTCGCCAGGAGGTCGCCAGGAGATCGAATGCACCGCTCTTCCTCGCGTGGAGTACGACGTCTCCAGGCCGCAGCCCCGCTTCGGCACCCTTTTCCGTTTGGATCGACGCGGATGACCGCCACTCCCTGTTCGCCAGCCCATGATGCAACCGCTCAGAAGAAGCAGCTCGTGCTCGCACTGGTGCGGCGCAATGACCGACATGTTCGCCGCCTTGCCGACGGGCTAATCTCCTCCGAGCCCGTATTCCTGCGCGTTGGCCGAAATTGCGGCGCTCAGAATTTCGCGTGCCGGGATGCCCACGGCCCGCGGGGACCCGAGGCTGCGCGACAGGGTGAGAGCCATCGTCTCGCATACCGGGTGGTGGCGCGGAGCGGTGCGCCCTGCTATCCCAGCCTATCATGCATACCGATGCGGCCCCTCCGTTGAGTCTCGTGCCCGTCATGATCGGCGGTCGCCTGTGGCGCATCTGGTGCGTGGAAGATCAGGACTATCTCTTGTCATTTTCGCACGGACTAGACCATCTGCCGTACGGGCTGCTGCTGTGGGAATCATCAGTGGCGCTATCGCAAAGATTGGCGGAGGAGCCCAGTCTTGTTGAGGGAAAGCGCGTGCTCGAACTTGGTGCGGGTACTGGCTTGCCGGGTCTTGTCGCGCGCAGCCTCGGTGCGCACGTTTGGCAGACCGACCAGATGGAAGACGCACTCGACGTTGCCGCGCTCAATGAGCGGGAGAACGCGCTGGCGGGCATTCGACGGTTTCGGGCAGACTGGCGCGATTGGGTCGAGCCGAGATCCTTTGATGTGATCCTCGGCGCCGACATCCTCTATGACACTGCATTGAATGGCTCGATCGCCTCGATATTCGATCGTTCGCTCGCTCCGAGGGGTAGGGTTGTATTGGCGGATCCGGGGCGGCCACAGGCCCTGGAGTTCCTTGGCAAGCTTGAAAGTGGGGGTGCGCGGTTTGCGATGAGCGTGCGTAGCGTCGAGCCTACATGTGTTCTGGGCAGCGGGGCTACAGTAGATGTGGCGATTGTTGAGTACCTCGCGCCCGACCAAGTTCCCATTCGCAGCGCGCACCCGCATCCATGAAGTCCATGCCCATCGCAGCCATGTGCGATAGGCGAGCTCCTGAATAGGCTAGATGTTCCCCTTGGGCGTTGCGTGGCGCGGCGTTGACATGGCAGGCGCCTACTGATCCCCGGCGAGATCTCGGTGCGGCGGCGACTTTGACCAATCCGGGCCATTGCGCAGGGACTGAACCAGGGTTGGGAGCGCTACTGCGCCGATCACGATACCGAGGGCAAGGATATCCAAGGTGCTGACCACGGTACCAAGGAGGATTGCCGACATCGTGGCGCCAAACGGCGCGGTCAAGCAGCCGAGCAGGCCCATGCGGCCGACCGGGAGATAGCGTATGGCGTAGTTCGACAGGATGTACACGCCAGCCGATACGACAAGGCCGAGATAGGCCAGTACGGCGAGCGACTGGAGGCTAGCTTCGACCACACGCTGAGCGCTCGGCGGCACGACGAGCAGCAGCAGGGACGCCACGCAACATGCCGAGGTCAGCTGCCAGCTCGATGTCACCAGCGGGCTGGTGCCGGCTTGGGCGTTGCGGCGAGAAAGAAGCGTATTGACAGCGGAGGCCAGCACGCCGCTGGCGACGCAGATGTCTCCAAGCACCGTACCGCCGCCATGATGGCTCTGGCCCCAGACCAGCATCAGCGTTGCGCCGAATGCGATCGCTGCTGCCACGAGCACCACAAACTCGATCCGCTCGCCGAGCACGACGCGCCCCAGAATGGGCATGATGAGCGGAGTAAGGCCCCAGAATACCGATCCGCTCACCGGGGACGTCATGGTGAGCCCCAGCGATACCAGGAACGTGACGAGGCCCGGCTCCAGCAGGCCCATGACCAGAGGTCGCCAGCCGACGCGAGCCAGGCTTGCACTCGTTCGCGTCGCGAGCACAATCAGCCACAAGGCCGCTGCCGCGAGGGACAGCCGGACGATAACGAAATCGGCAATGGCAATCTCGGTGAGCGCGAATTTGGCACCGGGAGTGGCGGACGACCATAGGAAGACGGCCGCGAGCATGGCAAGTGTCGACAGGACTGTCGGAGCCGTGGAGATTTTCTCTACGCCTTTTTGCACGTCATACCCCAGTCTTCATCGATCGCCTGTTGCTAGGCTGGCGGGGACAGCATCGATCTATGGCAAAATAGTTTAGTCAAGCTGGTTTATCATAGCCGACTACGGTCTGCTTCAAACCGGATCGCTGCGCCGACCGACCGCATCATCGACTGCCGCCTGCGATTTTGCCATGGTTGGCACACTCGATCGGCAAGCCATACCTCACGTTGGCATGCGCCACGGAACGGCGTGGTGTGCTGCGGGCAGCGAAATCAGAGAGCGTGCCAATCGGTTGCCGGTCGATGTCACTCCCTATGAGCTCCCATCGCGCGCGGGTTGGTGCCGGGCTAGGCCGTCTGAGCGCCCGCCGTGTGCGGCGCGCAATCGTGGTGCGCCGACAGGAAAGCGCCAAGGCCGGACCTTACGCGCGTACCGCTCGAGTCCCAAGCGCTGCATCTGGGCCACGTGTTTGGCTGGCGGGGCCTCATGAAGACGCCAAGCCATTCCCCGCTGCAACGGGGAGGCGCTCGCCTGGCAGAGCGGCGGATGCTGAAGCCAGTGCGGGGATTGGCGCGGGTTGGGGATGGGCCCGTACGCATTCGTCCTGGCAGCGCTATCCCCTCGGTTGCTCGCCTCTCCTCTCCCTCCCTCTCTCACCTTGGCGCGTCTGTGCGGTCAGAAGGCTCTGTGCCGCAGGGAACTGTGGTCCCTGGCCATCGCCGCATACACAGCTTCTCCGCCCAATCAGCAAGGCGCCGATCGTCTGGTGCGACTGCTTGCAGCCGGTGTCGCTGCCCTTTCCCTCGGCATGATGGTCGGGGCGGGGTTTCTCGCCGTCAAGGGCCGCCCGCCGTCCGGGCCGGCGGCAACTGTTCCTCTCGCTATCGCCGGGCCGAGCGAGCCTCCTTCGCCACCCTCAACGAGCACGCAAACGGTACCCGAGCCGCGCACGGCCGCGGCCATGCCGCGTGCCCCAGCTCCGGCTCCTGCCCCGGCTCAGGCTCCCCCAGCCGCTGCGGCGGTGGCAAAACCGGCGGTGCCAGCGCCAAGCATTGGTCCTGCTGCTGCACCAGCACCAACGCCAACCGCTCCGTGGGTGGGGGTGCGGAAGGATGGCGACGACGCAAATGACGAAGACGATGATGATGATGATGACGAGGATTAGGGATGAGGATGATTGCTGAGTGTCGGTTCTGGGTGAGGCTGGGTGTCACGCATGGTTAACCACGTTGGCGTTCGACGCCGCCTGGGGTATTGGCGTTGGGGGCGGCGGCAGAGGTGAGCGATATGCCAACGACGGTGACAGCCCTCGGAGTATTCCTGGTCGCGTTGGCGGCTCTCCTTGCGATCTCCCTGGCAAGGGATATCTGGGCTACGGTGCGCAGCTATCGGCGCGAGCGCGCATGGGATCTGCGGGCGCAGGATGGTGATCCGACGGCCAAGCTCATCGTGGAAATAAGAGATGGGCTTCGCCCTTAGATGGCGATTTGCAGGTGCGCCGGGAGCCTTGCCGGGCACCTGACCGATGTCCCGGTTCGCGCGGCTTCCTCATGAGCCCGCGGCTCTAGGCTCAAGGCGCGCGAGCACTGCGTCAGCTGCGGCACGCAACCACATGCGAGCGGCGGTGAGGGTTGCTGCTTTCACGCCAGGTCTTGGCCAGCCTGCGGGGATGGAGGGGGCGAGCGATGCCAACGGAGGCGCCCCGCAGATGCCCTCTGCGGCCAACGCATCCAATCAGGCTGCGCGCTGGCTCGGGCCCGTCGAGCTCCACTGGCGCGCCAGGGCGGTGGGAGCTTGGGGAGCGCGTGATGCACAGGATGAGCGTGACCTTTTCGCCTTTCAATGCAGGCTCACCATGCGAAAACCGCCCTCGCCGCAACTCGAAGACCCAGTCCGCATCGTCAAAGGGGCGCCGGTAAGGACGGCCAGCATGGGCCGCAGGCCGCTGTGGCAGCTTGCAATCGCGCGCCATGCATCCGGGC
>Ga0066903_100003187_pt1 | contig 13287 bp, 8 predicted proteins | sample PanSoiMetaGPlot1_FD_67491 | JGI IMG/M metagenome (GOLD analysis project Ga0066903, IMG submission 67491) | Tropical forest soil microbial communities from Panama analyzed to predict greenhouse gas emissions - Panama Soil - Plot 1 (version 2) | ecosystem: Environmental > Terrestrial > Soil >... | reverse complement strand
GCCGTTCTTCCGTTTCAAAATTTGAGTGATGAGAAACAGAACGCTTACTTTGCAGACGGAGTTCAGGATGAAATCCTGACCGACCTCGCCAGAGTTGCGGATCTGAAAGTAATCAGCCGCACCAGCGTGATGCAGTATAAGAGCGCCATAAGTCGCAACCTTCGCGAGATCGCCAGGCAACTGGGCGTGGTGCATGTGCTCGAAGGGAGTGTGCAACGAGCGGGGAACCGTGTGCGAGTGACTGCCCAGTTGATTGACGCCCGGACAGACACGCATCTTTGGGCGGAGCGCTACGACCGTGATTTAGCGGATGTATTTGCTATTCAGAGCGAGATCGCCAAGACCATTGCCGACCAGTTGCAGGCGAAGCTTTCGCCTAACGAAAAGAAAGCGATTGAGCAGCCGCCCACGACTGACCTGGCGGCGTTCGACCTTTACAGCCGGGCGAAGTCGCTTCTCCTCACCGCAAGTTTCAGCGCAACGCAAGACCCAGACGCGCGCAAGGCAATCGAGCTTCTGGATGAAGCGGTAAAGCGCGACGCGTCATTTTTCGACGCTTACTGCCAGCTCGCCTGGGCGCACGAACAGCTCTACGCAGTGATCGGTTCTGATCATACTGCCGCCCGGCTGGCGCTGGCTGAAGCTGCTCTCCAAGCTGCGACGCGACTGCGGCCAGATGCTGCCGAAACGCATTTGGCGCGTGCGCAATATCTTTACTACGGGCGGCGCGACTATGCCGGCGCATTGGCAGAGTTGGAGAGCGTGCGCCGGACTTTACCAAATGATCCGCGTCTCTTCGAACTTACCGGCTACATTTTGCGCCGGCGGGGCCAGCAGGAAGAAGGGCTGCGCAATCTACAGCGCGCGTTAGAGCTGGACCCGCGCAACTTTTTTACTCTGCAACAGATCGCGACCAGTTACCAATTCCTGGGACGTTATGCCGAGGCGATTGCTGCGTTCGATCGCGCGCTGACCATCGTGCCCGATAACGTCGAAACGAAAGGGAATCGTGACCTGTGTTATCTCTGCTGGAAAGGAGACACTCAGCCGCTCCACCAGACGATTGATCATGTTCTCGCGCAAGGGCTGAGCGCCATTGCGAACGCCGCGGATGTCTGGTTCGCGTGCGCGCTGGCCGAACGCGATGCGGCTGCGGCCGAACGAGCGCTCGTCGCGCTGGGCGACAATCCCTGCTGGGGCGAAGCTCCGATCTATCTGAGCCATAGCTTTGGCGAAGGGTTGCTGGCGCGCATGACCAAAGATGAGGCAAAGGCGCGCACCGCTTTTGAAGCGGCTCGCGCGCAGCAGGAAAAGATCGTGCAAGCGAAGCCTGACTACGGGCCGGCCCTCTGCGTGCTCGCCATGATCGACGCTGCTCTCGGGCGCAAAGAGTTGGCCTTGGAAGAAGGCCGCCGGGCGATTGCGCTCACGGCGCTGGAAAAGGATGCCCTCAACGAAAGTCGCGTCCTTCAATATTTTGCGATCATAGCGGCGTGGGCTGGCGACAAGGAACTAGCCTTGCAGCAACTTGAAACTGGCCTGCGTGCTCCCGTCGTGTCACTCATGCTGAGCTACGGCGCACTAAAGCTGCTGCCCTTTTGGGACCCGCTCCGCGGCGATCCGCGCTTCGAAAAAATCGTTACCTCGCTTGCGCCGAAAGAATAGCCTAGAGAGGCTCGCGCTCAGCTAGTAGAGTCGCGCGTCATGGCTGACGAGCAGAAGGCTAAGCGCTTGGAGATCGCGCATGTGCTTTTCATGGACATCGTTGGCTACTCCAGGCTGCTGACCGACGAACAATCAGAAGCGCTTCAGGAGTTGAACCAGATTGTCCGCGGCACCGAGGCGGCGCGCGAGGCCGAGGCTGCACGACAGCTTACCATTTTGCCGACGGGCGATGGTATGGCGCTGGTTTTCACCGGGTCAGTGGAAGACCCGGCCGAATGCGCGCTGGAAATCAGCCAGGCTTTGCGCGCGCAGCCGAGTCTACCGGTGAGGATGGGAATCCACAGCGGCCCGATCCATCACGTGAAGGATGCAAGCGGACGCGACAACATCGCCGGCGTAGGCATCAATATCGCGCAGCGAGTAATGGATTGCGGCGATGCCGGCCACATTCTCGTAAGTAAACGCGTCGCCGACGATCTCGCACAACAGCGTCGCTGGCAGCCGTACCTCCACGAACTGGGCGACGTGGAAGTGAAACACGGAGTTGTTGTTTCGTTGGTTAATCTTTATGCCGAGACAATTGGCAATCCCACGCCGCCGTCGCGACTCGGGAAAGTGGGCGGGAGTGTTCGTGCCTTGCCGAAAGGCGCTCGCAAAGGACTCTCTCCGGCTGCGCGCGCGATCTTTATTATCGTGGGATTGTTCATCGCACTCACCTTCGCGCTTGCCATTGTGTCGGTGATTTTTGCGCCCGCGATCATGCGCACGCTCGACCGAGGCCGGTCAGCGGCAGTGCCTCAACCGAGCGCCACAGCATCCGCTTCGTTGGGCGATACCATCAAGAGCTTAGTCGCCAAGAAGATCACCGAAGAGTTGCAGGACGACCTTTCTCGCAAGAAAAACGCCGCAATCGAGCCGCCTACCGGTGCGACGATTCCGGAGAAAAGCATCGCCGTTCTGCCATTTCAAAATCTGAGCGACGACAAGAACACCGCCTACTTCAGTGACGGCATCACGGAGGAAATACTCAACGCGCTCGCACAGATTCCGAACTTGAAAGTGGCGGCGCGCCGATCGGCCTTCCAGTTCAAGGGCAATGATCTCGATCTGCATAAAGTCGGCCAGGTCCTTGGGGTGGCATATATTCTCGAAGGGAGTTTACAGAAGGCCGGCGATCAGGTGCGCATCAATGTGCAGTTAGTGGATGTGCAAAACGGGTTGCAGACATGGTCCGAGAAATACGATCGCAAACTCGATAACGTCTTCGCGGTCGAGGATGAAATAGCGAAGGCGGTCGCGACCCAGTTGCGCGTCCATGGCGGTGCCGGGCAACCGCTCGTCGTTGACAGCACGAACAATCCGCAAGCGCACGAACTTTATCTGCGTGGACTGACTTTGCTCGCCGCGCGAGGTCCTGGATTGCGCGAAGCAAGGGATTTGTTGCAGCATGCGGTAAACCTCGACGCCGGTTATGCGCAGGCGTGGGGCGCGTTGGCATTGACCGAACTCCTGCTCCCTTCTTATGGACTCGAGACCTTCGACGCTGCGCTCCCGCGAGGCGAGTCGGCCGCGCAACGCGCTCTTTCACTCGACTCCAATACAGCGTCGGCCCACGTCGCGGTCGGGCTCGCGAACACTATTCGCTTTCGCTGGCCGGACGCCTACCAGGCGTTCCGCCGCGCGCTGGCGCTGGCGCCCGGTGATGCGGAAGCGGTCAATCAATATGCCCAATTTCTATCCGCCGTCGGACAGCTCGAGCCCGCGTTGCGCGAGATCGAGCGCGCTCAGCAGCTCGATCCATTGTCGCCTATTATCGGTGTTATTCATGCCGGTGCGCTCGCTGCTCTGAGGCGTGATGATGCCGCGGAGGCACAGATAAAGAGCATTCTCGCGGCGCACCCCGAGTTCGTTGCAGCGCATACCTGGGCCGCCACTCAATACATTGATCGCAAGATGTACCCGGAGGCGGAAGCCCAGTTGCGTTCGTTAGCCAAACTCAACGGCCAAAATGGAGACTCCAAAGGGTTGCTCGTCCGCGGCATGTCCAATCCGACCCAACGCGTCGCGGCCGTGAATCGCCTGGAGACTTCGCCGGAGAATGCCGATATCCGGCGGGACCCGATTTGGTACGCGTTCTATCTCGTATCATTGGGAGAACGTGACCGCGCCCTGGATCAGCTGGAAATTTATGCAGTCAAGCACAACAGCACTTTCGCGGCATGGCTCTGGAATCGAGGATTCGATCCATTGCGTGACGAACCGCGCTTCAAGGCGGTTCTTGCCAAACTGGGTCTTCCCTACACTCCGCCTGCCAAGACTGAGCCATGAGTAACGTCACTGAGCAACGCAAGCTCGCCGCGATCATGTTTACGGACATGGTCGGCTACAGCGCGCTTTCGCAACGCGACGACAAGCTCGCGCTAGAATTGCTTGAAGAACATCGACAATTGCTTCGTGAAATCTTTCCGCGCTTTCACGGCACGGAGATCAAGACGATCGGCGACGCTTTCCTAGTGGAATTTCAGAGCGCGTTGGAAGCAGCCCAGTGTGCGATTGCGATTCAACGCGCCTTGGCTAAACGCAATGCCGACGCTCCGGCAGAAGGGCAAATTCAACTCCGAATCGGCGTTCACATTGGCGACGTCGTTCATCGCGGCGGCGATGTTTACGGCGATGGAGTGAACATCGCTTCGCGGATTGAACCGTTGGCGGGCGCGGGTGGGATTTGCGTGTCGATGGACGTAGAACGGCAAATTCGCAATGCGGTCGAAGCGCGCTTCGAAAAGCTCGCAACCACGGAATTGAAAAACATTTCCGTTCCAATGGAGTTGTTTCGCATTGTGCTGCCTTGGGAGAAAAGATCAGAAGTCAGAGGTCAGAAGCCAGAGATCACAAGGCTGGCTGTTAACTGGACGACGAGATTTGCTTTGATCGCTGCGCTCGTGTTGCTAGCCAGCATTGTTACTTACCAACTGGTAGGGCGCGACCGCCGGGCGCGCCGCTCTTTTGAACAAACCTCGAAGAACGGGCGGCCCAGCGGGCCGTCCGTACCAATTCCGGAAAAAAGCATCGCGGTCCTGCCGTTCGACAATCTCAGTCGCGATCCCGATAACGCATTTTTTACCGAAGGCGTGCAGGATGAGATCCTCACTCGGCTGGCCAAAGTCGCGGACTTGAAAGTCATCGCGCGTACTTCGACGCAGAAATTCAAAAGCGCGCCGGAAAATTTGTCCGACATCGCGAAGCAAATCGGCGCGTTGAACATTCTCGAAGGCAGCGTTCAAAAAGTGAACGATCAGGTACGCGTCAACGTGCAGTTGATCAACGCGCTAACTAATGCGCATCTGTGGGCTGAAATCTACGACCGCAAACTCACCGACATTTTCGCGGTCGAAAGCGACATCGCCAAAACGATCGCCGACGCATTGCAGGCGAAACTAAGCGGCGCGGAGAAGCAGATGATTGCGGCGCAACCGACAAGCGACACGGTGGCTTACGACCTTTACCACAAAGGCAGGTCGCTTTGGGAGAAGCGTTCGGGCGACAACATTCCGAAAGCCATCGACTACTTCAATCAGGCAATCGCGAAAGATCCAAATTATGCGCTGGCCTACGCCGGTCTGGCCAAAGCCTACATCCTGGTCCCTTTTTACGCGGGTGCGGACCGGCTCGATTCATATGCGAAGGCCAAGGGCGCGGCACTCAAAGCTCTGCGCCTTGATCCCAATCTGGCCGAAGCGCACGTCGCACTCGGCAAGGTGCTCTTCATTAGCGAAATCGATCCGGTCGGAGCCATGCGCGAATACAAACGCGGGATCGAACTCCAGCCGAACGACGCATCGGCCCATCACTGGTTAGGTAACGATAGCCTGGCGTGCCTCGGACGATTCGAGGACGCCATCGCGGAGGGCAAGCGCGCGGTTGAGTTAGACCCGCTTTCGCCAATTATTAATGCGGACTTGGGGACAACCTTTTATTATGCCCGCCGCTACGACGAGTCCATTACGCAATTGCGTAAAACGCTCGAGATCGATCCCACATTCTTCTACGCGCACTATAATCTCGGCATTGTTCTTCAAGTAGCTGGCGACCTTTCTGGCGCGGTTGCCGAATATGAAAAGGCAAAGCAACTGAGCGACAACCCATTGGTGTCGGCGCTCTCGGCTCAGGCCAAAGCGCACGCGGGTGACAAAGGTGCCGCGCTGCAAATGTTGGCCGATTTGGATAAGATAAGTCAGCACCGCTGGGTGCTCAGCTACTGGCGCGCGCTGCTTTATCTCAGTCTGGACAATAAAGATGAAGCGCTGCGCTGGCTCGAAAAAAGTTTCGAGGAACGCGACGGATCCAACATCAGCTGGATCAAGGTAGATTCACTGCTCGATTCATTGCACGGCGATCCGCGTTTCGAAGCGCTCGTCCAAAAAGTGATCGGCGAAAAGAAGTGAAGATCGACAATTTCTTCGCCGAGCTGAAGCGCCGCAACGTTTATAAGGTCGCGGTCGCATATGCGGTCGTCGGTTGGCTGCTCGTCCAAGTCGCGACACAGGTTTTTCCGTTTCTGGAGATTCCGACCTGGGTCGTGCGGCTTGTGATTGCGATGGTTGCGATTGGATTTCCAATCGCGCTTATAATCGCTTGGGCATTCGAACTCACGCCGGAAGGTTTAAAGCGAACCGAAGATGTCGATGCCCTGCTCGCGACGAATGTCGGAGTTACAACGTCGGCGCGACAACCTCGAAAGCATGTTTGGATTTTGGTCGTGATTGTTGGAGCCGCCTTCTCCATCGGATTGTTTTTCATCGGACGCTACACGGGGCGAAATACCGTGGCTGGGATTCGCGCCGAGCTGCCTACGAAATCGATCGCGGTATTGCCCTTCGAAAATCTGAGCGACGACAAAGGCGCGGCTTATTTCGCCGACGGCATTCAGGACGAAATTCTGACCAAGCTCGCGAGCATCGCAGATTTAAAAGTGATTTCGCGTACTTCCACCGCGAAGTACAAGAGCAAGCCGGAAGATTTAAAGACAGTTTCACAACAGCTCGGAGTCGCAAACGTTCTCGAAGGAAGTGTGCAGAAAGCCGCCGACAAAGTGCGGGTCAACGTGCAGCTAATCGATGCCCGAGCCGATTCCCATCTCTGGGCCAAGACGTACGATCGTGACATTCAGGACATTTTCGCAGTCGAAAGCGAAGTCGCGCAGGAAATCGCCGATTCACTGAAAGCGAAATTGTCGCCAGCGGAGGTAAACACCGTCGCACGCGCCCCGACGAAAGACACGCAGGCCCATGATCTCTTTCTAAAGGCCGAGTATTTCGCCAATCAAATCTATTCGGCGACCGCGAAGGATCCTGCGGAGACAGCACGGAATGCTGCCGGCTTCTACGAGAAAGCGGTCGGCGTGGATCCTAACTTTGCTCTGGCCTATGCCCGGCTGTCATATCTAAAGGCGAGAATCTACTGGTATAACACCGATCCCAGTCCGCAAGGGATCGATGCTGCGAGGAAAGCGGCCGAGCGCGCTTTGGAACTGCAACCCGAATTGCCGGAAGCGCATCTCTCGATGGGTTACGTCCACTACTGGGGCCGGCGCGATTATGATGCGGCGCTGGCGGAATTCGACAGGGCCCGCAAAACTTTACCCAACAGCGCAAACGTGCTGCAGGCGATCGCCTTTGTTCATCGTCGGCTGGGTAAAATGGAGCAGGCTCTCGACGAGCTGCAACGGAGCGCTGCACTGAGTCCACGCGACAATCTGTTGGTACGCGAGGTCGGCGCCACTTTCGTCTACATGCGCCGTTACGCTGAAGCTAATCCGTTCTACGATCGAGCCCTGGCCCTGGTCCCAGACGACTTCGAGACCCTAGTCTATCAAGTCACGACGTTGCAGATGATTGGCGACTTCGATGCCGCCAGCCGGGCGCTAGCGACGATCCCGGCGGACATCGATCCTCAGGGTTCCGTTTCGTTCGCGCGATGGCAGCTTGCGATGGCGATGCGTCAACCCGATGGGGCTCTGGCGGCGCTGGAGCATGCGCCGGCGTGGCTGCTCGATGAATGGTCGATTACTCGTGAGCCGGTCGCGTTGTTACGCGCGCGTGCGTTGGTGCAGAAAGGTGACGCCCGACCGGCGCGTGTAGCGTTCCTTGAAGCTCAACAAGCGTTGGAGGGATTACTCGATAAGGCGCGCGCACAGGCCGAGGCGCAGAGTTATCTCGCGTTAGTTTATGCTGGATTGGGACAGAAGGACGCCGCGTTGGAGTCAGGACGCCGCGCAACCGAGACCTTACCTTATTCGCGGGACGACATGATCGGCGGCTTCTATCTCGCGCAGCTCGCGATGGTGGAGGCACAAGTCGGCGAGAAACAATCAGCGCTTAATCACATTGAACAGTTACTGGCAATTCCAGTCGGCCATGTTTTATCCAGAGTTTCGTTACGTCTCGATCCGGTTTGGGATCCGCTGCGCAACGATCCGCGTTTCCAGAAACTCTGCGAAGAAAAGCCAAAGTGAGAATCGACAATTTCTTTGCCGAGCTGAAGCGGCGCAACGTGTACAAAGTCGCGGTCGCGTATGCTGTCGCATCGTGGTTGCTCATTCAAATCGCAACCCAAGTATTTCCGTTTTTTGAAATCCCGAACTGGGCGGTGCGTTTGGTTGTATTAATTCTGATCGCGGGCTTTCCCGTCGCGTTGGTTTTCTCTTGGGCGTTCGAGATCACGCCGGAAGGGATTAAGCGCGAGTCCGAGATCGAAGCGGGTAAATCGATCACCCATCACACTGGGCGGAAGATTGTCTGGATCACCGTTGTCCTCGCGGTTGCCGCTGCGGGACTCCTCGCTTTTCAGTTCTTTGGACCAAAGTTTGGCGCTGTTCCGAAGAATGAGGCGGCAGCGATTCCCAGCAAATCGCTTGCGGTGTTGCCCTTCGAGAATCTGAGCGAGGACAAGGGCAATGCCTATTTCGCGGAAGGTGTACAGGATGAAATTTTGACCCGACTGGCGAAGGTGGCTGACCTGAAAGTGATTTCACGCACGTCCACCCAGCATTTCAAAAGTGCACCCGATAACCTTCCACAAATCGCAAAACAACTCGGCGTCGCCCACATTTTGGAAGGCAGCGTCCAAAAGGTGAACGATCAGGTGCGGGTCAATGTGCAGTTAATCAATGCTATGACAGACGCCCATCTCTGGGCCGATACATACGACCGCAAGCTGACCGACATCTTCACGGTCGAAACAGAGATCGCGAAGACGATTGCCGACATGTTGCAGGCGAAGCTGAGCGGCTCGGAAAAAATGATGATGGCCAAACGGGCCACCGAAAATTCAGAAGCTTACGAGCTTTACCTCAAAGGCCGCCATTTTTGGAACCGGCGAACAGAAGCAGACATAAGGAAGGCGCTGGAATTTTTTCAACAGGCAATCGCAAAGGATCCAGAATATGCCGTGGCCTACGCCGGCGCCGCGGATTGTTGGTCGGTCATGCCCAATTACAGCAACGATGCGCCGAAGCAATACATTGACCGCGCGATCCCCTTGGCGCGTCGTGCAATTGAACTCGACGATTCACTGGCCGAAGCGCATGCCGCACTGGCGAATGCGATCGGCGCAGATCTGCAGCTTGCCGCATGCGAACTGGAGTTCAAACGCGCCTTTGCTTTGAATCCGAACTACGCCTCCGCGCATCAGTGGTACGGCGAAGTTCTACAGTCGTTAGGCCGGTTTGAAGAAGCGACCGCGGAATTGCGGCGCGCGCACGATGTCGACCCGCTTTCCCTTATCATAAACGCCATTCTGGCCAGCACACTCTATTCCGGTGGAAACAACGAACAAGCGCTGGAGCAGATCCGTCGCACACTCGATCTCGATCCGGATTTTAATGTTGCTTACTGGGCGCGCGGACAAATCAACGAAAGTATGGGCAACCTGGATCAGGCGATCGCTGACTACACCAAGGCGACGACGACTGGTAGTCCCTCCGACCCATCGCAGGCGATGATTGCTTGCGTTTATGCGCGCTCCGGCAGACGCGCCGAGGCAGACAAAATTCTAAACGAGTTGATGAACGAATCCCAACGCCGCTTCGTTTCGAGTTATGCGCTGGCTCAAATCAACGCGGTGCTGGGAAACAAGGACGAGGCGATCCGGCTTCTCGAGAAGGCTTATGACGAGCGAAGCATCCCGATTGGTGGTTGCGGAATCGGCGGCCCCAAAATCGACAATCGTTTCGACGCCTTGCGAAATGATCCGGGTTTTCAAAAATTTGTCGCGAAGTTCGTCGGCGAAGCGAAATGAGCAACCGTAACTTCTTCTCCGAGCTGAAGCGGCGTAACGTTTACAAAGTTGCAGCGGATTTCGTCGTCATCGACTGGTTGCATCCTGCCCCGATGGATTGACATAAAACCAGATTTCTGGGAATATGGCTCGATGAAAACCACGCTGGATTTGCCAGATCATTTAATGCGAAAAGTGAAGATCCGTGCGGTGCACGAGCATAAGAAGCTAAAGGATACGATCGCCGAGTTGATCCGAAAAGGGATCGCGGCCGGGAACACGAACCGAAAGAAGATTCCGAAACCGGTTAAATTGCGCGGGGGCCCTTTGACGATCGATGAGATCGAAGCAGCCATCAATTGGGCCCGCGATTAGCAATGGTCCTCGTCGATACCAACATCGTCGCTTATCTGCTGATCGATGGCGACTTCACCGAAGCCGCGCAAGGTTTGCGTAAACGCGATCCTGACTGGCGGAGCGAAGCCTTGCTCATGATCGAGTTTACTAATGTGCTCGCTGCCTCAATTGCAGCCAGGAGAATGACGCTTCCATTGGCCAGCGATTTTCTGGCGAAGGCGGACGCTTTGCTCGAGGGCAAACTGGCGCGCATTTCGCATGCAGCAGCCCTGGCGATCGCCGTTCGCTTGCGGGTAAGCGCTTATGATGCGCGGTTCCTCGCCCTGGCAAATCAACTCGGGAGTCGGCTGGTGACCGAGGATGCGAAATTGCGCGCTGCTGCTCCGGCGCTGACTCAATCTCTGAGCGAAGCGCTGGCGGCGGTCTGATTATCCAGCCAAGAGAATCCTGCCCAACGGACGTGAATCTGCAGAATTTTTTCGCCGAGCTGAAGCGGCGCAACGTTTACAAGGTCGCGATTGCCTACATCGTTGGCGGCTGGGCGCTCTCGCAGGGAATCGCGCAGGTGTTTCCTGTGTTCGACGTTCCGAATTGGATCATTCGTTTAATTGTCTTGCTCATAATAATAGGGCTCCCCGTCGCGCTCGTCCTGGCATGGACGCTCGAGATAACGCCGGAAGGAATCAAACGCACCGAAACCGCGGACGCGATGCCGGCGGCAACCCGAAAGAAAAAACACGCCTGGATTTATGTCGTTGTCGTTGGCGCTGCTATCTCAATCGGATTGTTCTTTCTCGGCCGCTACAGCGCTCCGCTTACTGCCAGTCTGGCTCGTACTGCAAGTAAATCGATCGCCGTTCTGCCCTTTAGCGACTTGTCGCCTAACCGTGATCAGGAGTCGTTTGCCGACGGTATGGCGGAGGAAATTCTCAATGCGCTCGCGCATATTAAGGATTTGAAGGTCGTCGGCCGCGCGTCCTCATTTTTTTACAAAGGGAAAAACGTCAGTTTGAAGCAAATCGGTTCCGAGCTCGGCGTCGCCAACATTCTCGAAGGTTCGGTTCGCAAACAGGGCGAGCAGGTGCGTATCACCTCAGCGCTGACTCGCGCCGCAGATGGTTTGCAGCTGTGGTCGAAGAGTTATGACGGAACACTCGCCAACATCTTCGACCTTCAGGAATCGTTCGCACGCGACATCGCCGGCGAGCTCAACGTGGTGCTGGGCGATCCATCTCAATCGCGAATTGTCGATAAGCCGACTGACAACCCGCAGGCCTACGCGCTGTTTATCGAAGCACAAACTCTCGTTAGCTGGCGCATCGGCGACAGTCTGCCGCGCGCGATTGCTTTACTTGAAGAGGCGACAAGGCTCGATCCAAACTTTGCGCGTGCGTGGGCGAAACTCGCGGTCGCGCTCGCGGTCGAACCGCAGTATGCAGCGGCAGATTGGCAAACAAACTGGGCCGCGGCGGAACCAGCTGCCCGGCGCGCAATTGCTCTCGACCCGAAAACTGCCGAAGCCTATGCGGCACTCGGCTACATCGATTTTTCCCGACGCCGCTACGTAGAAATGGTCGAACCTGCGCAACGCGCAATCGCCATTGACCCCAACAATGTCACCGCCAATTTCTGGCTCGCAAATCAACTGGCAGCGACGGGCCGGACGACCGAAGCGGAAGCGGTCAATGATCGCGCACTCAAGAGCGATCCGGGTAACGCGCTGCTGCTCTTTTACAAAGCAGGTATGCGGATCCGAGCCGGGGACATCGAGGCGGCAGCGAAACTCGCGCAACGAGTCGACACAATGGGCAGTCCGCTGGCCGGGGCAATTCTCTTCGCGATCGCCGCGAGGCAAGGCAATCACAGTCGCGGAGCAGAGGAATTTGCGCGCGGCTTTGGTGCATGGCGAACTGGATTAAGCAAGGAAGATTTTGCTGCGATCTATCGCGGTATTTACACAGACGAGCCAGCGAGACAAACCGCTCTCGCGGTTCTCGCGGGGCATCCGAGTGATGAATTTGCCGGCACGTTTCTGATCCTGCTTGGCGAACCCGAGCAATCATTCACCTGGTTCGAGCGAAGCGGCACCGGTTTGTCGGACGGCTACTTAAACTGGCTTTGGTGGCCACACGCCTACGCGCGCAGGGTACGCCAACACCCGGCCTTTCAAAGTTTTGCGAAGCGGATCGGCCTGGTTGATTACTGGAAACAGAATCGCTGGCCCGACATCTGTCAGCCGGCGCCGGAACGCGGCCCAGACGCTTTCACCTGCCAATGAACTTCTTTGCCAAGCTGAAACGGCGTAACAAGGTTGTTGTTGCGTGTGTAATCGGCGGAGTATTCGCTGCTGGGGTAGCCTCTGCCGATGAAATCACCGTCGTGCGTAATCTTCTTGGGCCTGAAGGCCCGTTGTTCATCGACGGCAATCTTTATTACGTTGGGTGGGTTTCGAACACGCTCTCGAAATGGGATGGCAAAACGACCACGGTATTGAATCACACCGAGGGCTGCGGGCATAACGGGTTGGCGCTCACGAAACAGAAAACATTCTTGCTCGCGTGCACGAATGATCCCGGCGCAATCCTGGAACTCGACATGACCGGGAAACAACTGCGACGATGGGACGTTGACAGCAACGGCAAGAAATTCGACGGCGGCATAAATGATATTGTGGTGACTGCCAGCGGCGGTGCTTATGCCACAATATTTGGCCCATACCCCGACCCACCAATACCAACAGGCGTGATTGGGAGAATCCTCTACTGTGCTCCGGGCAGTGAGAAATGGGTCGAAGTCGCAGATGATCTCAACTACGCAAACGGAATCGGTGTTTCGCCAGATCAAAAGACTCTTTACGTCAGCCAAACGGTCAGCAACTGCATGTTAAAATTTAGTATCGAAGCTGATGGCACGTTGAGTCACCGCTCAAATTTTGCTCTTCTGAATGTTCTCACGAAAAACAAGAACGACTCCCCGTGGCTTGGACCG
>Ga0066903_100003186_pt1 | contig 13287 bp, 15 predicted proteins | sample PanSoiMetaGPlot1_FD_67491 | JGI IMG/M metagenome (GOLD analysis project Ga0066903, IMG submission 67491) | Tropical forest soil microbial communities from Panama analyzed to predict greenhouse gas emissions - Panama Soil - Plot 1 (version 2) | ecosystem: Environmental > Terrestrial > Soil >... | reverse complement strand
CGAATCATCTTCGAGCGCTGCGCGAGATCGTCATCGGAAAGTTTTCCAAACGCGGGGTCGACTTGCGCAATGTTAAACAGGAAGAACCGGAACTCTCTTCGGTAGGTCACGCGCGCCAGGAATTTAAAATTCAGCAGGGTCTGGAAGGCGACAAAGCCAAGAAAATTATTCTCGCGATCAAGGGTCAGAACTTCAAGGTTCAGAGTCAGCTCCAGGATCGACAAATTCGCATCACCGGAAAAAAGAAAGACGAATTACAGACGGTGATACAGTTTGTGCGCAGCCGCGATTTCGGCGTGGCGACTAATTTCAAAAACTTTCGCGATTAGCCGCCCTGGACTGGCGGCATCACTGAAATCTCCTCGCCTGCTTTCAGTTTGTAATTGCGGTCAACAAATTCGAGTCCCGCGCCGACAAGAATGCTCTTGTCCTGTGCGCGTAGCGCCGGAACTTCCTTGTAGATCTGCTCTAAGAGATCGGAAACCGTCGCGCCTTCCGCTAAATCGACATCGAAATGGTCTCTGGCAGCAGCATCGCGCAGTTGCGCGTAGAATTGTCCCTGAATCTTCATTAGATGAGTCCCAACTAGTCACCGATCACTCATCACTTGTCACTTTCGATGAGTTCTTTCCGCAAAACCCCGATACACGGCAGATTCCGATAACGCTCATCGTAATCGAGGCCGTAGCCAACCACGAACTCGTCTTCGATCTCAAACCCGAGATAATCCGCGTCGACCTCGCGGGCACGGCGTTTCTTTTTGCTTAAGAGCACACAGATCCGAATACTGCGCGGTCCCGCGGTCTCCAACTTCTCGCGAATCGCAGCCAGGGTGTGCCCGCTGTCGAGGATGTCGTCGAGAATCAGAACGTGTCGATCTTTCACGTCCGGCGGCGCCACCTGATTGAATATAACTTCGCCACTGGTTTGCGCTTTGCCGTGATAACTCGCCACGCTCAAACAATCGAGGCGCAACGGAAGCGTGATCCGGCGCATCAAATCCGCCATGAATACGAGGCTCCCGTTCAAAACCGCGATCACGGTCAGCTCGCGGTCGCGATAATCCTTCGAAATTTGGGCTGCGATCTCATCCAGCCGCCGCAAGATTGTCGGCTCATCAAACAGAACGCGCTCAAGGTCGCCTTGCACTGTTCTTTATTAGGCCATTGCCGCCGCGAAAGATCAACGTGCGACTGCTTCACGTCCAAATGCTAATTTTCGGCGATGCGCGTCCAGCATAAACAACTGGAAGTCCGAACGAAAGGCAAGGGCACTTACGAAATCACGGATGAGGTTCAAGACACGATCGACAAATCCGGCGTGCGGAACGGTACCGTCACAGTTTTTGTTCAACACACGAGTTGCAGTTTGACAATGATGGAGAACGCGGCGCCGACGGCGCGCCGTGATGTCGAGAGATTTTTTGACCAGCTTGTGCCGGAAGACGCCAATTACGAACACGACGATGAAGGCGCCGACGACATGCCTTCGCACATTCGAATGGTTCTGACGCGCTCGAGTGAAACGATTCCGATCGTCGATGGGAAAATGCAGCTCGGCACCTGGCAGGGAATCTTTCTGTTCGAGCACCGGCGCGATCCGCACCGACGGAGAATCTCAGTTACAATTATCGGCGAATAAACAGCGCCTTGATGGGCGGTGATGAGAAGCGCTCGCGTTAATGAATCTGAATATTGCCGCTGGTGAGATTGCCGCCGGCGGTATAGCCATTACTGAGCTGAATCGAAAACACGTCATCGCTATTGTTGTTACTGTTGCCGCTGTACGACACACGCCTACAAATAAATTGCGTTCACCAATCGAAGCGATTTCTCGTTAGGCAAAACCGATTGCTCCATTTGATTCATGACGTAGGCAAAACTGATTTTGTTTTCCGGATCGGCAAACGCGTGACTTCCGCCGGCGCCTGGCTGGCCAAACGGTCCGAGCCGGACGGGCGGTTGTTTCGATCCTCCGAAGATTTTCTTTGTCGAATCATGCGCCTCTTTCATGAAACCGGCTGAGAAGGCCGTCGGAATTTGAAACACGCGATCCATTCCATCAGTCAGAGTCGTCGTCATCCAGCGCATCGTTTGTTCCGCGAAAAACAACCGCCCGTCCGGCTCGGACCGGCCACCGTTTGCCAGCATCGCGTAAAATTTGGCAAGCGAATTGGCGCTGCCGATTCCGCCAAACGAAACCAGTGACTCCGCGCGAATCTCAGGCTTATTCATCTCGCTCACGGCACTCAAACCGCGCGGCGAAGTGAAAACTTTGTGCGCGAACGTTCCACTCGTCGCTGCATCCCGATAAAAGTCCGAGCCGGACTGGCCCTTCTTCGGTTCCGTCTGTCTGCCAATCTTCGCCGCATACATTGTCGCGACACGATGATTTTGCGATTCGGGTAAGCCGATCCAAACATCGAGCCCGAGCGGTTTCGCGAAAGTTGTTCGCCAATATTCGCTCACGGTCGTGCTAGAAATTCGCCGAACCAGTTCGTCTAACAGAAAGCCGAATGTGCGAGCGTGATAACCGTGGGCGGTGCCCGGCGGCCAGTTCGGTTCCTGCTTTTCAAGCGCCTCGATCACCGCGGCGTAATCAAAGATGTCTACTTTCCGATCGAGCGCGGCGAGCCCGGCTTGATGCGAAAGCAGGTGCGCGAGCGTGATCTCGTCCTTACCCGCTTGCGCGAACTCCGGCCAGAACTCCCCCACTCTGCGTTCGATGTCGATCTTATGTTCCTGCAAAACGTGTAACAGACAGGCGCTGCCAAGTCCTTTGGTCGCGGACCAAATGAGAACGATCGTATCTTCGGCCCACGGTTGCTCGCGGCGCGCATCGCGAAATCCTCCATGAAGATCGAGAATCGGTTTTCCGTTTTGCCAAACGGAAATCGCGGCGCCCAGCTCGCCGAACTTCTCGAAATTCTCTTTGAACAACGGTTCGAGCCGAGCGCGCAGTTCGTCGGCATTGAGTTGCATTTCTAGATGCTGTGGTGGCAGGCGTCCCGCCTGCAATAATTTAAAAAGCAGCCGAGACGGCTGCCTCCACAGAAGATATCAGATCAGTTTCTGAACCGATTCGAGGTCCGGATCCTTTTTCGCGATGTCGCGAAATGATGGATCCATTTTGAAACTGGTAAGCAGATGGACCTGGGCCGATTTCGGATTGCCGAGAAGCGCGTCGTAGCAACCCATATTATAATAATAGATCGGCTCCCGGAGCAGCGAGATTGGACCCTTCAGCAAGAGTTTCCTTGCCTGGAGAGTTTTACCGAGCTCGTGCAAACAAAAACCGGCGTGAAGAAATCCCGCCGTGGCGTGTGGGGCAACTCGACACAACTTGCGGCTAACGCTCAAGGCGCGTGCCCATTTCTTTTCCCGCATCAAATGATGAAGGCGCAGTTGCAGGACCTCTGGCTGAGTCTGCCCCGGCTTGTCGATCGCGTTCAATTCGGAAATGGACTCGCGGTTCATGCCCAGTTCGGCATAACCGGCGGCCGCCCGTAGTCGCCAATCGTAATCCACGCATGGCTTTAAGCAGGGACCTTGCCAGCTAGGGCGATTGCGCTCAATCGCCAGATTGAAAGGCCCTACAAAAGCAGCTGTTCTAGTTCGCCTAGTCGACGCTCGAACAAGCGCAACGTGCTCTCGATCGGCGCCGGCGTGGTCATGTCGACTCCCGCCGCTTTCAAAGCTTCCAATGGGAACTTGGAGCCGCCAGACCTCAGGAAAGCAAGATAAGCGTCGACTGCGCCGCTCTCACCGCGCAAAACCTTTCCGGCAAGCGCGACCGCCGCGGAAATTCCGGTCGCGTATTTATAAACATAGAACGCGCCGTAGAAATGCGGGATGCGCAGACATTCCAAGTCGAGCTGCGGATCAAGAACGAAATTTTCCGCAAAGTAAGCGACCAACAGTTTGTGATACTCGGTTTTGAAAACGTCCAACGTGAGCGCGTCGCCACTTTCCTCGATCGCGTGCACGATCTTTTCGAATTCGGCGAACATCGTCTGCCGGAAAAGCGTGCCGCGGATGTCGTCGATCTGCCGATTAATAATATATGCGCGCATTTTCGTATCGCGCGTTTGTTCGAGCAGATAGTGGGTCAATAGTTCCTCGTTAAAGGTCGAAGCGACCTCCGCCAAAAATATCGGGTAATCGTAATCCTGAAATTTTTGCGATTTCTGCGAGAACCAGGTGTGCATCGAGTGGCCAGCCTCGTGCGCGAGCGTGTAAAGATCGACAAACACGTCTTCTTTGTAATTCATCAAAATGTAGGGCGGCGCGCCGTAGCTTCCGGATGAGAACGCGCCGCTGCGTTTACCCTTTGTTTCGTACCGATCACACCAGCGACCGCCCAATCCTTCTCGCAGAACATCGACATATTTTTTTCCGAGCGGTTGCAACGCAGCGACCACTTTGTCGACGGCTTCGTCAAACGAGATGTGCGATTCGATCTCTGCCACCATCGGCACGTAAGTGTCGTAATGATGGAGCTCTTTCAGTTTCAACACGCGCCGGCGCAGCTCAAAGTATCGAAACAGCGGCCCAAAGTTCGCCCGCACTGATTCGATCAGGTTCTCATAAACCGAGACGGGCACATCGTCGGGAAACAACGCCGCTTCGAGGGATGACGAATAATTTCTCGCGCGCGCGCGGAAAACATCCGCCTTCACAGAATACGCGAGCGAGCTCGCGAGCGTGTACTGATGATCTTGAAACTCGGCGTAGAATTGGTGGAAGGCTCGTTTTCGCAGTTCCGGATCGCGTTTCACCAAAAACGAGCTGAACGAGCTTTGCGTGAGCGGCTTTTCACGGCCGGTCTCGTCCGCGAGCAGACCAAACTTCATATCGACGTCGGTGAGCTGCGAAAAAGTATCATCGTAGCCATTCAGCGCAGCCGCGCCGAGCGCCAGGATCCGTTCTTCGGGCTCGGAAAGAACGTGCGGCTTCAGGCGACGAATTTTGTGGAGCTTGATTCGCCACTCGGCCAATGCAGGATCGATAACAAACTTTTCGAATGTCCTGTCATCGATCGCCTGGATTTCGGGAGCGACGAATGCAAACGCCTCGCCGATTTTCGTAAACAGATTTTGAATTTGTCCGACACGCGCGAGGTATTCCGTGTTCGCGCTGTCTTCCGCCAACTGAAGCGACGCGAAGTGATATAGCTTTTCGATTTTGAGATCGAGCGTCTTCTCGAACTCCAAAAAGTCCGCCAAAGTTTTCCCGGACTGACCAAGCGTTCCTTTCCATTCCTTAATTCGGGGGTACGTCTGCTTAAGCCAGCGGAAATCTTCCTTCCATTTGTCGGCGTTGGCGAACAAATGCGTCAGGTCCCATTTGTCGGATTCGGGAATTTCAGCGCGCGTTGGAACATCCACGGCAGACTCTCGCACAAAGTCCGTAAAGGATACAAAGGAACGCCAAAAATTTTAACGTCGTGTCGTTTGTGACCGTCGTGTGAGGCGCTTCATCGCGACGTGTCGTGCGATTTTGCGCATCGCTTTTTCCAGAAGCTGTTTCCCTGGCCGAATTTTGTGCCAAGGCGACGCGCCCGATGGATGCGGCAACGGAATTAGATCGAAAATCTGTTCTGCGCGCTGCACGCGAAATTCTTGGCCAATGACTTCCTCTAATTTTTCGCAATCGATAAACTGTGAGATCGCCAGTCGTCCAACCGGAATGATCAATCGCGGCTTCAAGATTTCGATTTCCTCGTTCATCCACGGTGCGCAATTTCGGATTTCGTCCGGCGCCGGGACCCGATCGGTGCCGCCCGCCGATTTTCCGGGGAAACAGCGGCAGACCGCTGCGAAATAAATTTTGGCGCGAACGGCGGTTTCGTTTATTCCGCAAAATCGTTCGAACCAGCGAAACAATGTCTGGCCGGCGGTGTGCGCGAATGGCTGCTTCAGAGTCGGTTCGCGAGGACCTGGTGCCTGACCAATAATCATCACGTCGCTTACGATTGCGCCGCCAGAAACCGGGGTCGATTTCATTCGCGGGCAACGGCGACAACGCCGCAGCTGTGCGACATGTCGATCTAGCGCGCGTTGTTTGGCCGACGCCGCCATCAGCGTCGAAAGATCGAAAAGAGCAAACTCAAAACGATGCTGATGATAATGCAGGTGACGATCGGGAAATAAAACGCGCCGTGTTCACGTTCGATGCGAATATCGCCGGGCAAACGGCCCAGCCACTTTGGCGCGAAGCCACTCCACAAAATGAATCCAAGCAGGAGCACGAGCGCGCCGATGATCATTAGAAATTTTCCGACATCATGCATCCTGAGTGAAGGTTGCGCTATTCAAGAGGAGGCACAAGGTTGACGTTCGATGGCGGTACAGTTCAGAGATTATTATGAGACGCTCGGCGTTTCCAAAACGGCGACTGACGACGAGATCCGGAGGGCATTCCGGAAACTCGCGCGCAAATATCATCCCGACGTCGCCAAGGATAAAAAAACCGCGGAAGAAAAATTCAAGCAGATCAATGAAGCCTACGAAGTACTGAGCGATCCGGAGAAGCGGAAGAAATACGATCAGCTCGGCGCGAATTGGAATCAGCCGGGCGGATTTCAACCGCCGCCGGAATGGGGAGCTCAACCTGGCGGTGGATTTTACCAATGGAGTGGCGATGGCGGACGCGGAGTTGAGTTCGAATTCGGCGGCACCGGCTTTAGCGATTTCTTCGAAGCATTTTTCGGCGGCGGACGAGGACGTTCTGCTTTCGGCGGATTCGGCGGCCGCGAAGCAACGGCAGAGCGCGGCGCTGACGTTGAAGCCGATATTTTGGTCACGCTCGAGGAAGCGCTGCATGGATCGACAAGGACCGTTTCGTTGCGACGGGCCGGTTCCAACAAAGTGGAAACGTACCAGGTAAAAATTCCGCGAGGCGTCCGCGAAGGGCAGCGCATCCGCCTCGCAGGTCAGGGTGAAGCCGGAGCGCGCGGCGGCAAGAAAGGCGATCTCTTTCTGCGCGTGCGATTGGCAAAGCATCCAGATTTCTCGGTTGAGGTCAGCGACCTTCTTCACGAAGTGAACATTGCGCCGTGGCAAGCAGCGCTCGGAACGGAATTGAAAGTCCCGACGTTGGAAGGAAACGTGAAACTGAAGATTTCGCCGGGAACGCAAGGTGGTCAGCGTTTTCGTTTGCGCGAACGCGGATTGCCTGGAATCTCGGGAAAACGCGGAGACCTCTACGTCGTCGTCCAAATTAACATTCCGAAAAAATTAACCGAACGAGAGCGCGAGATTTGGAGCCAGCTGGCGAAGCTGCACGGCGCGTGAGATCGGCATCGACAAACGCCCGCGCCCTGGTTTAACGAAACGGAAATGAAAATTTCACTCGGAACCGATCACGCAGGCTTTCGCTACAAAGAAAAAGTTAAGGACTTACTGACTTCACTCGGCCATGAGGTAAAGGATTTCGGCACCTTCAACGAGGATCCGGTCGACTATCCGGTTTTCGTTCGGCCCGCTGCGGAAGCGGTTGCGAGCGGTGATTGCGATCGGGGCATCGTTTTTGGCGGCTCGGGCAACGGCGAAGCGATGACCGCGAACAAGGTCCACGGCGTGCGTTGCGCCCTTTGCTGGAACGAAGAGGTCGCGCGCCTATCCCGTCAACACAACGACGCCAACGTGCTTTCGCTTGGTCAAAGAGTGATTCCGGAAGATGTCGCTCTCAAAATTGTGCGGGTTTGGTTGGAAACCCAGTTCGAAGGTGGCCGCCACATAAAGCGCGTGGCAATGCTGAATGAGATGTAAGCGGTCAAAGTAGCCGATCCAGACATACGCTCGTCAGGAAAACAGCACTGACAAAAGCGTTGCTCTGGAAAAACGCGCGATTGATGCCGGCGACATCGAGCGAGCGCGCGCTGCGATGCTCGAAAAATAAAGCGACTGCGACGAGCGGCATCGCCCAAAAATAAATCGGGCCGAGCCGCCCAATCACACCGAAGGCAATCAGCGCCAGCAAAAGCAATACGTGCAGCAATTGGGCGAGGCGCAATGTGCGGGACGCGCCAAGTCTTACCACGAGTGAATGGAGCCCTTCGCGCCGATCGAATTCAAAATCCTGAATCGCGTAAATCAGATCGAAGCCGGCAACCCAGCAAACAACTCCCGCAGCTAAAACAAACGGCGCTAGATCAATCGCTCCAGTTTGCGCGACCCAAGCCCCGACGGGCGCGATCGCGAGAGCGGCACCGAGAAAGAAGTGTGTCGCCGAGGTGAACCGCTTAGTGACCGAATAAAAGAAAACAATTCCGAGCGCGAGCGGCGAGAGCAAGAGCGTGAGCCGATTAATGGAAGCGGCTGCAATGAGAAACGCAACGGAACTGATGACTAGCAGAATCCCCACTGCCGACTTCGGCAAGAGCAAGTGGCGCGAAGCGGTGCGCGGATTGCGCTGATCAAGTGACCAATCGATCCAACGATTAAAAAGCATTGCGGCGGTGCGCGCGCAGACCATGCAGATTCCTACCAGAACCAGCGTCCGCAAAGCGGGTAATCCGTTCGCCGCCACAACCAGGGCGCCGAGCGCAAACGGCAGCGCGAAAATCGTGTGGGCGAAGCGGATTAACCGAAGAAACCGTTCGATCGCGCCCGCCCCTCTATGGCTTGGACGATTTGGGCGTTGTGAACTCATTATTTGGTCGAAATTTAGGCTAAAGCTAAGGGTAAATTGGCGAGGAGGCATGGGTTGGGCAAGACGGTGGCATTACAGCTGCTCTAATCGATATGGAAATTATAATATGATCACCTTTGCCTACCAAGCCCGAGACGCTTCCGGCCGCATCGTCTCCGGTATCCAAGACGCCCTCAACGAGGATAACGCCGTCACCAGCCTAATGAGCCGCGGCCTGATGGTGCTGTCGTTACAAGAGAAAGCCGCTGCCAGCAAAACTAAAAAGAAGAACTGGACGGTGAAAGAGACCGACCTGGTTCTCTTCACGCGCCAGCTGGCCACCATGATCGAGGCCGGTATTTCATTGGTTCAAGGTTTGACGGCTCTTTACGACCAATGCGATGCCAAACGTCAAAAGGCTCTGCGATTCGTCGTCAGCGACGTGACCACTCGAGTGCAGGGCGGTGAGACTTTCCACGAGGCGATCGCCAAGCATCCCCGAGTTTTCAATCGCCTCTTCGTCAGCATGGTGAAAGCGGGTGAGACCGGGGGTTTACTTGCAGAAATTCTCGAACGCCTTGCTGGATTTCTCGAAGCGAGCGCCCGTCTGCGCAAAAAGGTCAAATCGGCCATGACCTATCCGGTCATCGTCATCTGCATCGCGCTAAGCATCACCACCTTCCTGATTGTGCGCGTTGTCCCGATTTTCGGAGAAATCTTCAAGGATTTCGGCGCGAAGTTGCCGGCGCCGACCCAATTTCTAATCGACGTCAGCGATTTCGTTCGCGGGGAGTGGTACTTCCTGCTTCTAGGAATCGGGGCCACCATTTTCGGCATTCGCACTTTTCTTCGATCGCAACGCGGCAAGCAAATGTGGGACCGGTGGAAATTGAAGCTGCCGGTGTTCGGGCCACTCATCCACAAAATCGCGATGTCGCGCTTTGCCCGCACCTTCGCCCAGCTCATTCGCAGCGGTGTTCCGATTCTTGAAGTGATCGACATCGTCGGCGGTTCAGCCGGCAACGACGTGATCGAGAAGGGCATCAAGTCGGTGGGCGATGATGTGGAGAAAGGCGACAACCTCTCGGTCGCAATGTCAAAGAAATCAATTTTCCCGCCGATGCTTCTGCGCATGGTCGCGGCCGGCGAAGCCACCGGCAAGATCGACAACATGCTCGAGAAAATGGCGGACTTCTGGGACGAAGAAATCGAAGCGATGCTCGACGCCCTGACCTCATTGATCGAACCGATGCTGATTGTTTTCCTGGGCGTGATCGTGGGCGGCATCGTGATCGCGATGTTCCTGCCCATCTTCAAACTCAACGAAGTGGTCTCACAAAACCAATCCGGACATTGATTTCCCAAAACAAGAGCTAAGGAGAAGCTCGTAGGCAGGGAGGGGGCGGACCGAAAGGTCCGTCCCTTTCTGCTTTGTAAGCTTCCTCTTCCTCTGCTCGCTTCGTCTTAAACTAAAGACGGAGCAGACTAAGATTAAGCCAAAGAGGAAGAGCGTAATCGCCGCCGGCGATTACGGATGATCGACAAATACCGGCGCCGCCGAGATGTCTTTGGCCTCGAAAGAGAACCCGTGCGCATTGCTGCGCAGCGCCTTCAAAACCGTCGCCACGCTTTGCGCGGAAGCGGCGGAATAGAAACGGACCAGTCCCACCGTCGTTCGCGAACCAAACACCGTGATCATGATTGTCTCGTCATCGACCGAATTCATGAACATGTGGCTTCCGTTGCCCTGATGATAAAGCGCGTTGAATTCCACTTCGCCGATCCGCCGGGCGAGCTCGCGGGTGGCCGCGAACGAGCCGGCAGCGAGCGCTGCAATCACGGTTACGTCCATCGCATCCATGTCGCCGCATTGCGAAATTACGTTTCCGCCGCGATCGATCACAACTGTCAGCTCGGCCTCGGCTTTCTTTAGAAAATCGCCGAGCACGCCATCGAGCGTCGCTACGTCTTGAATCGTCAGAACCGGGATGGCGTTCATGCCGGAAGTTCTTGAGTTTGTGGCGGCTCGACCGGGATTGCGACCGGCAACGGCGCTCCTTGCGGCGCTTCGCTTTGTTTGCTGAACTTGTGGAGTAAAATCTGCGACACTGCGTTTAGCGTTGCGAACACGTTCTGGCCGGTGCTGGAAATAACCTCGAAACTTTGCAGCCGCTTCTTTCCGTTGTTCAACACGTACTCCATGTAATTGACCGGAGCGATGTTTGGTAGGTCACGCTTGTTGTATTCGAGGACGCATGGCGTGTCTTCGATCGACATGTTCTGGAGCGAGATGTTGTCGCAGAGATTTTTCCAGCTCTCGACGTTCTCCTCCATTTTTTCCCATTGCGAATCGGCCACGAAAACGATTCCGTCGACGCTGCGCAAGACCAGCTGTCGCGTCGCGTTGTAAATCACCTGACCGGGAACGGTGTAAAGCTGGAACTTGGTGACGAAGCCCTTGATAACTACCGCGTTCAACGGCAGAAAATCGAAGAACAACGTTCGCTCGGTCGCGGTCGCGAGCGAAACAAGATCACCGCGATTAAGCGGATTAATTCGCTGATGAATGTAATTAAGATTCGTCGTTTTCCCACACAACGCCGGACCGTAGTAAACGATTTTGAACTGAATCTCGCGGCTGGCGTAATTAATGATCGACATTCGAACTCTCCGATTGGGCGTAAGTCTGGGACAGTTTCTCCGCGAGCTCAGCCAGGCGAGTGCGGATCTCGGGCGCGAATGAAGTCTCGTGCAGAGCGGTGAGGCAAACATTTCCGTGCGCAAAAAAGCTGACCGCCGAGTCGCTCGTGTACAACGTCATCGCAACCAAGCGACCGAGTTTGGTCTCACACACGTGCTGCGTGATCCGCTCCAACATCGACGGCGCCATTGCACACAAACCGTCGGCGTGGAATTTTTCCGGCAGCTCTCCGGCCAAACTCAACCCGTCTGAAAATGTAATCGCGCAGGCTTTCACGCCGCCCAGCGCGTTGGCTTGCGCGACGATTTCCTTCGGGTCGACTTTTTCGATCGCCGGCTTGGTTTCGGTCGATTCAGTTGCGGCAGCGACCGGTTCGATGTCGATCTTCTTTTCGATCACTGGCTCCTTCGCCAACTGAATCAACCGTTTTGCGTCTTCCTGCGCTTTGAGCAGGAACGGTGTCTCGAAATCCTTGTCGAGCGCGAACTCTTCCTGATCATCGCGAAGTTTCAACACTGTTGCCGGCAAATTCTTGAGCACCTCGTCCAACGGCAACGCCACTGGTGTTTTCACCACATCGATCTGAAACATCTCGCGATATTGTTCCGGCAATGCCGCCTGAAAAACATCCGGCACGATCAAAACCCGTCCCCTCGCCAGCTGCGGTTCCACCAATGCCAGCGGCAACTCAATTCGCGTGTCGTCGGCAACGGTTGCGACATCACCGTTTAGGTGGAAAGCCGGCAGATTTTTCAAGACCGCTTTGAGCGACAACGAAATCGTCGGCCCTTCTTTCACCGGCGCGGAAACAACCAGCGGCGGTGGCTGTGTTGACAGCTGGGGTGGCTTTTCTGTCGAGGGAATTGCCGGTTCTTCGACTGTCGGCGCTGTTGACGTGACCGGTTCTTCGGCCGGAGCCTCGAGGGCCTTCTCCGGAAGCTCGGGCGTAAATGGTAAAGGAGTTGGAACGGGCGGCCCGCTAGAGGCTGGAACTCTCTCGGACGCGGACGCACCCGTTCCATTCGGCGAAAGTTCAAAAGGAATCTTTAACTCCGTCGCGGCTGGCGGCAGCGGCGGCGAAGTTTCGCTCTTCGGTTTTAACTCCGGCGAATGCAACGAAATGACTTTTTGACCGGACGATTTCGATTTTACAGCAAGTTGCGGCAGTGCTTCTGGTTCGGCGGCGGCAATCGATTCCGCGGTTGCTGGTTTCACCGGCAACGGGGGAAGGGTCGACGCTTCGATCGGTTCGATCTTGGTTCCGAATCGTTGCGAATCCTGAATCGTTGCCTTTAAAATTGGCGTATCGACGTGCGGAAGGACGGCATCGCGAACCTGATCAGCGCGAACCTGCGCGCCTTGGAATTGCTCGAGAACTTTGTTGTATGGCAACTGCACTCGCGTGTCATCATCCGGCCGCACACTGCGCAGAAAAATTTCCGGCACCTGCTGATAGAGACTCGGCAGGGAAATCATCGGTTGCTTCTCAGCCATTCCCTTTTCGATTTCCGACGCCTTCAACGAAACAACCGCGTTGGTGTCGAGAATCTCGACCGGCTTCATGAAGCCGATCGGCACTACGTCGATCAAATCCGCCACTCGCAATGAAATCGTCCGCTCAACTTTCGGTTCCAGCGCGCGCGCCAATGCGGGCGGCAACTGCGATGCTGCAGGTCTCGCCGCTGAACTCGTGATCCGTCGCGCCCCCAACTCAAGCGGAGTGCTGCTGAGCGGAGTTCCGGAGGTTGCAGCCGCCGATCGAAACGGATCCGCGGAGGTCGAAAGTGAACGCGTCGCGTTCGGCATTACGGTTTTGCTCAGACGCTCGCCCTCTGGTTTCTTTGGACGAATGACGCGCGCCGGGGTTCGCGTCGGAGTCTCTCCTGCACCTTCCCCTCCGCCGAAGCGGACGGTTAATTTCTTGAAAAGATCGAGAAACGGGATCGTCATCGC
>Ga0066903_100003185_pt1 | contig 13290 bp, 13 predicted proteins | sample PanSoiMetaGPlot1_FD_67491 | JGI IMG/M metagenome (GOLD analysis project Ga0066903, IMG submission 67491) | Tropical forest soil microbial communities from Panama analyzed to predict greenhouse gas emissions - Panama Soil - Plot 1 (version 2) | ecosystem: Environmental > Terrestrial > Soil >... | reverse complement strand
TTAGGATGGGCTTAGTGCTGAAAACAAGGAGGAACCATGATGAGGGAGCCAAGCACAACAGTTCGTCAAAGTATTCCGCGCCTAAGGCACAACGACTAGGCCGCCACGTGCGGACGAATCGCTTCGAGGTCGTCCGATTCAGCTTGTTGCGTCTGATACAGATCCCAACGCAATTGTAGGTTCATCCAGAAGTCCGCAGACATGCTGAAATATTTCGCAAGACGCAGAGCTATGCTGGGTGTGAGGCACTTCTGATCGGCGATGATCTCTCTGATGCTTTCCTCGGACACATGAATCGACCGCGCCAGTTCCTCCGGTCCGATGTCCATCGGCGAAAGGAATTCCTCGCGAAGCATCTCGCCTGGGTGTGTCGGCGGCCGATTTGTGGGAACGCGAATCATGGGTGTTATTTTACGTTAATCAATGGTAATCGACTATCTCAACCGCTTCCGGGCCAGCATCTGTCCAGACGAAGCAGATGCGATATTGACTATTTATTCGAATGCTAAACTGGCCTTGTCGATCAGCTGATAATGCTTCTAATTGATTACCGGGCGGTACTCTCAGTTCGTCAAGCGCGGTAACTGAATCCAACTGATCAAGCTTTCGGGTCGCCACTTTCCACAAGGCTTGAGGGCAGATTCTACGCGCCGCTTTCGTGTTTTCGCCGTTGAATATATCTTCTGTGCCTTCGTTTCTGAAGGACAAGATCATGCGCGGATATTACCACGACAAGAACCGGTTTGACTTAGGATATGAAGTCAGAAGCAAGCGGCGGCATTGGCGCTGAGCGTCAACAAAACGATTGTGACTAAACAAAGCTGCAGCTTCATGGGCGCTCCTGTTTGTTTTAGTTCAGCGCATGAACTTGCGCCGAATCGCGAGCGCGAGCAATGCCGCTTGCACCGGCCCCAGAATAGTTTCCAAAAGCACCATGGTCTGAGCCGCACTGGTGGCCGGCTTAGGTTCCGGTTTTTGCAGCGTGATCACGAGCGCACTGTAAGTCAACGCCCGGCCGAATCTCAACGGTGCGCCCACTTCGTCGCGGCGGGCGACAACTGTGTCCGCTTCCGTCGCCAGCCTTGGTTCCCAGCGGACAAACCCGACGCGAGTGTAAAGCATACCAAAAACCAGAAGTATCGCCAGCAGCATGAGCATGGCCTGTGACGGTCGCTCGCCATAACCACTCGCCAGCCAATACCACCAGTTCAAACTCCGCAGATCAAAACCGCGCCACGTTTCCAGGCGCTGGGCGTCTCCCGCCATGCGGCGAAAGGTCGACGCTTCGCGGTAGCGATCATTTTCCTCGGCATTGGCCGACAACCGGCGACATGCAATGCCCAGCAAACGGTGGGGAGAGGCGACCTGCCGCCCCTCGAGCAGGCCTATTTCCTCCGTTACTTTTCCGTAATTAGTCCAATGCACATTGATAAAGTCAAACTTACGGGCATCGACATTAATAAACCAGTGCGGGCTCAGGGTCAGGGTGTGGAACGAGATGCGGTTAGGTTTTTCGACGCGGACAAATTGCAGGTTCAGCGATGAGCCCGGCTGAAATACGCAATTGGTTTCGTCGCCGGAAAATCTCACCTCATCGCCAAACGAAGCTTCGTGGCAGTCCACCATCGCCTTAAATTCCGCGAAAGTGAGGTCTACTTTCCCACCGAAATTGGCTGAACTGAAGCAGGCGGCCGCATTAAATTTTGCCGAACCGAAGTTCGCCTCCGCGTCGAAGGTTACGAATCCGAAGTACGCGTCCGTGTTGAATGCGGTCTCGACAAACCACGCATCGCCACTGAATTTAGCGGATCCGAAGGAGGCGGTCTCCCTGAATTTCACGGAACCGAAATGCGCGAGCTTACTGAATTTCGCCGAGGTAAAGTTCGCACTGGCTATGAATTCTGCGGCGCCAAAGATTGCCTCACTGCTGAACGTCGTTTCGCGAAACTTCGCATCCCCGCCGAATGTCGCCTGGTCAAAGGACGACATGCCGCTAAAGGCGGTAGAGTGGAAAGTCGCAGCTCCGCTGAATCTGATCCGGTCAAAGAAAGAAGCGCCGCTGAATTTGGCTAAATTGAAAATCGCCTGCTCGCTGAATCTCACCTTGCTGAAGTAAGCGGTCGCCATGAAGTTGGCCGAACCAAACGATGCTTCCGCGCCGAAAACCGCCTCGCTGAAGTTGGTACTACCGCCAAAAGTATTTTTTTGGAAGTTCGCACGACCCCGGAAGGTGGTGAGTCGGAAGTCCGCTTCACCTGCGAAATTGGTGGCGTCAAAGTCGACGTCTGCCTCAAAGACTACTTGATAAAAGGATGCCCCCACGCTGAAATTGGCGCCGCTGAAGTCCGCGGCCGACGGGAACTCAACTCCGTAAAAGCTGATCCAATCCGGGAACCAGAAACCACGAAAATTGAAATTCTCGTGTCCTCTTGCTCTGAGCCCGGCCATGAATACATCGCGCTTTTCGCTACCCGGATAGTGAAACAGGCAATACTGCTTGCCTTCGTGTTCTTTGTAACGAGGCTCGCCTTCACAAGCGGACCGCATCCACTCTTCACAGTCACAAACAAAATCAGCTTGAGGTTCAGATGTAGCTGAGTCGGACATCACGACGAAGCTTTGAGAGTAATTTAGCGTTGTCCTTATACCTCAGCTTTTGCTGATTGTCATCATTCATTGTGAGGCTCTTAACGGTCGGGTCGACCTTTCATGAATACACGCTCTCATTCACACCCAGCTTCAGCCGGGTGACGCGAAACACAAGCAAATCATGGAAACCGTTTAAACGGTTTCCAATCGTGACTTACTTCCCTGGTCACCTGGCTAAAGTCAGGTGTGAATGAGAAGACGCACTCCCGTCCCCGGTCGCTAACGCTTCCAGTACTGTGCGACCGCGGCGCCCGTTGACGTGTTAGTATTGCGCCCTTTGAGAACCGGAGATACTTCTGATGAAACATATCGGCATCATCGGCGGCGGCGGTATCAGCGACACGCATGCGCGGGCCGCCACCGAAATTGACGGCGTAAAGGTCGCGGCGTTTTATGGCGACAACTACGAGAAGACCACCGAACTGGCCCAGCGTTACGGGCGAGCAGTCTATCGAGATTTGGACTCGTTGCTCGCGCACCGGCCCCTGGATCTGGTCATCATCGGCAGCCCTTCGGCGCTGCACGCCCGGCAGGGTATCGCCGCCGCCAGGCGGGGACTGCATGTGCTGACCGAAAAGCCGATTGATGTCACTACCGCCCAGGCGGACGCGCTGATCAAAGAATGCGCACAGGCGCAGGTGAAACTCGGCGTCTGTTTTCAGGATCGCGTGGCCCCGGGAATCGCGCGGCTCAAGCAGTTAATCGAGGAAGGCCGGGTCGGCCGGCCCATCGTCTGCAGCGGTTATGTGAAGTGGTATCGCCCTCCCGAGTACTACGCCAATTCGCGCTGGCGCGGCCGGCGGGCGCTCGACGGCGGCGGGGCTTTGATGAACCAGGGAGTCCACACTGTCGATCTGCTGCTCTGGTTGATGGGAGACGTCGAGCGCGTTTACGCCCGCACACTAACCGCTTTCCATCAAATCGAAGTAGAAGACACGGTCGTAGCCACACTGGAATTTCGCAATGGCGCCGTCGGCACGATTGAAGCCGGCACTTCAATCTATCCGGGTTATCAACGCCGCGTCGAAGTCAGCGGCAGTGAAGGCACCATCGTTTTGGAACACGACCGCATCGTGCGTGCTGATTTGCGCACGCCGGATCCAACGCTAATAGATCAAGCCAAAGGTGATAGCAACCAAAGCGCTTCATCGCCCATTGTCAGCGATGTCAGCGGCCACCGGCGTTTGATCGAAGACTTTCTGCGAGCGATCGATACCGGCAGTCGACCCATCTGTGACGGAGCCGAAGGTCGGCGCAGCGTGGCGTTGATTGAAGCGATCTATGAATCGTCGGACAAAGGTTTGCCGGTGAGCCTGAGTTAGAACTCAATCGACTATGCTCGGCGGCTCCGGATCTTAAGAGAGCACTGCGCACCGGGCTAAAGCCTGGATGTATGAGAACAGACCTTTCCCGAGCTCCGGACAAAGCCGATCAATGTTCGCGCCGTCAGTCCCCCGTCTTGTTCACGCTGCCTACGCCGCTGACATTCTTATTCACGGTCTTGGGATTGCCGCTGTAATTGACGCTGCCCACACCGGAAACGCTCACGTCCAATTGTTCGCTGGCATAGACACTGATCGAAGCCGCGCCGGACACTGTGACCCTGGCATTGGCCGTCTGCAACCGGCTCGCGTCGACGTCGCCGGCGCCCGTGGAAGAAATTGTTACGCTCTTTGCCTTGCCGGACGCTTTGACTGAGGCAGCGCCGGTCGACTCGATCTTCAAATCGTCACTGTTGGCATCCGTAACTTTGATGTCGCCGGCGCCGTGGGTCGAAACCGCCGTGAGTTCGAGCATGCTAATACGCAGCTGCACGCCTTTGGCTGAGTTGTAGTTCTGCTCGTTGCTGACATGCAGCACACCATCGCGCACCTCAGTCTTAATCAACGGCAGAATATTGTCGTCCGCTTCGATCTCAAAGCTGGCCGGCTTCTGGCACGTCACCTCGATTCCGTAAGCGCCGGTCGTATCGATCGCTTTGAACGGTTGCAGGTTACGTTTTTCGGTTTTGCGGTTACCCGAACCCTTAACCCCCGGGCCGAAGTGACAGGCAGAAAACGCGGCGGCGGCAAACACAGCAAATAACAGGGGGAAGGTTCTTTTCCTCATAATATCTCCTTCGAGCCAGGTTGGTACGAGCGCGCGCGACGCCCGGGTAGTCACGCGCAGGACGCGCGGGCCACGACCGAGTTAAATTTCTACCGGCACACGAGCAGCGGATTCATCGCGTGCATGCATGGTCTCAGCGGCGCTGGTAATTTGCGTGGGATATTTCTCGTTCCAGCAGGCCACACATGATTCGCTCGGGCTGATTCCGGTGGCTTCCTGCAAGCCGGCGAGCGACAGGTAACCGAGCGAATCTGCTTCGATGAATTGGCGGATTTCTTCAATCGACATGTTCGCCGCAATCAGCTCGGATTTGTTCGGCGTATCGACCCCGTAATAACAGGGACTAATCGTCGGCGGGCAGGAGATCCGCACGTGAATTTCCCGGGCGCCGGCTTCGCGCACCATGCGGACGATCTTTTTCGAGGTCGTACCCCGGACAATCGAATCGTCAATCAAGACGATGCGCTTGTTTTCGATCAGGTGGCGGACCGGGTTGAGCTTGATCCGCACGCCAAAGGATCGGATCGATTGCCTCGGCTCGATGAAGGTGCGGCCGACATAATGGTTGCGCACCAGACCAAAGCGAAACGCGAGGCCGCTCTCAGCCGAGTAACCAATCGCCGCCGGGACGCCCGAATCAGGTACGGGCACGACAATGTCGGCGTTCGCCGGTTGTTCGACGGCCAGCCGCTTGCCCATTTTGTGGCGTGAGCGATTGACCGACCGGCCAAAGATGAGCGAATCGGGACGCGAGAAATAGACGTGCTCAAACATACACATCGAGTGTGGCTGCGCCGGCAGCGGGTGGGATGAGCGCAAACCATCTTCATTGATTACGACCATTTCGCCCGGCTCGACATCCCGCACATAGGTGGCGTCGATCAAATCAAACGCACAGGTTTCTGAGGCCACCACCCAGGCGTCACCCAGACGACCGAGCGCCAGCGGGCGGAAGCCCCTCGGGTCGCGAATCGCGATCAGCTCCGACGGCGTCAGAAACAACATCGAGAAAGCGCCCTCAGTCTCGCGCAGGACTTCGGGAATCGCTTCGCTAATGCTGGCGGCGCGCGAGCGCGCGACGCCGTGCAGGATTACCTCAGTATCCGAGGTGGATGAGAAGATCGCGCCTTCGGCTTCCAGGCGCCGCCGCTCGGCATGAGCAAACGGCAGGTTGCCGTTATGACAGATGGCGATCTGCCCGTGCTGGCAGCGCACCAGAAACGGCTGGCATTCGCGAATCGAAACCTCGCCGGCGGTTGAGTAGCGGACGTGGCCGATGGCGCTGGTTCCGGCAAGTCGATCGAGTCGGGCCTGATCGAAAGCTTCCGAGACATGGCCCATCTCACGTTCCGACATAAGTTTGTCGCCATTCGAAACCACGATGCCGCACGATTCCTGCCCGCGATGTTGCAGCGCGTAGATTCCGAGATAGGTCAGGCGCGCGGCGTCGGCGTGACCATAGATGCCGAACACTCCACACTCTTCGTGCAGCTTTTCACAGGTCAGATCCATCATGCGGTTGAGATTATAATAGGTGTCCCGGCTTTTCACTATCACTACGCCGGTAATTACTATATAAGAATCAGAGAGATTACAAGTCACTTAAGCAAAAGGGAGGTTCGCGCGTGAGGCTGAGATTTAGATCGTTGATTTTCTTATTCATCTCCTTCACGGTCCTGGCGTTGATCGCGGGCCGGTTCGTTCAGGCCTCGCGCACGAGTCCGGGTTCAGCTGCAGATCCTGACGCGGCGACGATCTTTAACAGTCAGTGTGCCAAGTGTCACGGTCGCGACGGGCGGGCCAAAACCGCGCGCGGCCGGCAGACGCACACGCGCGATATCACCAACTCCGAATGGCAGAATGACGTTTCCGATGAACGGATCTTCAACTCGATCAGCCGGGGCAAGGGCAAGATGCCGGCCTTCAAGAAACTTTCAGATGCAGATATCGATTCACTCGTCAGCTATGTCAGGCGCTTAAGGAAATAGTTGAAACGTGCAGGAAAATAGTCCGGCCATTCGAATTGTGGAAGTCATTTTGGCGCTGGCCCTGGTGGCCGGGCTTACGCTCGCGGGTTGGCGTACCTATCAGACGCTGCCGCACGGTGTGCCGGCGTCCGTGCAGATCGATGATGCGGCCGCCACTTCCGAACTGACGATCGTGTGGCGCGATGGTTTGAATGATAGTGAAACGAAGATCGAGCTTTACCCAATCGACTTTGCCGCTATCCGGGAGGATTTTTCGGTCAACGGCCGGCCCGGTAAGAGCATCGACGACTACCTGGCCCAGCGGCTCAAGTACCTGACCCCCGTAAACGTGCGGGTGAATCAGAGTGGGCGCGCCGTTACCCGTTTGAGCGAAGGCAACTGGTGGCTGCGGGCGACTTCGGTTTCCCCGAGCGGCGAGGCGCTGGAGTGGCGGGTGCCGATGGTGATCTCACAACGCGCGCACACGATTGAATTGTCGAAAGACAATGCCTACGAACGAACGAAGAAGTTTTGAGGTTGTCAGTTGCTAGTGGTCAGTTGTTAGTGGATCTGTGCGATGGCTCTGCCACTCCTATGCGCGGCAAGTCTACGACTTTTCGTGCGGTCCAATTAAAATTTCCGCGGTCTCGGACCGCAGCTCCCGGTCGAAGACCGGAAGAGAGAAAGCGCATGCCGGCAAGTCCGAGACTTGCCGCGCATCGGAGTGGCAGAGCCATCGCACAGATCCACTGTCAACTGACAACTGACCACTGACCACTGACCACTGACAAAGTAATGAAGGCGCTTCGTTTCGAAAACAAACAACTTCAGGTGGCCGAAGTAACGCGCCCTGAAGCCGCCGGTGAGGTCTTAGTGCGCGTCAGTCTTTCCGGCATCTGTAATACCGATCTCGAAATTGCTCGGGGGTATGCGGGATTTGAGGGAACTCTCGGTCACGAATTCGTCGGCGTGATCGACGAGCTGTCAGAATCCGGATCTTTAGAGCGGGCCGGATCGGGAGACGAGACGTGGGCAAAACCCGGTCAGCGTGTCGTCGGTGAGATTAATGCCGGGTGCGGGAACTGCGATCTGTGCCAGGCAGGAGATTCACGTCATTGCCCGAACCGGACCGTGCTCGGCATCGTGGGACGCGATGGCGCACATGCTGAGTTTCTCCGGTTACCGCTCCGCAATCTGCTGCCGGTGCCGGATGAGATCTCTGATTCGCAAGCGGTCTTTACTGAGCCTTTGGCGGCCGCCTGCGGAATTCTCGAACGGGTACCGATTACCAAAGACGATCGAGTTGCCGTCATTGGTGATGGCAAGCTCGGGCTCTTGTGCGCGCAGGTTTTGGGAACCACCGGAGTGGGCGTGACGTTGATCGGTAAGCACAAAAATAAGCTGCTCGTCGCAAAAGAGCGAGGCTTGCAAACGATGCTGAGCGAAAGTGCTGAAGGCACGAAGCATGAATTTGACGTCGTCGTCGAAGCATCGGGCTCGGCGCGCGGTTTCGATCTCGCGCTCGACCTGCTGCGCCCGCGCGGCACACTGGTTCTGAAATCAACTTTTCACGGCGCTACTGACGTTGACGCGGCGCGCATCGTGGTCAATGAAATCAGCGTGGTCGGTTCGCGTTGCGGCCGGTTTGCGCCGGCCCTGGACTTGCTTAAGACGGGCGCAGTCGACGTAGAAAGCTTGATTTCCGAAGAATTTAGCCTGGCTGATGCGGTCCGCGCCATGGCTCAAGCTGCCGCACCGGGCGTCATGAAGGTGCTGTTGCACGTCTAGCCTTCCCGCGCCTCGGTGTGGTTATCACGGGTGGCCCGCCCGTGCCAATCCCTTCTCCATCTGGCGATGTTCGTTTATACTTCGTTGCATCTGTCCCCTTCGAGTTAACCCGGACGAGACTGGCTCGCGAAAACAAGGCGGTGAATCAATGTTCGAGGCATTCAATCAGACAACCGACGCGGAAAAAGTAATTTTGCGGAAACTGCGGGTGTGGATTGCGGCGCTCGCCGGGGTCTGCGTCCTGGCCGGAATCGGCATCGGCGCTATCCTGGCCGGCCGCACCGCGGTCGCGCAAAACGGTTTACCGCCGGCGAGCCGCGCGCCGGAAGCCCTCTCCGCCTCGTTTGTGGAAATCGCCCAGCGCGTTGAGCCTGGGGTCGTCAACATCGACACCACCCAAATGTCCGACGCGACTGATACGGAAAGTGAAGATCGAACGGGCCGCGGCCAGAACCCGCTCTACGATATGTTGCGGCGGCAACCACAACGACCCACTCACGGCGTCGGCAGCGGCTTTATCATCGATCCGAAGGGCTACATCCTTACCAACTTTCATGTAATCGAAGGGGCCAACCGGATTACGATTGGCTTGCTCAGCGGCGAGCGCTTTCCGGCCAAAACAATCGGGGTCGATCGCGAAACCGATCTCGCCGTGCTTAAGATTGAAGCCGGTCACGAATTGCCCGCCATGAAGTTTGGCGATTCCACTGCCGCTCAGGTCGGCGATTGGGTGCTCGCAATTGGCTCACCATTCGGACTGGAACAGACCGTGACGGCCGGGATCATTTCCAAAAAGGATCGCGACTCAGCGTCGTTCCAGACTTTTCAAAGATTCCTGCAAACCGATGCCGCCATCAATCGCGGAAACAGCGGTGGTCCGCTGGTCAACATGCACGGCGAAGTCATTGGCGTCAATTCTCAGATCGCCACCTTGACCGGTGACTATAACGGAATCGGGTTTGCTCTGCCCTCAAACGAAGCCCGTTTCGTCACGGACCAGATTCTTTCCCAGGGCAAAGTGCGGCGCGGATTTCTCGGCGTCACCCTCGAGTCGGTGCGGCCTGAATTTGCGCGGGTCTATCACTTGCCCGATGCCAAAGGCGCGGTGATCGCCGATATGCCGCCCCCTCAGGGAGACCAGCCGACTCCTGCGGCTAAAGCCGGTTTACAGGTTAACGACGTCATCGTTGAATTCAACGGCCAGCCGGTGCAGGATTCGCCCGATTTGATTGCGAAGGTGGCCGGCACGAATGTCGGCCAGGCTGTCGCGCTGACTTTCCTGCGGGATAGTGAGGGCAAACTCGATCGCCACACCGTCACCGTGACGCTGGCGGAACGGCCGGATTTCCTTGGCCGCAACGCGGACGTCGCGCCCAAGGAAAAATCTGACGATACCCGGAGCAACAGCGCGCGGCTCGGCCTGACCCTCGCTGAGCTAACTCCGCAAATGATCGAAGACCAGCACCTGAACGGCGTTAAGGGTCTCTATGTGAAGGAAGTCGACCCCAACGGAGTGGCCGCGGATCAGCCCGAGTCGGTCCGCATAATCCCACGCGAAGTGATCACCCGCATCAATCGCGTCCCCGTAACCACCCTGGCTGAGTTCGAACGCGTGCTCAATTCTTTGAAGCCGGGCGACCCGGTAGTGCTCAATCTTTCACGCTATGATCGCCGCGGAGAAAAGGGCGGCATCATCCAGCGCATTGTTCAATTTACTTATCAATAGAAGGCCGCAGGTCAAAGGTCAGAGACTGGAGGTCAGCCCGACCTCCGTGTTCTGATCTTTGATCGCTGACTTCCGATCTCGCGAAAATGGTTCAGGCAAAAAAAGCTTTAGCGAAGAAGTCTCGCTCGACCCGCACCACCAAAAGTCCCAAGTCTTATCAGAACTATATCGGCGGGCGCTGGGTGCCCGGATCGAGCAACGAGTGGAGCGAAAACCGCAACCCCGCCGACACCCGTGAGGTCATCGGCCGCTTTCCGCATTCAACTGCGCAGGATGTCGACGACGCCATCGCGGCGGCCAGTGAGGCGTTCGATACCTGGCGCCACACCCCCGCGCCGCGGCGCGCGGAAATCCTTTTTCGCGTCGGCGAAATCCTGATTCGCGACAAAGCCCGTTACACGCATGACATGACGCGCGAGATGGGCAAGGTCCTGAAAGAGGCAGGTGGCGATGTGCAGGAGGCGATCGATTGCACCTACTACGCGGCCGGCGAAGGCCGGCGCCTGCACGGCTTCACCACTCCGGCCGAGATGCCCAACAAGTTTGCCATGTGCGTGCGGCAACCAATCGGTCTCTGCGGCCTGATTACGCCCTGGAATTTTCCCATGGCGATTCCGTCCTGGAAGTTGATGCCGGCTCTCGTCTGCGGAAACACCGTCGTCATCAAACCGGCGGAAGACACGCCGCTCTCAACTTACAACCTGGTCAAGGCCTGCGAGGAGGCCGGCGTTCCTCCCGGCGTGGTCAATCTGGTCATGGGCGAGGGTTCGGTAGTCGGCAAAAGAATGACGAAGAATCCGGCGCTGCGCTTGATCTCGCTGACCGGTTCGACCGAAACCGGCAAGCTTGTGGCCTCTGCTTGTGCCGAGCGCAACGCGATCTGCTCGCTGGAAATGGGCGGCAAGAACGCCATCATTGTGATGAATGACGCGGACGTCGACAATGCTGTCGAAGGCGCCGTGTGGGGAGCTTTTGGGACTTCGGGACAACGTTGCACCGCGTCGTCGCGCTTAATCGTGCACCGGAAGGTTTACAAAGAGTTTTCCCGGAAACTGGTTGAACGCGCCAAAGCTCTGCGCATCGGCAACGGCGCCGACCCGGAAATAGACGTGGGGCCCGTCATCAACCAGGATGCGGTGGAGAAAATTATCGGCTACATCGAGATTGGCCAGGAGGAGGACGGCGCGACGCTGGCCAGCGGCGGCCGGCACCTGACTAAAGGCGATTACGCGCACGGCTATTTTATCGAGCCGACCGTCTTTACCGACGTGACGCCGGACATGCGCATCGCCCAGGAAGAAATCTTCGGCCCTGTCACTTCCGTAATTCCCACCAAGTCTCTGGACGAGGCAATCGAAATCGCCAACGGCGTGCAGTACGGATTGTCCGCGGCCATCTACACGCAGGATGTCAATCGCGCCTTTCACGCGATGAACGAAACCTACACTGGAATCTTCTATGTCAATGCTTCAACGATTGGCGCGGAGGTTCACCTGCCGTTCGGCGGCACCAAAGCCACCGGCAACGGCCATCGCGAAGCAGGCACGCAGGTGCTGGACATCTTCTCGGAATGGAAATCGATTTATGTCGATTACAGCGGCAAGCTGCAGCGCGCGCAGATAGATAACAAGAAAGCGATCGGCTGATGAGAAATCTCAATTCAGGTGCGCTTCTTTTCTCAGCAGCTATTCTGATTACCGCTCACCAATTTAACCACGTTCACGCCCAAACTAAATCACTCCAGGGTCAGACTTACCAGTATAACTTCACGCTTGATTAAGCAACTGGCGCGACCTCTTTGACTTTCCACAGTCTCACAGTTACTGTGATGCTATGAAGAATATCACGGTGAGCGTCAACGACGAGATCTATCGCCGCGCCCGTCGGAAAGCTGCTGAGCATAACACGTCGGTCAGCCAACTTGTCGCTGAATACCTGCGCAGCTTAAGCAAGGATGAAGAGTTGCGCGCCGAACGCAACAAGCGGCTCGACGAATTGTTTGCGGCGCAGGACCGCAGAGGCAAACGAAAGCCTTTAGGCCACCTAAAACGTGAAGAAATTTACCGCCGTGGTCTTCGTTGACACCAACATTTTGTTATACGCAGCCGGAAATACGGCTTCTGAACGCGCAAAGACTCGGATCGCGCGACTCATTATCACAGAAGAGGAAGTCGCCCTATCGGCTCAGGTCATACAGGAGTTCTACTGGGTCGCCACCCGGCCGAATAAGCTGGCCTTGACCCACGATCAAGCCATGGCTTTCATCGACGTTTGGAAGATGTTTCCGTTTCAACCCACGACCCTCGGCGTCATCGAAGACGCGTTATTTCTCAGTCAGCAGTTCCGCATTAGCTATTGGGATGCTGCAGTAGTCGCGGCGGCGCGACACTTAAATTGCGCCACGCTCTATACTGAGGATCTAAACGATGGGCAGGACTATGAAGGCGTCACCGCCAGAAATCCATTTCTGAGAAAATGACTCCATCGCGCATCCGTAACTTTTCGATCATCGCGCATATCGATCACGGGAAATCCACCCTGGCCGATCGTTTGCTCGAATTGACCGGCGCGCTTTCGCAGCGCGAGATGTCCGCCCAGGTGCTCGACGACATGGACCTCGAGCGCGAGCGCGGCATCACCATCAAGGCGCATGCGGTCCGCCTGGACTACAAAGCCGACGACGGACACAAGTACGTGCTCAATTTGATCGACACTCCGGGCCACGTCGATTTCTCGTACGAAGTTTCGCGTTCCTTGTCGGCCTGTGAGGGCGCTTTGCTGGTGGTTGATGCTTCGCAGGGGGTTGAGGCGCAAACGCTGGCGAACACTTATCTGGCCATCGAGCACAATCTCGAACTCATTCCGGTCATCAACAAAATCGATCTGCCCGGCGCTGAGCCGGAGAAAGCGATCGAAGAGATCGAACACTTCATCGGATTGGGAACGCACAACGCCGTGCTGACCAGCGCCAAGACCGGCCAGGGGGTTGCGGAAGTGCTGGAGAGTATCGTGCGCGACGTGCCGCCCCCGAAGGGCAATGCCGACGCGCCG